>Ga0172377_10003615_pt1 | contig 15898 bp, 9 predicted proteins | sample Pumphouse3metaG_FD_119749 | JGI IMG/M metagenome (GOLD analysis project Ga0172377, IMG submission 119749) | Leachate microbial communities from a municipal landfill in Southern Ontario, Canada - Pumphouse #3 metaG | ecosystem: Engineered > Solid waste > Landfill > Unclassified | place: Canada...
CAAGCAGAAGATAGTTGATGGATATCAGGTAGAAGCACCTGATAACTGGCTCAAGAACGGAAATCCTCTCGAGATAAAGAGACCTGAATACACACAGGAGGTCCATTTCGGAGGTTATGTTTCTTCGTACACAATAGATGGCGGCCGGACAATGTTCAAGCAGGAAGGCTACCAGAGTGTCCGTGCAGTTCCTTATGATATGCCGGTTATCGGATACGGCAATGGTTTTATCGATACACTGAGGATCTGGGACGCGGAACCTGTTGAGGTGTTCAGGCTTGATTCCTTCGACAAGGGCGATTATAACAAGGCTGTCGAAGAGGAGAACCTGGCAAAACTCATAACAGAAGTCCTGTATCCATGTGATGATCATTACCAGGGTAAGGAACTTCGCCTGAAGCAGCAGTATTTCTTTGTTTCTGCATCTATTCAGCAGGCTGTCAAGAGATATCTGACGCAGAACAAGGATCTCAGGAAACTTCCTGATAAATTTGTTTTCCAGATGAATGACACGCACCCGACGCTCACAGTTCCTGAGCTCATGAGAATTCTATTGGATGATTATGCGCTGACATGGGAGGACGCATGGGATGTAGTCACGCATTGCTGTGCTTATACAAATCATACGATCATGGCAGAAGCTCTCGAAAAGTGGCCGATTGAACTGTTCAGCAAGCTGCTGCCAAGAATATACCAGATAATCGAGGAGATAAACCGCAGATTTATAATCGAGGTCCACAATAAGTACGACAACGCAGGGGTGGATGTTCAGGAGAAGATAAGAAAGATGGCGATCATCTATGACGGACAGGTGCGCATGGCCAATCTCGCTATCGTAGCAGGCTTCTCTGTAAACGGTGTCGCAAGACTTCACACTGAGATCCTCGAGAACAAGGAACTTCACGACTTCTATGAGATGTATCCGGACAAGTTCAGCAACAAGACTAACGGAATAACACAGAGACGTTTCCTTCTGCATGGGAACCAGCTTCTTGCAGCCTGGGTCACCGATCATGTGGGTGATGATTGGATCACGGATCTTGGAAAGATTGCTGATCTCAAGATATATGCCGATGATCCGAAGGCTCAGAAAGAGTTCATGCAGATCAAATACAAGAACAAGCAGCGCCTTGCAAAATATATTTTGGATCACAACGGAATCGAGATCGACCCTCATTCGATATATGATGTTCAGGTCAAACGTCTCCACGAATACAAGAGACAGCTTCTCAATATCCTTCATGTGATGTATCTGTATAATCAGCTCAAGGCTGACCCGAACATGAAGATGAATAAGAGGACATTTATTTTCGGCGCCAAGGCGGCAGCAGGGTACCGCAATGCAAAACTCACGATAAAGCTTATCAACTCTGTGGCAGATGTCATCAACAACGATCCTTCTATAGATGACAGGATAAAAGTCGTGTTCATCGAGGATTACAAGGTCTCAAACGGTGAGATCATTTTCTCGGCGGCTGATGTTTCTGAACAGATATCAACAGCTTCCAAGGAGGCATCAGGAACAGGCAATATGAAGCTGATGCTGAACGGTGCCGTGACAATAGGAACGCTTGACGGAGCCAATGTCGAGATGCTCGAGGAAGTCGGTAAGGACAATATGTTCATCTTCGGACTTACGTCTGAGGAAGTCATAAACTATGAGAACAACGGCGGCTATGATCCGTATGAAATATTCAATTCAGATCAGAATGTGCGCCAGGTACTGATGCAGCTCGTAAATGGCACATATTCTCCTGATGATCCGGAACGTTTCAGACCGCTTTATGATTCTCTTCTCAAGAGCAAGGGAATGGACAGGGCCGACCGGTATTTCATACTTAAGGATTTTGAAGCATATGCGGCAGCACAGCGCGATATAGACGAGGCATATTCGGATCAGAAGCGCTGGGCAAGGATGGCACTTTTGAACACGGCAAGCTCAGGAAAGTTTTCATCTGACCGTACAATAGAGGAATATGTGAGAGATATCTGGCACCTCGATAAGATATATCTCGACAGACCGGAGCCGCGTGAGAAGACAACAAAAAAGGCATCAGCGATCCATTAACTGATTATCAGGAATTATTCAAGGTCAGGATTAATCTGTCGGCGAGGGCAGTTAAGCCTGACCTTGCGCGTAAAACATATGATACATACACATATTGGAGGAAACAGATGGGAGCAGTAGAACTGAAGGAAGGCGGAGCCTTCTATGTGAATAACGGGGAATGGATAAGTGCGGGAGAGGGGTGCGCCGAGAGTCTTGCAGCGGCCGGGATCACCGGAACAGACGCGGCAAAGGAAACGGCGGCCGCTAATACCATGGCGTATGGAATCCTCATGGATCACAGTACATCGGACAGCAGGGAAGAGCTGAGGATACGTTTCGATAAACTGACATCGCACGATATAACATATGTCGGAATCATACAGACTGCAAGAGCCTCAGGACTCACAAAATTCCCGATGCCATATGTTTTGACGAACTGCCATAATTCACTGTGCGCAGTAGGCGGCACTATAAACGAAGATGATCACATGTTCGGGCTAACAGCGGCAAAGAAATACGGCGGAGCATATGTCCCGCCTCACCAGGCCGTTATCCATGAATATGCAAGAGAGATGATGGCTGAGTGCGGCTCAATGATCCTCGGCTCAGATTCTCACACGAGATACGGAGCGCTCGGGACACTCGCTATGGGAGAGGGCGGACCGGAACTCGTCAAGCAGCTTCTTCTGCAGACGTATGACATAAAGCGCCCACAGGTCATCGCCATATACATGACCGGAACACCGGTGCGCGGAGTAGGACCTCAGGATGTGGCCCTTGCGATAATCGGTGCGGTCTTTAAGAACGGTTTCGTCAAGAATAAGATCATGGAATTCGTGGGTCCCGGGATAGCCGGTCTTTCTGCTGATTTCAGAATAGGCGTCGACGTAATGACTACAGAGACGACCTGCCTTTCATCGATCTGGGAGACAGACGACAATATAAAAAAATGGTATGATATCCACGGCAGAAGTGAGAAATACAGGAAGATGACGCCTGGCAAAGTGGCCTACTATGATGGTGTTGTGGAGGTCGATCTTTCTGCAATAAGGCCAATGATAGCAATGCCTTTCCACCCGTCTCTTGCTTACACCATTGATGACGTGAATGCAAATCTTGCCGATATCCTTCATGAGACAGAAGAAAGGGCAAAGGTGTCGTTCGGCAGTGAGGTGGAATATTCACTCTCTGATAAGATCGTTGATGGAAAGCTGCTTGTAGACCAGGGAATAATCGCGGGATGTGCAGGCGGTGGTTTTGAGAATCTGTGCGCTGCGGCGGAGATCCTTGACGGCGGAAGCATTGGCAGTGGCAGCTTCACACTCAGCTGTTACCCCGCTTCAATGCCGATATACATGGAACTTCTGAGGAACGGCTGCGCGGCAAAACTTATAGATGCCGGCGCTGTTATGAAGACATGCTTCTGCGGGCCATGTTTTGGCGCAGGAGACACACCGGCAAACAATGCATTTTCAATCAGGCATTCCACAAGGAACTTCCCGAGCCGCGAGGGGTCAAAACCTCAGAACGGTCAGGTGGCATCAGTCGCCCTTATGGATGCGCGCTCAATTGCAGCGACAGCTGCCAATAAAGGATTCCTCACACCGGCGACAGATATTGACGTTGATATACCGACTTATGAATATCATTTCGACAAAACAATATATGAGAACAGGGTATTTGACTCTCATGGCGCAGCTGATCCTGAAACAGAGCTGCAGCTCGGACCTAACATCAAAGACTGGCCGGCTATGCAGCCTCTTCCTGAGAACATGATCCTCAAGGTGGTGTCAGAGATACATGATCCTGTCACGACCACAGACGAGCTCATTCCTTCGGGAGAAACATCTTCATACAGATCTAATCCTCTGGGACTTGCAGAGTTCACGCTCTCAAGAAAAGATCCTCTTTATGTGGGACGCGCCAAAGAAGTAAAAAAGGCCGAGGATGCGATAACTGCCGGAAAGTGCGGAGCTGAGGCGGTACCTGAGCTCAAAAACGTCATGCATACGATAAAAGCCTCATATCCAGGTGTCAGCCATGACAATATCGGCATAGGCTCTACTATATTTGCAGTAAAGCCCGGCGATGGTTCAGCGAGAGAGCAGGCAGCATCATGCCAGAAGGTACTGGGTGGCTGGGCTAATATCGCAAATGAATACGCCACAAAGAGATATCGCAGCAACCTCATAAACTGGGGCATGCTTCCTTTTGTAATAAAGCAGGGCGACCTTCCGTTCAGTAATCTGGATTACCTGTTTATACCGGGAATACGCGCTGCTGTTGAGAACAAAACAACGGACATCAAGTGTTTTGCCGTAAAGGACGGGGCGCTGGTGCCGTTCACGGTCACACTCGGTGATCTCACTGATGAAGAGCGCAGGATCATACTTGACGGCTGCCTCATTAATTATAACCGCGTACATTGAAAGACCGGAGCAAAGGCGCTCCGCAATGGTATAGAATATGGAGTTTGAACTGACAATAACACAGGACGTCCTGCGGGTGATGCTGTTCTGCATGGCGATCTGCATAATCGGTCTCCATTTCATGAGACTGCTCCAGAAGCACGACTGGCATTTTACAGCGTACATCAGTTATCTGGACGGAAAGTTCCAGTGGGTACCACTGATATTTGTGTTCGTGCCGGCAGCGTGCTTTCTGCTCGATTACACTATCCTCGGCATATACACCGATATAGTGTATCTGGGAGCAGTGAGCCTTCTGTATCTTCCGAGGAAGAAGTCAGGCATCGGAGAGATCATATGGGACAGGCGGGCAAAACATGTGCTGGTAATCTCATATCTCATAAGTGCCGGTGTAATAGCGCCTGCTTTTGCTGTTCCTTTCGAGTGGGCACGAGTGCTGATACCATCAATAGTACTTGTGATAATGCCGCTTACTGTTCCACTTGCCGCTGTGATCGAGCTTCCTTCGGAACGGACGCAGGAGAGCAGGAGTATGTCAGAGGTACAGCATTTTATACATGACAGATATAAAAAGAGAGGCTTTGTCGTAGTCGGCGTCCCTGCAGGCGACGAATGCGCAAAAACGAAGAAAATTCTGGTGGAGGCGCTTTCCCCATTGGGAGAAGTCGTAGTTTCCGAAGACGGATGCAGCGATATAAAGGACGTTGTGAAGCTGTGCAGTGAAAATATGAATGATAAATCTGCAGCACTTGTCTGTGAGAATGTCACCGGACTTAAGCGTCTCGCGGACGGAGCATACCAGCTTTTCGACGAATTCGCTGATGATACGGATGATCCGGGGGCAATTCTGTACGGAAGAGTCGATGGGGACAGATACCGCGCGGAAATTGAAGGCTTTACAGATGGAGGCGCAGACTTCACTTTTATTCCGCCGAGAGGCTATGCAGAGAAGTTTCACACGAAGCTCGCAACAGAACGTGATCTGGAACTCCTTGCAGGTGCGCTCTCTGTCGCACACAGAGCGGGCGTGAATATGGAGCAGTTGAGGAATATTTCGAAGGAGGTTCAGGAATGAATATAGTAGTTTTGGCCGGTGGCCTTAGCACTGAAAGAAAAATTTCATTTTCATCAGGAACAAAAATATGCGCGGCGCTCAGGTCGCGCGGACATAAAGCAGTACTTGTTGATCTGTTCAACGGACTCGAAGATATGGGTGAAGATGTTTTGGCGCATCCGTCAAAACTTTTTGAGGATCCGCCTGAACTTGTACCCGTTGTTTTTGACGGGAAAGCTCCTGACCTGGTCGCTGTGAGAAAGGCAAGAAAGTACAAGAGCCCATCGCTCTTCGGACTCGGGGTATTGGATATCTGCCGCGAGGCGGAAATGGTCTTCATAGCGCTTCATGGGATGAACGGTGAAGACGGTCGTGTACAGGCAACTTTCGATCTCATGGGAATTCCTTATACGGGATCTGATTATCTTGGCGCGGCAATGGCAATGGATAAGATAATTACCAAGAAAATGGTCATGAATGAGGGTGTGAAGACACCGGCATGGAACTTTTATACCATTAAATCGGAGAGTGACATACAAACAGCGATTGAAGAGAATCCTGTTCCCTGTGTTGTCAAAACAACCACCGGTGGCTCATCAGTGGGGGTTTATATAATAAAGGAGCAGTCAAAACTCGAGAAGGCTATTCGTGACTGCACAGAGTACGGCCCTGATGTGCTGATAGAACAGTACATTGCAGGCAGAGAGTTCACCTGCGGGGTTCTCGGAGAAAAGGCACTTCCATCAGTGGAAATAGTGCCAAAAACAAATTTCTACGATTATGAGAACAAATACCAGGCGGGAGCTACGGACGAAATATGTCCCGGCCGCTGCACTCCTGCAGTTGAAGAGCTGATAGGAGAAATGTCACTTACAGTTCACCGTGTTCTGGGACTTCTAACATACTCGCGCAGTGATTTTATCGTCACTGATGATGATGAGGTTTATTTCCTCGAAGTAAATACTTTGCCGGGGATGACACCGACAAGTCTTGTGCCGCAGGAGGCAGCCGCGGTGGGAATCACATATGAGGAAGTCTGTCAGTATATTGTGGATGACGCGATGAAACGCACACAGGTGAAATGAGGACAGGTCTGATATGGAGAAAATAAAACTGAGCGAGTTGCTCGCCGCTACAAAAGGCAAACTGATCGGTGACTGTACTGATATGGATATCTGCATAGGCGGAGTTGAGTCAGACAACCGGAAAGTTTCGGACGGAGACGTCTTCTTTGCATTTGCCGGAGAAAAGGCAGATGGACACAGGTTCGTCGGGGCAGCACTGGATGCAGGAGCAGCCGGCGCGGTCATATCAAAGGTGCCGGACGACTTCAGGCCGGGCAAATTTTATGTTTTGGTCGATGATACAATAGCAGCGCTCGGGGCTCTGGCGGCTTTTTACCGCAGCAGGTTCAGTATTCCGGTGGTCGCAGTGACTGGCAGTGTCGGCAAGACCACGACGAAGGACATGATAGCATCTGTCCTCTCGGAAAAATTCAAAGTCGTAAAGACAGAAGGTAACTTCAACAATAACATCGGGCTTCCGCGCACCATATTTGCGATAGACCGCGACACACAGATAGCCGTGGTCGAGATGGGGATGAATCACCCCGGAGAGATCGAATATCTCGTAAATATCGCGAAACCTCAGGTGGCAGTGATCACTAATATCGGCGATGCTCATATCGGCATACTCGGCAGCAGGCAAAACATATTCAAAGCCAAGTGCGAGATCTTTGGCGGACTTGATGATGGCGGATATGCAGTCCTGAATGGCGATGACGAATATCTTTCGAAGCTCCGCAGGGGCGGCCCCCAAGGAACCGGTAAAAGATTCAGTTTTGCCTGGGTAGGCGAAGCAGACAGCAATGATTACAGGGCTGTCGACATTGATGATGGCAGCACTGAGTGTGTGAGGTTCAATGCGCTGACTCCGGGAGGCTCTTTCCCCGTCAATGTTCCGATGCCTGGCAGACACATGATTTATGCTGCAATGACAGCAGCTGCCGTAGGCGCTCATTTTGGCGAGACAAATGGGGAAATCACCCGCGGTATAGACGCATACGTGCCGACCAAAATGCGTATGGAAGTACTGCATTGCCCGGGCAATATACTTATCTACAACGACACATATAACGCAAATCCACAGTCTGTGAAGTCGGCGCTCCTTACGCTTTCCAACACAAAGGATATGAGAAGGATCGCGGTCCTCGGCGACATGTTCGAACTCGGGACAGAGGAAGAACGCTGCCACAGGGAAATCGGATGTTTTGCCGCATCGCTCGGGATAGATGTGCTCGTAACTGTAGGCCGTGCGGCTGGATATATTGCTGACGAAGCCGTGAAGAACGGGATGAAAGATGTCGTTAAGTGTGCTGACAAAGATGAAGCAAAGAAGGCACTCGCAGGACTTATCGCAGGGAATACTGTGTATTTGTGCAAGGCATCGCGGGGGATGGCACTCGAGGAACTTTCAGCTTTTATAAATGACAAAGCCGGTGAAGAGTCCGGCAGCTGATATTGTGATAATAAATATGAGGTGAACTGAAGCTTATATGTCGATGAACATGGATTATTACAGAAACGGGCTGACATCTGACGAGGTATATGAACGTCGGAGCAGCGGCCTTACAAATGAAGTTACAGATAATTCCGCAAAATCGGTGAAGGACATCGTAAGGGAGAATGTCTTCACTTATTTCAACGGGATTTTTCTGTTATTGGCAATACTTTTGGTTATGGCAGGCGCATATACGAGCCTGACATTTCTGCCGGTAATAATTTTCAACACCCTTATTGGAATAGTACAGGAGATTAACGCCAAGAATGTACTTGACAAGCTGAATGTTATCAGCCAGCTTCAATCGACGGTATTAAGGGATGGCAGGCAGGGCAGGATAGATGTCACAAAACTTGTAAGGGATGACATTATACGCCTTAAATCAGGCAACCAGATCCCGGCGGATGCAGTTGTTGTAGACGGCAGGATATCAGTGAACGAAGCACTTCTTACAGGAGAGTCTGACGAGGTCGAGAAAACACCTGAGGAAGGGCAGAACGAGCTGAGGTCGGGAAGCTTTGTCGTGGCCGGTGATTGTTTTGCCAGGCTTACAAGAGTCGGCAATGAATCATACGTTGCGAAACTGACAGCCAGGGCAAAACAAATGCAGAGCGGGGAGCAGTCAGAGATGATCCGCTCAATAAACAGGCTGATAATGATAGCTGGAATACTGATAATTCCTGTCGGAATTACCTTGTTTTGCCAGAGCTATTTCACGCAGATGAACAGTTTCAGTACGAGCGTTGTATCAATGGTGGCTGCAGTCATAGGTATGATACCGGAGGGTCTGTATCTGCTGGTGTCGGTCGCTCTGGCACTAAGTACGATAAGGCTTGCGCAGAATCATGTAGTGCTGCATGACATGAAGAGCATAGAGACGCTCGCCAGAGTTGATGTGCTGTGCGTGGATAAGACCGGAACTATCACTGATAATGAAATGTATATTACGGATTGTGTGCTGCCGGCAGCAGCTGAGAATTCGGTTGAACTGGAGAATTATTCAAGGATCCTCGGAGCTTATCTGGAGGCACTCAGTGATGACAATATCACGATGACGGCGCTTAGGGAGAAGTTCCGCGTTTCAGCAAATCTTAATGTGGTCAGCAGTCAGCCGTTTTCATCAAGAAATAAATACAGTGAAGTCGCCACAAATGACATGGTATATCGTCTGGGAGCGCCGGAGTTTATTCTGAATGAGACCTCTCTTGCGGACAACAGGGAGATACTTGACCGTTACACAAGGCGCGGGGAGAGAGTGCTGGTCTTTGCGGGGAAATCCAATGGTGACTCTTTTGAGCCGTTCATGTTCATTGCAATGAAGAATGGCATAAGGCCTAACGTTGAAAAGACTTTTGCATATTTCAAAAGGCAGGGAGTCCGGATAAAGGTCATATCAGGAGATAACCCGGTAACAGTCTCAAAGATAGCTGCAAGTGTCGGGATAGCAGGCTCTGACAAGTATATCGATTGCTCACAGATAGAAAGCGATGCAATGCTCTCAGGTGCCGTCAGGGAATATACGGTGTTCGGACGTGTAAGCCCTGAGCAGAAGAAAAAAATCATATTGGCACTCAAAAACCAGGGCAGGACAGTCGCGATGACGGGAGATGGTGTAAACGATATTCTCGCCATGAAGGAAGCCGATTGTTCCATAGCCATGGGCTCAGGGTCAGACGCTGCAATGCAGGCATCGCAGGTAGTGCTGCTTGATTCAGATTTTACTCATATGCAGAACATTGTTTATGAGGGAAGGCGCAATATCAACAATATCAGCCGCAGTGCCACGTTGTTCCTTGTCAAGAATATTTTCTCACTGTTGCTGTCGATATTCTCTATCATCAATGTAATTGAGTATCCACTGCAGCCGACGCAGATATCTCTTATAAGTGCTTTCAACATCGGGATACCGGCATTCTTCCTTGCATTTGAGCCAAACCAGGAGAGGCAGAAGCCGCATTTCCTTCGAAGGGTGTTACTGAGAGCAATGCCGGCCGCATTGACGGATTTCTTTATAATAGCCGCCATGGTGTTATTTGCGCAGGTGTTTGAAGTGCCAAAGGAGGATGTTTCGGTGGCCTCGACTTTTCTGCTTGCGATAGTCGGATTCATTATACTTATCAGTATCACACATCCGATGAACAGGTATCGTCTGACAATTATTGTTGGCTGTATTATCGGGCTTATGATAACGGCATACTTTTTCAACGATCTGTTTGCTATAAGCTATATATCGACTAAATGCATCCTTCTGTTCGTCCTGTTTGCGATTGCGACAGAGCCATGTATGCGGTATATGACAAAACTGTTGCGTTATTGTGAGCAAAAGATACCTGATGAAACAAGAGAAAAGGCAGCAGGGAAACGGATCGGCAGGCGGAAGTGATTTTTGTCATCGGGAGGTTCGCGTGAAAAACGACATTCGTAAAAAGCTTGGAAAAGAGTGGCTCTTTTGTGACGGCGGTTTTGGCACTTTGCTGCAGGAGAGTGGGCTTAAGGGCGGAGAAATGCCGGAATCATGGAATATCAAAAGGCCGGGAGATGTCGCGGCAATTCATTCAGCTTATATCGAAGCCGGAAGTAATATCATATGCACGAACACATTCGGCGCGAATGCACTTAAGCATCCTGATGATCTGAAAGATGTCGTGGAGGCTGGCGTTGCGCTTGCAATGGGCGCAAGGGATGAACATGACAATCGCAGCGACAGTGTATATGTCGCTCTCGACATCGGACCTACAGGCAGGCTTCTCGCGCCTATGGGCGATCTTCCATTTGGAAAAGCGGTCGACATATTCGGAGAAGTTGCCCGCATTGGTGAAGAGGCGGGCGCAGATCTTATATTTATTGAAACGATGAGCGACAGCTATGAGGCAAAAGCAGCTGTTCTCGGAGCGAAAGAGAATACATCTCTTCCTGTTTTTGTAACTGTGACTTTTGACAGTAAGGGAAAGCTCCTTACGGGCGGAACTGTAGAATCAGTGACGGCAATGCTCGAGGGACTGGGCGTCGATGCCATAGGTGTAAACTGCGGTCTCGGTCCGGATCAGATGATTCCAATCGTGAGGAAGTTCGCAGCATGTGCTTCCGTTCCTGTTATCGTGGACCCCAATGCCGGACTTCCGCGCACCGAGAATATGACGACCGTCTACGATATTGACGCGGATGGTTTCTCAGATACGATGGCGGAAATTGCGCGGATGGGAGTGCAGGTCCTTGGCGGCTGCTGCGGGACTACTCCTGAACACATCAGGAAGACAATAGACAAGGTCAGCAAACTGCCATTTATCCCCAATACGGCAAAACAAGTTACAGTAGTTTCGTCTTTTTCGAGAGCGGTAGAGATCGGGACAAGGCCTGTTATAATAGGCGAGCGCATTAATCCTACCGGCAAGAAGAAGTTCAAGGAAGCGCTGAGAAACAACGATATTGAATACATTCTGAATGAAGGACTCAATCAGGAAGCGGCAGGAGCTGACATACTCGATGTAAATGTCGGGCTTCCGGAAATAGATGAAACAGCCATGATGGAGACTGTGATCGGGCAGCTGCAGAGCATAACAGCGCTTCCTCTTCAGATCGATACATCAGATATAAATGCACTCGAGAGGGGCATGAGACTATACAACGGGAAGCCCATGATCAACTCCGTAAACGGCAAGAAAGAAAGCATAGAAGCTGTTATGCCGCTGGTGGCAAAATACGGTGGAGTGCTCATAGCTCTTCCTCTTGACGAGGACGGAATACCGGACACAGCAGCAGGGCGTATAGCAGTAGCAAAGAAAATCTATGAAGCTGCAGAGCAATACGGGATACCGCACAAAGATATAGTAATCGATGGCCTTGCCATGACTATTTCAGCTGATTCACATTTCGCAGTAACGACTCTGGATACGATAAGGAGCATACGTGACGAGCTTCACGGGCACTCAGTGCTGGGTGTATCGAATATTTCTTTCGGTCTTCCTCAGAGACAGCTCATAAATTCATATTTTCTTACAATGGCAATGCAAAATGGTCTGTCAGCGGCAATCATAAATCCGGTCAATGAGACAATGATGGCGGCATACCGCTCATTTCTGGCACTTATGGATATGGATCCAAACTGCGGCGGATTTATAAAGGCATACGGATTGACCACTGAAGTCAATATAGCGGGAACGGTCAATAAGGGAGCAGTGCAGAGCGGCGGGTCCATGGGAGGCCGTTCAGATGCAGACGGTGGCGGTGCAGGCGGCTCTTCTGTGCATATGACCCCGGGTGAAGCCATAGAGCGCGGACTGACAGAGGCGGCCAGAGAAGCTACAGTAGCAGAACTTGGCAGCAGCGAGCCTATGGAACTTATCAATAAAGAACTGATTCCTGCTCTTGACAGAGTGGGCAGAGGGTTTGAAGCGGGCACGATATATCTCCCCCAGCTTCTTATGAGCGCCGAGGCGGCAAAGGCATGTTTTGCCGTGGTAAAGGATTCAATGAAAAGCACGGAGAGCGCAGTAAAGGGCAGGATTATCGTCGCGACCGTAAAAGGAGACATTCACGATATAGGAAAGAACATTGTCAAGGTCATGCTCGAGAACTATGGGTATGATGTCATAGACCTCGGCAAGGATGTGGCGCCGGAAACAATAGTTGACGCTGCGATAGACGGCGATGTGCACCTCATCGGTCTCTCTGCCCTTATGACGACGACTGTCGCTTCAATGGAACAGACGATAAAACTTCTGAGACAGAAGAAGCCAGACGCAAAAGTAGTTGTCGGAGGAGCTGTGATGACAGCTGAGTGCGCAGAGCAGATAGGCGCAGACGCATATGCAAAGGATGCGATGGCAACTGTGAGGTACGCGGATTCGATATTTGTTACAAATTAAATATTAAATTTGACAAATATGAAATAGTTTTGTAATATGTCCTCAGTCACTTTTTACAAATTTGTGACAAGAGGACAAAAAGTGCGTAACTTATCCAGGATCATCAATACAATATTTGCAATCGTTGCAGTCGCTGTTATCTTTTCAGCGGCAGGTTCAGTAACGAAAGCGGCAGATTACACTGACAGTGGTATTGAAGTGACAGCAGAGAATCTTGCGAATGCGGTCAATTCCGGAGATACTGCCACCGAGCAGAGCATCCTGAGCGCACAGACAAGAAGTTTTGTATGGAGCGGTTCGATCCTTACTCGTTCATCAGGCGTTAATTACGGACCGAACGGCAAAGAGACGTATTACAATCTCGATATGACGAATTGTGTCAATAATCTTCGTTCACTTGGCTACTCAGGCGATTGCTGGGCAAGGTCGGACGGAGTCAAGATGTTTGATGGCTATATCATTGTGGCTGCTGATTACAGCGTGCATCCGCTTGGCAGTATCGTTGAGACAAGCCTTGGAACCGCAATTGTAGCTGATACGGGTTCATTTGCAGCAGGTGATTCCACCCTTATTGATGTTGCAGTTGAGTGGTAAATAAAGGCATTCGGAAATTTAAGGTCAGCCATATGAAAAGTGTTTATTATTCCGGCAGAGAAAGAATTCTCTGACCGGTTTTTTTATTGCCGGGCAGGTTTTACTACTGTGTTCCGCTATTGTGAGTTACAATGTTTGAAACAAGCGTGGCCCGCAGGAAAACGAAATAAGCGTCCGCGAAGGCACAGATGGTCACCAGCCTGTGTGAGGCTGCAAAGTGGAAAACGAAATAAGCGTCCGCGAAGGCACAGATGAAAATGTAAGCGAAGACATCAATGAAAGCGCCCATGTAAGCTTAGGTCAGGAGGTAAGTTATGAAAATCAGCGAATTGCTCAAACAGAACAAAGCCACGATCTCATTTGAAGTTTTCCCGCCAAAGAAGGCGGATGGGATAGATAAGGTAAAACTGGCTACGGAGGAGATATGTGCTCTGCATCCGGATTTTATGAGCGTCACTTATGGAGCTGCCGGGAGCACGAGCAAATATACTATAGAGATCGCAGCGAACCTTCATGAGAAGTATGGCGTCACGGTGCTGCCGCATCTGACATGCGTCGCATCGACAAGGGAACATGTTGCCGATATGGTGCAGCAGATAGAAGCTAAGAATATCGAGAATATAATGGCTCTTCGCGGGGACATTCCGCAGGATGGCCGTGTCGAGTATGATTTCGAGCATGCAAGTGATCTCATAAGAGAGATAAAGGCACAGAGTGATCTCTGCATAGGCGGTGCATGCTACCCGGAGGGGCATATTGAGTGCACCCACAAAGAAGAAGACATAATGCATCTCAAAGAGAAGGTAGATGCGGGCTGTGATTTTCTGACGACTCAGATGTTTTTTGACAATAATATCCTCTACAATTTTCTTTACAGGATAAGGGAGAAAGGCATCAATGTACCTGTTCTCGCCGGTATCATGCCGATCACAAATGCAAAACAATTGAGCCGCAGTGTAGCGCTTTCAGGAACTAATGTGCCTGAAAGGTTCCGCGCGATAGTCGACCACTTCGGAGAAGAACCCGAAGCGATGAAGCAGGCCGGAATTGTGTATGCTTCGGAGCAGATAATTGATCTCATAGCAAATGGCGTGACTCACATCCATGTTTATTCGATGAATAAACCGGACGTGGCTGCCGCGATAATGAAAAATCTGTCGGAAGTCCTGAAGTAGAAACAGAACAACGATTGCTGCCTGGTACAGGGATTCCATAACGTACAGCGTGTGCGGGAAATGCTCACGACGTTATGTGTCTTGACAGTACGGCGAGATTCCTTACGTACAGCGAGTGCGGGAAATGCTCACGATGTTATGTGTCTTGACAGTACGGCGAGATTCCTTACGTACAGCGAGTGCGGGAAATGTTGGTGAGAAAAATGATAGATGTAAACCACAGCGAGGTCGAGCGATATCTGGGATATAAGGGAACACCATCTGACGGTATTACTTCGGAAATGATTGATTTTTGCGTATCTGAACTGAATGATGCCGCCGAACCAAAATACATATATCGTCAATATGATGTGGTTTTCACGGAGTCAGGCGGCACCTGTGAAATTGATATCGGCAGGATGAAGACCTGCAGCAGCAATCTCACACATAATCTAAAGGGCTGTACAAAGGCGTTCCTCCTTGCAGCGACTCTGGGGCTTGGCCCCGACAGACTGATTGCGCGCTCTGAAATCACGTCTATTGTAAAAGCCGCGATATATCAGGCCGCGGCCGCGGCTATGATTGAAGCCTATGTTGACGGTGTAAACAAAGAAATCAAAAATAAAGCTTTTGAGCAGGGGCTCTTTACAAGACCGCGTTTTTCGCCTGGATATGGGGACTTGCCGCTTGTTTTGCAGAAAGATTTTGCGGCTATGCTGGATATGCCGCGGACAGTCGGCATAACACTTACAGAGTCACTTCTCATGAAACCTTCAAAATCGGTGACGGCGATCATAGGACTTTCCGGGCGCGATACCTCATGCGTCACTGAGGGATGCGAAGTGTGCGTACGCCGCGGAGAGTGTGAGTTTTCAAGAGTGACAGAATAAGAGCAGGCAGATTGATCCACAGAGGATATTTTCTGCCCGCTCTTATATTTCGCATCTGTAAAGGGTAATGTGCAACCTTACTTCTTGTCTGATTTTATCAATTCCCTGATCGCTTCGATCGCAATATGTATCGGGACTTCTGTGTCATGTACGACAGGATTATCGAGCCCGAGCTTTTCACGTTCCTGATTTGCCATCACGAGAAAACATGATCCGCAGCGGACACGACGGTACTGTGCAATGATGAACAGAGCTGCTGATTCCATTTCTGATGCGAGGCAGCCCATCCTGAGCCAGGCATGC
>Ga0172377_10003616_pt1 | contig 15895 bp, 7 predicted proteins | sample Pumphouse3metaG_FD_119749 | JGI IMG/M metagenome (GOLD analysis project Ga0172377, IMG submission 119749) | Leachate microbial communities from a municipal landfill in Southern Ontario, Canada - Pumphouse #3 metaG | ecosystem: Engineered > Solid waste > Landfill > Unclassified | place: Canada...
CCAGAGTAAAGGTTTGGGTTTGGCTAACGTAGCCATACTTACTGAAGCTGAGACTGTAGGTATTGGGTAGAATGTTATGAATCTGGTAGTACCCATCAGCATTAGTTGTTGCACTGTAAGTAGAATTAGGAATCTGTACCGCCACACCTTGTAAGGGTTGGTTACCTTCGCCAAGCACGACACCATTGATGTGCCCCACTCCGCCAGGGATAACCAGGAAGGTGGTTTTTGGGAACTGAGCTGCTACTGTACCAGTAGTGGGCAGTGCAGTAACATCATATTCAACAGTATCAGAATACAATCTGCGTGAACGGGTAGTATTCACAGCATCCGTTTGGCATTTGAAAAAGTCCGAAGAACTATAGTAGCCACCATCCATAGGACGGTTGAACATCAACACCAGATTCTCTGAATTTAAATACAGGTATGGTGTGGAGAAAGGTATGGTTATGAGGTTCTCTCCGGAAGGGTAATCCAGGGTGCCATCGAATACCAAGCTAAGATTTGCAGGGGCAATCCAGCCAGCTGTAAGGCTGGTTTCTGTGGTAGTGCCAATCCACACTTTGGTAGGCATCGCAGTAAGGTTAGTAACGAAATTGTTGTAGAGCTGTATTCCGTTAATTTGCCCGATGAAGTTCCCCATCTCGGCAGGATAGTACAAGCCTTGGTAAACACTATTTTTGTAGTAGAAATCAAGGGGCAGGCGAGCGTTCTGATCGCCAGCTCCCACAGTGATAGCCCAAGTGCCAGTAGGTAGCACGAGAATGGTTAAGTTTGGTGTTTGATCATTTAAGTTATTTTGATCTCCGGTTAAGACCACCTTGGCATATAAGACAGTAGAGCCTGCTGTTGCAGGTGTCCAGTTTATGGGTACATTAACAGTTGCGCCAGGTGCACAAGGAAGCCCTGGAGCTGTGGCTAATTCTGTTCCGGCTGCATTGTACAGTTTCACATTGTAGGTGGGCTGTGCAGCAGTTCCCCAGTTTTTAACCACAACATTATACTCTGAAGCCGTTCCCACAGTAGGGCTGGCATTACCGCTTATAGTTAAGGCTGCCAAATCGTTGGTAGGAACTACTTCGATCATCACGTCATCGATATACAAGGTTCTGGCAGTTCCACCCAAGCCATGTTTGAAGGTGATTAATTTGCCAGCACCGGTATAACCATTAAAGGCAACTACATATTGGGTCCAGGTGGTGGTAAGTGAAATCATTTCTGTTTCGGTGTAAGTTAAGGGATCTGTGTTATTTACCATTACCCCTACAGATAAGGGATAGCCGGCTCCGGAGCTGCGTCCCCAGAATTTTACCCAAGTGGTATTTGTGGGTATCGTCGTTCCCAGAGGTGGGGCAATCAGCATAGCGGTTGTGGCAGCATCGGTGGGGTTATACATAGCTGCACAATTGGGAGTGCTATGGGGAGTAGTGGTTACAGTTTTCACATAACCTGTGGTAACCGTAGCCTGATAGATATAGCTCCAGTCCGGAGGTAGATCAGGTATGGTAACTGCATCAAATGCCTGCGCATAGGGAAGAGTATTCAGGGTGGTATCTATGCAGGTTCCGCTAAGTGCCACAGGATGAGCCAGGCGCGAGCCCTTATTGCTGCTTACGCTGATCGTATAGCTGCGTGCCATATTGTCCGTTATGGTTATCGTGGCAGTGTGATTACCTACTGCGGTGGGCATGTATCTGGCTACGAATGTTGTCGTTTGACCAAAGGTCATATTTGCAGGCAAGGTAGGCAGATTTTGCAGGCTAAACATCGGACTGCCTGTAATCGTGATGTTCGAGATGCTAAGCGTGCCATCTCCAGCATTAGCGATACTAAAGATCTGGTCTTGCTGCGAATTTATCAGCACTGTGCCCCAGTTTTTGGAAGCTGGATTAAGTGAGAAGATGGGGTTTGGGCCTCCAGCAGTTAAATGGAAGGTAGTTTTGGGGAAGCTACCAGCCAATGTACCTACGGCAGAAGGTGCAGCGGGATCATAAGTAACGGTGCTTGAAACCAGTTTCCTGGATCTGTTGGAGCCAATGGTTTGGGTAAGGAAGTTATCGTTGGTATTGTAGCTTACCTCTTCCCAAGGACGGTTGGCATAAAGCACCAGATTTCCGCTAAGATACTGGAATGGGGTTTGTAGGGGAATAGTTACTGTATTTTCTCCCGCGGGATAGCTGATGTTGCCATCATAAACCAGAGTAAGCTCAGGAGGAAGAATCCAGCCACCGGAAAGATCGTTCAGATCGGTGGTTCCCAGCCATATTTTGGTTGGTTTATTGGGGAGATCGGTGATAAAGGTGTTATAGAAACTGATTGCCGTTACCGTGCCAAACAAGCCCATTTCACTGGGGTAATACAGGCATTCGAACAGGCTATTCTTGTAATAGAAATCAACTGGTTTGCCCTCGGTTTGACTGCCATCACCAACAGTGATAGCTACCATTCCTGTAGGCATCACTGTGATGCTTAAGACAGGTGAAACATCGTTGGCAGGAACAGTGTCGGCAGGTAATACAACCTTACCGATTAAGGCCAAAGGCCCTGCCGTTGTGGGCGTCCAGTTTAAGGTAATATTCAGTTCTTCAGCAGGAGCAATTGCGGGGCCGGATACAGACGCCAGCTCTGTAGTTCCGCTCAATAGTTTTACAGTGTATGTTCCGGCTGCCTTGGCAAGTGTTCCCGTGTTTTTTATCGCTACAGTATAAGTAGTTGAAGTTCCGGCAGTGGGGGTAGTGTTACCTGTTAAGGATGTGGCTGTCAGATCATTACGCAGGATGCGAAGCATATTGGAAAACGCCACTGGTCCCTGCATATTATTGGTGTAGATGCCTTTCACTGCCCACCTGTAATTGCCATCGGGTATTGTTCCCCAGGCTGTATCGGTATAGGTGGTATCGGTGAGTGTGGCAGCGGTGAGCAGAGTCCAGGTAGTTTCATTTGCCTCATTACCTTGCAGCAAACGCCATACTTTGTAGCCGTTTAGAGCACGGCTATTTCTGCTATTATTAAAAGCAGTGGAAGCACGAAGCGCTTGCTTGGGATTGTTGCGGTTCATATTTTCAGCTACAACTGCAGCATCTGTTTCAGAAAGTCCGCGCATAAACTCTGGCACTACTGATTTTGGGTAGTTGCGAGCCATGGTTTGTGCTGCGCCCACATAAACATCATCAATATACCAGCCTGAATAGCTCACTACCGTAGTGGCATAATGTTGGAATTGAATCGTAACTTCGCTCATATTGGCATAAGCGGCAAGATCAATGACTATTTCTTCCCACTCGATTGGGTTAGTATCCCAGGCGGGACCCCAAACTACGGTTCCATTAACGGCAACCTGGCCGTAATCGAAATTACCAAAGGAGTTATTCCAGCTCCAGAACTTCATTTGTGGGTTGTTGATGTTTGAGAAATTGAAGGTTTTAGTTAAATAGTTGAATCCACCGGGCATAGAATAGGGCCCATAGAGAATGGTTCCCCATAAGCCGGTTCCTGAATGAGCCAAAAGCGGAGGGAATTCGCTGGTAGGATATTCACCTACAACATAGTTGCTTACATCATAAGTATTTGCCCATTGCCAGTCACCCAAAGGATTAGTCCAGTTGGAAGTGGGTACCCAACCGCCATCACTCATCTCAAAATCCTCAACTCCACCGCCACCGGTTGATCCCGGAGCGCGCCAAGTTAAGGTAACCTGAGTATGAGGATCGTTTTCGGTTGCCACAATATGCACTGGAGGCAGGGCAACTTCGTTCATTATCAGGGTTCCCATATTATAATTCCCGGCACCAACTGTAATGCTGCCGGTGAGGTCAGAATAACCAGTCTTAACTATGGTGTAAGCATAGCTATTACCGGATAACACACCGGTTACGGTGAAGTGACCTGTGGCATCGGCTGTGCCATCAAAATCCAGAGGCCCATCCAAGTGTACTGTAGCCCCGGCAAGTCCTACAGTGGGTGCATCGCTGCCTACCACAAAACCAGTTACGTTTACTGTGGAGGAAGCAGGAAGCACGAAGTTTAGCACTGTATTCTGGTCTGCAACAATAATGGCGGGTAGGCTTACGTTTTCGTAGCCCAGCTTGGAAGCGGTTACTGTATAATTGCCAATGGGCAGGAAGGGGAAGTTGTAGGTTCCTGTGGCTGTGGAGGTTTGGCTATAGTTATTGGCTCCTACCATCTGGATGGTCGCTCCGGCAACGGGGTTTCCGCCACTGGTAATTGTTCCGCTCATAGAACCCATTCCCGTTACCACAAATGTAAACGAGGTTTTGGCAAATGTGCCTGACAAGGTTCCGGCAGCCGAGGGAGCAGCAGGATCGTACACCACACTATCGGAATTGACTTTACGTGCTCTGTTTGTTCCCACGGTTTGCGCCAGGAAGTTATCGCTGCTGCTGAAATACGCCGTGTCCATAGGACGGTTGGCATACAACACCAGGTTTCCACCTGTGTAAAGATATGGCGTTTGTAGGGGAACTACAACAGTGTTTTCTCCGCTGGGGAAGTTTAGCGTGCCATCATACACCAGGGTTAACTGATCAGGGGTTATCCATCCTGCCGAGAGATCAGCCAACTGAGTTGTGCCCAGCCAGAGTTTTACAGGTTTATCGGTCAGGTTGGTAAGGAAGTTGTTGTAGAAAGAGATGGCGGTAATATTACCCATCACTCCCAATTCTGCTTCATAATAAAGGGTTTCGTGCAGGCTGTTTTTGTAATAGAATTCCCATGGAACACCTTCCTGCAGGTTACCTTCACCCACCGTAACAACTGTAGCTCCAGCAGGTTGAACCGCGATATTCAGCACGGGTGATTCATCATTGGCGGAGTTTGCATCTCCGGCTAACACCACTTTGCCATATAAAGCCATAGGCCCTGCTGTAGTGGGAGTCCAAGGGATAACCACGCTCTGAGTTGCGGCTGCGGCAATAGATGGCCCGGCTACGCTGGCAAGTTCAGTGGTTCCGCTCATTAATTTCACACTATAGGCACTTTGAGTGGCTGTACCCCAATTGTAAACGTTCACTGTATAGTTGGAAGTTTGGTTTACAGAGGGAGTGCCATTGCCAAGCACGGAAACTGCGGCTAAATCGTTAGGGGCAATTACCTCGAAAGTAATGCCATCCAAATATATGGTTTGCCCTGCAGCAGTGCTGGCATGCTTGAAGGCTATGTAACGTCCTGCTCCTGTATATCCTGCCAAGCTTACCACGTATTCGTTCCAGTTGGCAATAGTGTTTACATCTTCAATGCTTACGAATGTAGCAGGATCGGCAGGATCGGTCATCACGCCCACCAATACATGATAAGCTGCACTACCCTTACCCCAGAATTTAATCCGTATAGTGTTGGCGGGAATGGTGGTGCTTAACTGAGGCCCAATCAGCATGGCTATCGTATTGATATCCGTAGGGTTATACATTCTGATACAGTTAGGTGCGCTATGCGGAGACGTAATATCGGTTTTCACATAACCGGTGGTTACGTTAGCTTGGTAAATACTAGTCCAGTCGAAGGGTAAATCTGGAGCTGTTACTAAATCCCAATTCTGACTGTATGGCAGAGTTGTGATGGTGGGGTCTCCGTGTGTTGTAAAGCTCCACACAGGGCAGTTTGCAGCGCTGCCAAATGAATTATAGGGAATCACCTGCCAATAATAGGTGGTGTTCAAAGCTAAATCCGGATTGGGATCGTATGAAGTTAAAGCTGCCAGATCGAGATTGTTAACAACATTCGTGGGAGGATTGTTGGTGCCAAAGCTAAATCTGTAACCGGTTGGTAAATTACCCCCACTAACCCAATTTAACGTTGCGCTGGGGCTTACCAGGATTGCTGCATTGGCAGGGGAAACCAAGTTTGCCGGATTAGGCGCTTGGTTGGCAATGGGATAGTTAAAGTTAAAGGTTAAGCCATTTGCCGGGAAGTTTACGTCGTTAAGCACCACATACTGAGTATTGAGTGAGGCGGCAGTGGTTTCTGTCCAGCTTCCGGTTCCTTGGCGGGAATTGAAGTCAGTTGCCAAAGGTCCGCGTAAGCCTACCTGCATATTGCCGACGGTGGCATTACTAACCATTTGGCCGTAAACGATTTTTACGTTATTACTTGTTTCATGCAGTTGAATTTGAAAGTTGAAACTATCACCGGTACCAGTGGTGCCGTATTTCTTGTAATTGGCCCACTGGACTACACAAATCCGGTTAGGAGCTGTGCCAATGGTTTCCAGCCTCAAAGTAGCACCTACCTGGGCTTGAAGATCGCGCGCTAAACCGGCGATGCGATTGTAAAGGACTTCCGGAGTGATGGCCACCACACTTTGAATGGGTGTGTAACCAGAAGTGGAAGAGTTATTAACGGAAGGCGTTAAGGCAGATTGACCCAAGGAAATCCAACCGTTATTGTTGATAGCAAGCCTGTCAAAAGCTGCCCCATTAAAAGTAAAACTAAAGCCGATATCCAGTCCGGGCCCAGTTGTTGTGGTAGCTCCCACAGGGGCTGCGGGATCCAAAAACCTCTGGTCATCACTGGTTTCGGTACCGAGCAGTAAGCCACCCGATATTGGAGTGTAGGTGCCTTGAGTGGCACTAAAAGCATATTCAAGGGTTTGTGTGAACCCTGGCAATGCCCATAATGCGAACAAGGCGATGATTAGCATTGCTATTAAGCTTCGTTTCATGGCAATCTCCTTTCGTGGTATATGTAAGTTATTTACATTGTTCCGGAGGCAACGCTTTGGCAAACGTTACATCCAATTTCTAACTGTATATTATCAAAAAGGGTTACTATTTTCAGTAAAACACCGACAAGCTCAACACAAAAATTGCCATCAGGGGACAATGTGATACATGCCACTAATTTGTAAAGAAAATAATAACCAAATTGAAGCCAATTCAACATATTACTTATTATCCTCAGGTCTATTTGGCTGAAAACGCAGCATAAATCGAACTTTACCCAGCAGGCATTCCCCTGCCATTGCCCACCCATTGCCCTTATGGTGGGCAATGATAGGGCAATGAGAGGGAAATGCTTGCAAGGTTAATCGCTGCATTTCTTGCCTACACTGGCGACGTAGATCACGAATTCTTCCACGCCATCTATCCCGAGGGCATCGTTCATGGCTTCGTCCAGATATGCACCAATCATGCAGGATCCGCCCCCTATGGCTTCGGAGGCAAGCTGAATGTTCTGTCCCACGTGTCCCGCATCCATATACAGATAACGGTAGCCACGCTGACCATATCGCCAAACGGTTCGATAGGGCACGGCACTTAGAATAATGTTAAGGGCTGCGGTGCCGATCATTTCCTGTCTCATGCAGCCTTCAAAAATCTGTATGGCTTTGGCTTCGCTGGCGTCTAGCAACACCAAACAGTGTTTGATGGGATGATAGTAATACAAACCGGGCTTTATCCCTTCCACGCGGCGGATATCCACATAAGTCTCCAGGGGATGGCGCGCTCCGGCGGAGGGAACGTTGCGCAAGGTTATCTCCATGCGCTCATTGCTGCGGAAATCCCTCGCCCAGGAAGAAGCCCAAAGCAGGAAGGAAAGCTCATCCATACTAAGAGCTTGGTCGGAGTATTTACGCAAACTGCGCCGCTGCTCAATAGCTTTTTGCAGAGTAATGCCTGGCATTTCAATCTTACCGATCGCAGGTAAGGCAACTAACTCTCCGGCGCGCACCTTCACTGCATCGGGACGGGTGAAGTTCATGGATTGGTCGCTCTCTCGCTCGTAGATGTAGCGGGTTAGACGCACGAAATCTGCACCAATCTTTTCCGCTTGCGGACGGCATTCTTCAATCTCTGCAAGAACGGTACTCAGGTTTATTTCGAAGAAATTGTATTCTTCTTCACTAAGCTCTGCTTCGCGCAGGATGGCTTCCGGCTCGTAGCCCCGTGCTTTGTAATACAGGTATCCAAAGGTTTTCATATCCATGGGTCGTTCTCCTCTCGTAAGGGATGAATTATAAGGATAATATAGCTCATAATATGGTTCTTGCTATCACAAAACAACGTGGCATATACCGGAACATGTTAATAGGCTCTTTAATATCTACAAACGCGTTTGGTTAAATAGGGTCTATCATCCACATACATGCGAATAAAATATATCCCCTTGGCACTGGTTCTGCCAGCTTCGTCGGTGCCATTCCAATGGTATTCCAGCTTGGCATTGTCCGAAGAGGGGCTTCCCACGATGCTCTTAACTTTTTGTCCACGGATATTGTAGATCTCAAAACGGTGTGGCTTTCCTTTGGGCATATCCACGGTTAGCTTCAGCTCATTACGCATAGGATTGGGGGAAACAAGGAAGCTAATCTGCGTTATTGGAGGTGTAAGGGGATCGTCATTTGCCACAGGAAAACTGGCATGGGCGTGGTAAATGGCATATCCTGAAGTATTTAGCTTCACATAGATGAAAACTTCCATGCCATCGGCAGAGGAAGGAATGAGATATAACTGGCTGGTAGCGGGCAGAGGTGAGCCAGGTTCGAAGATGCCAATGTTCCAGTCTTCTATGTGCTGAATTTCTGTTCCCACCCATTTATTAAGGCTTATCACACCGGAGCTTTCATACTTTGCAAAAAGTTTGCTTCCGCCAGGCAGCACGCAGAAATCGTTCATCATCGTGGTTACAGGGGTGGAAAATGCGTTTACAATGCTACCTGAAGCGGTGTTAATTTGCTTGATAGTAAAAGAGTTAGCGTTTTCACCAGTGGCAAATTGAGATACCAAAACGTCATAACCTGGGGTAAGGGCAAGACTGCTTATTAAACCATCACCCGCAGTGGCAGAGGAAAGATCGCTAACATCATCGCTCGCTGCATCTGCACAGATCAGAGCGTCATTCACGCTATACAATGCCATGCTTCCCTGGCGGGCAAAGCTTTTACTGCGCGGCACATTGAGATGAGTCTTTAAATAATAACGCGTAAACCCTTGTGCATCGGGAAGCGTGCCTTCCCAGTTACTTAAGTTTATACCCAAAGGCCACATGCTATAGGTTTGCTCGCCTGACACATCTTCTGCGAAGCCGTTAAAATCCCGTAAGTCACTCTTGTAATATATCTTATGGCCAACCCCATTGCCATTAGCTCCGGGGTAGTTGCGAGTTTGCAGCGTTACGCTTACATCAGGGTTTTGGTAGAGTGCTATAGTTATGGGATCAGGTGCACTGCTTCCTCCACATAAATCAATCGCCGTATTCCACAAGCCCGCGGCGTTAGGATTTGGGTCATCCACATAATCTCTGTGGACAAAGCCCTTGCGTCTTTGGACGATGGAACCCCATATATTAATAGGACCACGCTCTAAATAAGGAGATTTCTCTGGCCAAAGAGGGTTGTACCAAGGGTAGTCTATCAGAGATGGCCAGGGATGGATGGCGGTCTGCGGCCATCTATTACGATGCAAATCTATCCAAGAAAATAGTGCATTCCCACCAGGAGTAGCATTTATTAATGTTGCAGGAATAGAGCCGTGGGGATGCTGATATTCAAAAGTGAAAACGCCGTCCTTCATGGGGTTTCCCTCTCCATCGCCCAAAGCATATAGCGAGGCATAGATATTCATGGGTGTGGCGTCATCCTGCCTACAAAAAGGATGAAAGCGCAGCGAGTCTATGGGGTTATAGTAACCGTATTTTAGTAGTATGCTCTTCTCAGAGATTAGTTTTACAGAGTCATAACGGTTGTTAGGATAGGGATTGGCGCCATATGCCGTACGCAATAAGGTGATTTCTCCTATAATAAAGATGGAATCGCTTGCACACCAAGTCTGATGCCCGGCGAAATCACCTTTAATCCAGAGCTTGTTGTTTACAAACATAGTTCTATTGTTACAACTGCCAATTACTAAAGGAGTCCAAACTGTGTCGCATACTGTGAAGTTGTTCCTATAGATGGGGGGCTCGTTATTGGTATAAGGATAGTTTTGCCAGACGTCCGTAAATACTGTACGCGGTGCTTGTATCTGTCCCAGCCATGCACTATAGCTTCCTGCAGTAACATCAACCATAACGATGTTATTGGGATCGTAAATTGATGGGCCTACTAACGTTCCATGCTGACGGGCAAAGGAGGCATCCGGCATTTCAAGATCTGCTGCGTTTTCCAATAAGCCACCTTGGAATATATCATCCCGAGGATAAGTACCGCCACCATCGGGATAAACTTTCACCGTGCCACTGATGATTACAGGCGCCAGAAAAGTAGGCCAGCCCATATTATTGCCGCCCGTAGTTAGCTTTATCCACAGGTCAGAATTGGTTCGCACCACGCCCTCAATCACGTCGCTGCCGGTATAGGGCAACGGGGTACCAAGAGATGATTGGTCGGTGTCCAATAAATGCTGTGGGGCTACATACTCATTGGGGTTTTCAGCTTTGGTTAAGGGAATTTCAGCCCCGTTGGGACCGCTTATCGTTTCGGGATAGGGTAAATTTAAGGAAAACAGCTTGCGTTGTCCATTGTAGTTTTCCACATAAGGGCTTGTGTCGAAGGTTTTGTTGTTAGTTTCAAGGCTGCTAAAGCTCTCTCCCCAGTTCGTGGATTTCAGCAGCCTATGCATGAAGCCCTGGGTATAAGAGATCAGTAGCTCTCCATTAGTATAGGAGATAGTTGGTGCTGTTGTATCCGCAAAGGCAGTCTCAAGATCGTGATATTGCCATGTTTCTCCGCCGTTGAAGCTGTAATTGAAACGAACATTGCTTTCTTGAGGAGCTTTATTTACGAATAGAATTGTGTCACCAGACGCATAGGTCGCCATCTTGCCGGCATATTTGCCGCTTCCCACTAAACTAAAAGGTGTAATTACCGCTGTCAAACAGCAAACACATGTTAAAAACACTATGAGACCAATCAATGGTTTCATCTTAACCTCCAGCTATTATATGGTACTTAAGGGAATAACCTTTTACACCTTATAATAAACTTGAAAGCAAGTTGTGTTCCATATGTCGATATAATATTATCTAATCTTTCACAACCTTCATGGGATGCGCTATATAGCTGGTGTGCAGCAACTTCTTAGCCTTGGGAGAGTTCGGCTTACCGAGGAAGTTCTCATATAGTTTCTGGATAGATTCGTTGTTGTGGGATTCACGACGCTCACTTTGTTCGTCTTCTCTATAGAGACCTTTGGCGCGGGCAAGACGGATGCGGTTGGTACTGCGGTAGGGCTGTCCGCCACCACCCACACAGCCACCGCTGCATGCCATCACTTCCACAAAATGGTAAGGGGGTTCGATGCCTTTGGTTTTGGCGTCGCGTATTTCATTCATCAGTTTGCTCACGTTACCTAAGCCGGAGGCTACTCCGATGCGGATTTCTTTACCCAGTAGTTCTATCTTGCCTTTCTTGATGCCTTTCGCGCCGCGCACGAAGTCTATCTTAGGATCGGGAAGTTCGCTGTCGGTGGCAAAGTAGTAAGCCGTTCTAAGGGCTGCTTCCATCACTCCGCCGGTAGCGCCGAAGATGGTTCCCGCACCGCTGTATTCGCCTAAGGGATTATCGGCAATGCCATCTTCCAGCTTTGCCAGATCTATGCCACGGGTTTTCAACATCCGTGCAAGTTCGCGGGTGGTGATGGTTAAATCCACGTCCTTATAGCCAGAGGCGTACATATCTTCCATGCGTTCTATTTCATATTTCTTGGCGGTGCAGGGCATCACGGAAACCAAGAAGATCTTCTTGGGGTCTATCTTCATCTTCTCTGCCCAATAGGTTTTTACGATGGTGCCCACCATTTGATGCGGGGATTTGGAGGAGGAGAAATGGGGGATCAGATCGCTGTGGAACTTCTCCAGATAATCCACCCAGGACGGGCAGCAGGTGGTGATCAGCGGGAACTCTTCTGGGTGTTCCTTAAAGAGGTGCACAAATTCGCTGGCTTCTTCCATGATAGTGAGGTCTGCCCCGAAATTGGTATCGAACACGTATTCAAAGCCCAATTCACGCAGCGCAGTGTACATCTTACCCTTCACGTTGGTGCCGGGTTTCATGCCAAACTCTTCGCCCAAGGCTACGCGTACGGCCGGTGCTTCTTGCGCTACCAGCACCATATCCTTATTATCCAACGCTGCCCACAGAGCATCGGAATCGTCGGCTTCATAGATGGCGGCGACGGGACAGTAGGCACTGCATTGGCCGCACTTGACGCATTCGGAATCTGCCAAAGGACGATCGAAGGTAGGCCCCACAAAGGTGTTAATACCACGCTCGGAATTTTCCAGCGCGTGCACATCCTGAATCTCGTTGCAAACATAAACGCAGCGTCCGCACTGGACGCAGTAGGAAGGATCTAAAGTAATGGCTACGGAGGATACGTCTCTGCCTTTGTATTTGCGGTGTATCTTCTTTAGGTTCATGTGGCGGATGGCAAGTTCCTGAGCTAGGTCTTGCAATTCGCAGCGTCCGTTCTTGATACATTCTGGGCAGTTATTGGGGTGGTTGGAGAGGATTATTTCCAGCGCATCACGGCGCAAATCTAATAGTTTCTTGCCAGTAGTGGTAATCTGCATGCCTTCTTCGCAGGGTGTGGAGCAAGAGCGCAATATTCTGCCGTTTATTTCCACCACACACACTCCGCAATTACCAAAGGCAGGTAAATCTTCATGATAGCACAAATGCGGAACGTGGAAACCTGCTTTGGTGCAGGCATGGAGGACTTTGGTGTTTTTAAGCACCTGAGTGGCTTTGCCGTTTATGTAAACAGTAATCATAGTTTCTCCCAGAAGACATTATTATTTTGGGGACAGAATGACAAAAGCTGCAAATCGTGTCAAGAACTTGTGCGTTGACAAAAAGAAATTGACAGCTTTAGCAAGTTTGCAAGTATTGTTTAAAATAGAATATAAGCTCATAAAAGAGGTAACGATATGTTTTCAATAAGCAATACGCAGAACTTGAAACACTCGGCAAAAGGGCTAATCATGTTGCTGTTTAGCCTGATGTTGCTGCTCGGTTTTTCCGCTCTTTGGGGAGAGGAAATCAGCGATAAGGCTATGGATAACTCTAAGGATGGCGAGGCCTACGAACGCCTTCCAAATAACCGCCAAGCACTACTGAAGAAGCTAACTAGTCGCATCGATAAGCTTCAGATGAGCTATATTAGCCAATTGTACAAAGGCGAAAGGTTCGCAGCACAAAAACTGCTGGATGAGATTCGTAAAATAGCAAATGACCTGGCTTACACCTCTCTCTCAGAATCACAAATAGTGGTGGTAAACCCTTCTGATGCAGGATCAAACATCACCATAAATGTCAACCCAGCCTCGCCAATGAAATCAAAGATAGGGGCAATGCAGGATAAGGACTTTGCCGATTTGAAGCTAAGCATCCGTAAAAACAACTTTGGCGATGGAGGTCTTAGTACCCTAAAAGCCTCGACAGATGGTAATTACTTTCGCTCTGCCCAAATAGTGGAGTTATTGCCATTGTTTGTGTTTTCCAAGGATAAACTCAAAGCCCTGGAGATTGCTTATCCGAAATGTATCGACGCTTCAAACAAATACAAGATTCTCGATGCTTTCTTATTCGATGCAGACAAGAAAGTAGCATTAGAGATTATGGATAGGCTACAGAAATAGTAAGGTAGCGCAGGACGCCGTTCCTGCACTATAGGGCTGCCAATCTCTGAAATTGGCAGTGTCTTGTAGGCATCCTAAGTCTGACGTAGCAAATCAGAGTTTGCCACCCCATGCTTGACACGAAAATAGTATCGCTTATTTGGCTTTTTTCTTCAGCTCTTTTAGTAAAGCCTTAATCTCTTCCTGCGAGACAGCTTGATCTTCGCTTTCTTCAGCCTCAGGGGATAGTGTTATGGCTTTTTCCAGGTTCTTCAAAGCTTCTTTGTATTTGCCTTGTTCCTTAAGTGCTTTTGCCATCCAGATATAGGCATCGTAGTGCTCTGTATTGGTGGCAATTGCTTGTGTCAGGGATGTTACCGCTGCATCGTATTGTTTCAATTTGTAAAGTGCTTCACCGTTATGACGCCAGGGGCAAGACCAATTTGGGTAGTCCCTATTTAAACCATCGTACAAGACAACCGCTTTGGCATATTCTTCATTGCCAAGCAGCATGTTTGCCAGCATGAAGCGATCACCTGTAGCCAGGGAATCCGCGTTAACTTGCAAGTCTTCCATCAATCGGGAGCTTTCATAGGTGGTGATATAAGCTAAGTTCAGCTTGTTGTGGTTGATGTTTTCACCCTTGATGATGTTATCACACAGGGTGCTAACCGCCAGTTTGTAAGTAGTGGCAGTGGGGTTGTTTAGATAATCGTTTAAGGGGTTGCTTTCTGCTTCTGCGTATGCAAAGGCAACCAGGCAGAGGAATAGGCTAACAATGAGGATATGCTTCATATAAGGTACTCCTTGGATAATTATGCTTTCTTAGCTAAAAACACTTTCGGGAATAGAGATATTTCGTCAAGTGAAAAACTTTAAGCTATTATCCTGTATGCAACAACAGCAGGCTTATCAGCAGCATTGCCCACAAGATACTATCCTTTCTTGCCACCTGTTTTTTCCAAATCGTGATGTCACTGACGATGCTCAGCAGCACGATGGAAATCGCCACACTGGGGTAGGCTATGGCGGCGGGAATACTATCCAGACCTTTCAGAAAAAACACCGTGGAAAGCTGGTTGGGCATGCCAAGCAAGCAGCCGAATAAGATGCTTTTATAGCTGAAAGTGGTCTTGTTAAAGATCAGAGCCACCAAAGTGAAGACAAAAGCAGAGCTGAAGATGATATAGACAAACAGGGCTTCATTCCCGCTTCCCCATTCTTTATAGAGCTTAAGGCTCGCATCGGTTAAGCCGGAGATTACGAATAAACCCACTATCCACAGAAGCTTATGCATTTCCTTGGGGTCTGTCTTAAGGCTAAAAGCGGCAATCCCAATCACGATTCCCAAGATATTCAGGTAACTAATGCGATCACGGAATATGGCAACCGCCAGCAGGATCGGGATAATCATGGCAATCCGCATCACGCCCACTGCCAGAGATAAACCATTCTGTACGATATTCTTCTGAAACATCCAGAAATTCATCAAAAAGAAAGCACCGGTCAAGATGCCGAAACCGAGATCAAAGAAGCCGGGAAAGATGGTACCGGCAGGTAAACTGCTGTAGCTGAATAAACTGGCGACAAAATAGTTACCCAAGAAAATAGGCAACATACTAATCTTGCCACGGCTGCCCGCCACCATCAGCAAATTGGCAATCGACACGGAACATAATACGCTAAACAGCAGATACAGCATTAAAACTCACCTTTCAAGCACATAAATCAAGAGAAACACACATAGCGAGATGGCAATAATTTGTCAATAGATTCGGGTTATCGGGCTGCCCCCCATTGTTTATGGCATTCCCGCCTCTGCGGCTAAGATCCTGATAAAAGTGGATCCTTAAACGGGCTTCATACGTAATCCCACACGCCTCGTGTGGGACTGACAGCCGAGGTGGCTGACAATACGGGTTTATGACATTTCAATTTGGATACTGTATCATTCCATTCCACCGGCAAAATCACATTTTTTCCCCTATTTCACCCCTGCTTAAGATCGTTTATCACAAGTGTATCATCCCTATATCAACCGTATATTATATACGGATGATATACGGGGGATACATGGATGATACATAGCGTAAAGCAAGGAGAGGGCGATTATTGAAAAAGGATCTGTTTGCCGCTCAGCAGGACATTAGCAGCCTTTAAACGATAAAAATACAGTCCGCTGGAGCATGGTTTCCCCGCAGCATCTCTGCCATCCCACACCATTTTCTGCACGCCTTTGCTCATGGAGGCAGCGGAGATACTTCTCACCTTCTGTCCTTTCAGGTTATAGATATCGATGTTCACAGGGCTGGCTTTATCGAGG
>Ga0172377_10003617_pt1 | contig 15894 bp, 21 predicted proteins | sample Pumphouse3metaG_FD_119749 | JGI IMG/M metagenome (GOLD analysis project Ga0172377, IMG submission 119749) | Leachate microbial communities from a municipal landfill in Southern Ontario, Canada - Pumphouse #3 metaG | ecosystem: Engineered > Solid waste > Landfill > Unclassified | place: Canada...
AGCGGATCACCACAGTCGATATCCATCCATTCGAATTTCGCGTTGTGGCAGTTAATCGTTTTCGCGCCTTTCGCAAAACCTTTACGCTGGGCGCTGGCACTTCGGCGCTTCATTGTCATCAGGCGCAGCAAAGCCACAAACGCTGCATAGTTTGCCCGGCGCTGATACATGGTGTGATCCATCTCACGAATGATCAGTGTCGGATTGGCAATTGTCAGGGTCATCCCGCGAGGAGAAACATTAAGAGACATACTTTTAACCTCCGTGTTTATTCAAGCCTGCTCCGCAAGCCGAGGAAATGATTAGATTAAACCTAGATCAGCAGCGGTCATGACATTTTCGTCCTTGTTTGTGCGCCGATTCTTTTCCGGTGCCTGCTTTCGCGTTTTGCCAGACTTCTTTTCGAGTAGACGACCATGTGGCCCAGCTACACGCTTTGCAAGAGAAATAAGACCTTCTGGTTTGCCCTGATCTAACTGTTCCACGAGCACCAGATAATCACCGCGAGAATTGGTTTCCATGCTTTTCAGCAAAGAGGCAAAGCGATGTTTCAGCTCTGGTGTATTCAGAATAGAATCGATTTGCTTATCAACCTGTTTCTGAGTCTCTACAGCACGCTTATGAGCTGCACGCTGTTCGCGGCCCTGTTTGATGATTTTCACAGCGCCCTGGTATTCAGCCTTGCGATTAGCCTGTGCTTCAGCCACATAATAGTTGAATCTGGCGATGTGATCAGGGTTATACTCGTCGAACTCGCCAAGCTCTTCGACTATCTTCGCTTTGGCTTCTTCGGCAGTGGCCAGAAAGAATTCTTTGGTGCCGGGTATAAAATCAGGTTTGATACCTGTTTTCAGTTCCTCTTCGAGGCTCGGCTCGGCAGTGTCGGCAGACGCAGATGACTGCGTTTCTTTCTCGCCAGCTTCGTTGTCATCGCCTGCGCCTGCTTCATCAGTTTTGCCTGAACCTTCAGGTTCGTCTGAGTCGTCTTCGTCTTCGTCTTCGTCTTCGTCTTCTTCGTCGTTGGCTTCTTCTTCATCTTCATCATCGCCGGCCTCGTCTTCGTCGCCTTCTTCGAAGTCATCATCGTTATCTTCGTCGAACTCTTCATCGTTATTGTCGTCTGAAAGTTCGTCAGATTGCGAGTCGGCATCTCCTTCGTCACGAGCGCTGAGAAAATTCTTAAGGGTCTCTGCATCGAGGTCAGGAGTGGATTTTGTTGTGTCGGTTTCTCCGGTCATCTGTGCGCCTCCATCTTCAGTTTTGATCCGGCTTCTTTGCCCGCCAGAATCGCTGATTCAACGGCAGTCTTAAAGCTTCGGGCCGTTGCTATTTTTAATTGTAGCATAATAATCGGGTTATTATCAATATTCTGATAACAATTTATCGGCGTTGTGGAAAACTCATTTTTACAGCGTTCGATGATACTGTCACAAACAGCACTGATAACGTCCTTAACTGCCTCAGCCTTGTTGCCGATCTCGTATGTTTTGCGTAAGAGCGCAATTTCCTTTTCATCTAGTGTCATGCTGCTACTCCATCAACTGTGGTTGCCGGCGCTTGTTGGATTCCGGCCATAAGCGCCTGGGTAATCTTCGCGCCTGTCTCTGGATCAAGACCTGCTGACTGCAGAATCTGACCGAGCATTTGCGGCAACTGTTGCAACAATGCCTGAGTCTGCATTGCCGCGCCTGCCTGGCCCGTCTCAATCCCGATAAACTTGTCAGGGTTCGTGAATCCCATCTCTTCGATGATCTGCTTTGCTGTCTCATACATACCCTGCGGTGATGCAGCCCCCATTTGTAGTAAAGGGGGAAGAATCTGAGCAAACACAAGCATCAGATTTTGAACGGTAAGCTGCTTATCCTGTAAGCCGATATTGCTTGTCACCTGAACATCGAATTCTCCCTTGATGTCATCGGGGTGAAACTCGTAATACCGGTTCGTCAATCGGAAAGTGAATTCTTTGTCCAGGTTCTTTTTGTTGAGAGTGATCAAGTGTTTATAGAGAGGAACCATGCCATTTTCAGCACCATCGCGGGCCATCTTGCGCGTTCTCTGCTGAGACGCGGCCATAATCTTAGTAATGCCGGTTGCAGTTTTGTTCAGGCTGTCACTATCAAGCCCCTGATTGTATTTTGTAATGCCCGTTCGCTGCTCTGACCAACCCCCAGCAATTTCGATCAGTGGCATAGTCTCAGGCGCAAGTTCGTATTTCGGCATTGGCTGGAGCAAGTCGCTTATGCTCTTTTGCCCGTTCAATTCTACCCGTATCATCTGTTTCCCGGCCTGAATGTCCTCTATCGCTGCGGGCTGGCTCATGTCAATTCCGAACGATCTGTTGTTATTGATCGCGGTGTTAGTGACAATTTGCCTGATGAGAGCAGTCTTTAAGTCTTGAATGTCCTGGAGATAGTCAGCAACGGCCTCTTTCCATTTCTGATAGCTGTTGGCGTAGAACGAGATGGTAAAGAACGGGTTGCGCTCGTATTCGTTGATTTCCACAAACAGAATGCGGCCATTGCAGATAATGACGTGAACATTTTCGAGCAGACCATCACCGTCAACGTCATACTTTCCGTAGCAGTCATAAACAATGACGCGCCGTCTGCCTTCTTGCCCATCTTTGGTGCTGGCATCGAGATAACCGACCCGCTGCTCACCTTCACCTTCGTAGTTGCGAATTGCATCAAATATGGTATCCATCGAGTTTGTCTGGCCAGCTTCAGTATCAACAAACGGAAAATCGTCTTCCGTGTTTTTCCAGACTCCAGACTTGCCCATACGCCTGATGTCGTCATAGAGCATGTAATGACGGTAGCACTCAAACACGTTACGGCCTGAATTGTCCTCGTCTGGGAGAAAAATATATTCACCAGGTTTGATGTTTCTGAGCACTGGCTGATCTTTGGTTTTCACCTTCTCACGAATAAGAAGTTTATACGTGCCGTCTGGCATGGCTTCAACCTTCTTAACCATCTTCTCGGCTTCCTCTGCCGGGATCGAGTAAAACTCTTCAGCTGTTGCCTGATACCAATTCAGTTTTTTTTCTTCTACTATTTCCCAATCCAGTTTTGTTACACCAAGGCCAGACTCCACCGCATCTCTGATCCACTGATCAATAATCACGTAACCATTGTTCTGAGTCTGCATCTGGTATTTGATGACTTTTTCCAATACCTCTGGATCATCGTCAGGAGTGCGGCCAAAGATGCCAACGATCTTGTCAGCGCCAAAATAGACTTCTGTGAATGACGGCATGAGCCATTCAACGATATCTTTAACGTCGGTTGCAGAGAACGATGAGGCTTCTGATAGCTTCGGAAATAGCTTTTCGTAATACTGCTTATTACTGTGTAACAGTTCGTAGCGCCGAATGATCGATGGCACTATGTGTGCGTCAAAATAGCGCTCTGCTTCGTCCTTATCTGACGAAACCATGTCGAACAGGTCTTCATCGCTGACTTTGATTTTTTTACGCTTCTGATATTCTTCGAGTAACTGCATTCGGTTTTTCCTTTACATTGCCGCCAGGCGGGCTGAATTCGCGATTTGATATCGCATTTCTGGGTCAAATTTGCCATACTTCAGCTTGCCCTGGCCGGCTCTCAGGGCTCCATACTGTAAACCGTCGTGCGGGTGGCTGTATTTGTTTTTATCCGGTTCGTCGGTATAGCGCTCATCGCCTTTGACTTGAATTCTGCGGTATCTATAGCCCCCGAGAAAGCCACGGCGCAGCATTTTGCATTTCGGTGACAGAAGAAAAGCCGGTTGTCCGTCTGTGAGCCTGAGCAAATAACCGGCAACGGCCTCCCGGCGAGCAATAAAACTGTTTGTTGACGCCGGTATTGCCTGCCCGGGTGCGTCGAAACCATGCTTGCGGAGAATGTCAAAACAAGTCGTCTCGTCGTTCTGTCCGGCGTAATTACCCGCTGGATCACCAACTACATACAAGCTGCCATCATCAAGCCATGCTCGATAATCAACTCGTAGTCGGGGCATTACCACATCTCTTAAAAACTGATCAATGCCCATGTCCTCACTGCACATTTCATCAATCGCACGCAACTGCCCCCGTGGTGTCAACTGTATGAAAATCACAGCTGGGGTTCTGCCAAAGTCGAATGCCAGAACAATCGGCAGGTTGGTTAATGGCAATAAATCAGTCTTGGCGCAGTGAATGTCGTCATTATATTCCGGGTATATGGGCTTGCCATCCTGGACATTCCCATACTGGCCCATAACGTAAACCTTTATCCACTCGCCGGTCTTACCTGGTATTTGCTGAAAATAATAGTCGAAACCAAACTCAAGATTTGCGATGTTTTCAGCTGCTGGATTCGGTATATATCCATGGTTCTTGTCATAAATCAGGGCTGGCGGTTGGGCGTAAAAAGTCCAGCCTGCCGGAGTAGCTTCTTCTGCGCACTGATACCACCAGTGATCATCGTCGGATGGGTTTGTGTCCATTATGATTCCGCGCCAGCTTGCTCCGCCGTCAGCTTTTGACGGGTATCTGCCAACGCGGCCAGTCAGACCGTCCAGAATGGCCTTCGGAACTTCACGGGTTTCATTTATCCATGCGCCGGTAAGCTCCAGCGACAACAATTTTTTGACATCCTTCGGCTGATCGAGCGAAATGAAAAGCACTTCGCAAATCATTATTGTGCCGTCATCCAGTTTTTCAATCAGCGTTCCACGTATCGGCGAGTCATATACAATCGGGCAACGATCTTCAGAAACCCAGTCCTGCCACGTCTTGATTGATGTAGATTTAAGTTCTCCATAAGTATTCCTGACGATTGCCCAGCGCGTTTTCCGTTGCTTTAGTGCATTAGGTCGTTGAGTTGCCGCCCTGGCTATAATTTCCATGCACATACCAACCGACTTTCCTGAACCAATTGGCCCACGAATGCCACGCACGAAAGAATCATCAGCGTGAAAACGCTGTAACGTCGGCTCGGCATAGTAATGCTTAATCTTTTGTTCCATCCTGCTTCCCGTTCATGTGCAATACGAGCCCGAGTCCACTGCTTTCTACCTGAACCTTGGCTGTGAACATATTCAGGTAGCGGCCAAGTAATTCGAGCGATTTAACTTTGTCGTGGAATTTGATAGACAGCTTTATTCCGTGCTTGGTCGGAGTTTCTGTGATTGAAGCAATACAAGCTTTAACGTCTGAAGGCAGGGCCTGTGAGTCCTTAAGAGCGATTCGCCCTTTTCTCCACGATACAGCCCGAGTAATATCTGAGAATGCGAGCTTTTTAAGTTCATCTACGACTTCACTGATCTTGAGCTTGTTTTCTTCCTCTATTTGTTGCCGACGCTCTTCGACCGCCGATTTTATCTCAACATTTCTCAACAGCCTCTCAGCTTGTCTATCAGCTGTTTTCTTGCTGTATCTTGCTTTTATGGCCGCTTGTGTGGCATTGAATTTGCATTCAAAATAGGCATCGACAAACGCTTTTCGCTTGTCAGACAGCTTGCTATATGCAGATTGTTCTGTTTTCTGGCTCATATCATCATCTTATCAGAAAACTGATAATAATTAAAGTCAGGCCTGTGGAAAACTATGCTATACTAATTTCCGACGATCATTCGTCTCTCTCAAAAGATCCTCTCATTATGCGCCAGCTCATCAGGGCTGGCTATTTTTTTGCCGGTTTTTCTTTGCTGCTCCACACGCTGAAGCCGTAAACAAGAGCGGCCACAAAAGCAGCCTGCAGGAAAACGAATGGCATCTTATCAATTTCACAAATTTTATTAAATCTATTGACAAAACAACACGTCGCTTGTATATTTATGTGAGAACTTAAAAAGAAAGGAGCCGCAAATGAGCGAAACAATGACTATAAATCAAGCTTCCGAATATATCAGAAGCGAGTTCGACGAGAGTCATCACTCAAGTAATTTTTATCGCTGGCTAAGAGAAGGCAAGATCAGCGGATATCGGGTTGGCGGCCAATGGCGAATTTATAAAGACTCTATCAATGCTTTTTTTTGCCCAAAATCCGAGAATATAAGCAACGTGTTGGACGGTAAGCCAGCATGAAAACAAATTTAACGATCAACTGCACCCAGGAGCAACTTCAGCAACTTCAGCAGCTGCTTTCGGACTGGTGCCGGCGATTCTGCGACGAATCCGAAAACGAGAAACCCGCTGCGGCGTTTGACGACTCCAGGCAGCGGGCTTCCGAGAGGAGGTCTGAGGTGGTTGGTAACGTTAAGTGTGAGGACGTTGCCGACCGCCGAGACCTTTCTACTACAAGTGTAACCCGTAAGTCTCACGCTGTCAACCGCGAGGAAAAACATGAACTTAGCCAGTGACGACATCAGGTATCCGGGGCAGCTTCTCAAGCAGCTGAAAGAGCAATTTGCGAAAGCAACCACGCAGGAAGAAAAGGCCGTGCTGCTTCAGAAACATGCAGCCGTCGAGCTGCAAATCAGGCAGCTGCTTAACCTCGTTTCTATGCCCGCGATCAGCGATCAAATTAACTAAGGAGAGACTTATGAATAACGAAATGGTTCCCGTTCAGCAATTTGAACACATGAAGAATGAGCTCGAAGCAATCAAGGCAAAGAACATGGCGAAATTGGGCGACGGCTCCATGTTCTGGATTGAAGAAGGCAACGAGAAAAAGCGCGGCTTCAAAGCGAAGATTGACCTGAGTTTCCCTGATCAGTTCTGCTTCATTCAGGACAAACCGATGATCTGCGCTCAGGGCTACGACAAGGCCAACCAGTATGCCGGTGTCGAAGTAATCAGACCGAAAACCGTCATTATCGAAGGCGGGAAAGAAGTCGGCAACCCATACTTCGAAAAAGATAAAAACGGCGCTCTCGTTTCAATCTTCATTCGCGGTATCGGTATCGGCTACGCTCCGACCGGCTCTCTGGCAATAGTAGACCAGACTGTATTCGTTAATCTCAACACACTTCTGGTTCAGGAAGTGCAGTCGAAACTGAAATACAACCCCACGATAGCAACGCTTGGCATCCAGGGCGAAAAACCGCAGTCATTTCTTGCCTATCAACAAAAATGGGAAAACAAGAAAAAAGTTATCTGTGGTGAAGAAGAAGTGAAAGTCCGAGGCGCGTGGCATTTTCTGCCGGTTCATGACGACATGGGTTACTGGGTAAATCTGGCTCATCCCGACATTCAGACCGCTTTCGAGGGCTTCACGCAGAAACAGCGCTTTCTGGAAAGAACCGCGACAACTGTTTTGAAGCGCCTCATTCTCTCAACGCATCCTGCCATTGCCGTGAAAACTCCGACTGTCACATGCGGCGATCAGGGAAAAGAACGCGCTCACATCGTTGTTTATGGCTTCCGCGCCGAAGCTGGCGACGCGAAGAAGAAGCGCGAAGATCTTGAAGCGCTGGCCGCGAAATTGTCAGCTGGCGAAGCATCTGCAGACATGGAAGTCATCCAGGCGGAAGCCAAAGATATAACCGAAGAGGCAGAAATTCTTGAGCCGTCGACCGTCGCCGATCCCTCAGAGATTCCCGTTGTTGTGCCCCCAAATGGCTTTGAAGATGACGAAGACCACTCATACACAGGAGTTGTTTCTGAAGAAATGAGGGAAGAAGAATCAGGAAAGCCCACAAAAGCAGGTGCAAACCCAGAACTGTCGGCAAGCAAGCAACTCGAAAAGCTGATGCAGGTTAAAGATCTTCAGCCCCGCATTATGCAAGTTAGAAAAGAAATGAACGTATCTTTTGCAGCGCTCAGGGCCGCGCCTGACGACGTAATTCTGGACTTTATCGGGAAAGTGAAGGCTGCAGCATGAGCGCCGAAATACTAACCGATAAACCGAAAACCTTCACCATGACGGTATCTATGAACGGCCTTCGACTCAACATAGCAAGGCCCTTCAGCAATCTTGCAAACACGCTCAACGACAACCTGAAAGAAGAAAACGACGGAATAATCCGCATTGAAGCTGAACACATTCAGCAGGAAATGGACAACCTTCGGCAAGCGATCGCAATGTCTTTCTGTGTCTATAACGATGACGACAAATCGTTTGCAGACATGAGCGACAAGGCGGAAGAGATCCCGTATTTCAACCCAAAAGAAGAGGAAGGGGACTAAATCATGATTACCAAAATACATTTGAGAAATGTTAAAGGCGTCACCGGATCTTTTGACCTCGGAAAAATTACTAATATAATCGGGGCCAATGGCTCAGGCAAAAGTGCGATACTCGAAGGCCTTAAAATTGGCCTGACAGGTTACACCGACCTTGGCAAGTTGGCTGGCAAAACCTTCCAGTTGTCATCGGATAAGGCAATGGAAATTAGCATAGAAGCCGACAATCAAACCCTTTCGCGCAAGTTCGAGCGCTCAGGGGCTGGCGCAAAGCAAACCATAACCCTAAATGGCGAAGCTGTTTCTGAAAAGGATCTGGTTATACCGACGTGCTTCAGTTACCCGGTTGAATCGATCCACCCGTCAGAATTCTTGAATCTGTCTGACGAAAAGCGTGCTGACTTTGTTTTCTCGGCTATGGGGCCGGAAATCAACTCAATTTCTCCCAAAGACTTCTCTGAAAAACTCTCTTTTTGCACTGGAAATACTGGTTTTTCTGAACTTTTGGAAACTTTCAAGACAAAAAAAAGCGAACTTGAAAAGGAAATCAAGCGTTGTCTGGCGAATCTGCAGAAACTTACCGGAGAACTCGGCGAAATGCCAGCCGGCAACCTGAATGAATGGGAAGAGAGAAAGGCGACCGCAGCTGTAGAGCTCGAAAAGGTTGTTTCTGAGATCGCAACAAACGAAGAGCGCGTTAAACTTGCCAGCTCAAAGAATGAACAAATCGCAAGAATTCAGAAAAACATCAGCGATTCCTCTGAAAAAATCGCCAATTCTGAGAAAAAAATCCTTGATCTACAATCTGCCATTGTTCCTGTCGTTAATCCGGCCAAGTCGAAACCCTTTCTCGATCTGGAAAAAATAAAACTCACCAAGCAACTATCAGTGGCCGAAACAGCAAAAGAGGACCTCGAATCAAAGCTGCAAATCCTCAACGAAAAAGGTTGTTGTCCTTTTTGTAACGCTCTGGCCTGTGCGCTCGAAAGCTCCATGGACGAATGGGAGCTGAAGGTATTCAACTTCGCAACCGAAATTGAAGAAACCGGGCTTCAGCTAAAAGTTGTCGAAGAAGGGCTTACCGTTGCCCTGCAAGCAGAAAAGGCAAGCGAAGCCAACGCGTTCAAAGAAAGAGAAATCAAAGTTGAAAATGATGCCCTTAAAAACTATCGAAAGTTTAATACTGAAAATATAGAGGCGCTTGCAAAGTTCAACGTCGATAGCGGTCAAGCGCCTGTAAGCGTCGAGATTCTTCAAGGCAAAGTCGAAGGCCTTCGCGTTCAGGTTAAGGAAGCTGACGAAAACATTAAAAAATTTGTCAGTGTCCAGAGCATCAGAAACAAGAAAAGCGAGTCAGAAGAAGAACGGATTAAGCTCGAAACTGAGCTGGAAAAAGTTAAATCCATGCTCGAAGAAGTAAAAGAAATCAGAAACAAAAGACTTTCTAACGCTTCTGCAAAACTAGCTGAGCCCTTTCAGAAAATTGTATCTGCTGCTTTCGGTTGCGAGGCCTTCATTTCTCTGACCGGAAACAACGACAAACCCTGCTTTGAATTCGGGATTGTTTCAGATCGGCATAGAGATGAAAAGTATAAAATCGGCTTTGATACTTTGAGTGGTGGTGAAAAAACAATCATGCTGACCGCCCTGGTCGCCTGTATTCAGATCGTTAAAACCGGAAAGCCTGGTATTGGGTTGTTTGAACTGGCCGAGGCCGACGACGACAGCGTCGCGGCTCTCATTAAAGCCGTCGAAGCCGTGGGCTTTGATCAGGTCGTCATTGCTTCCTGTCATGGAAAACCGCTGTCTGACGCTGTAAATATCGCCATGGCAGCAGGAGAGCAGAAAGAATACATCTGGTCAGAATCCGGGGAGGTGGCAGCGTGAGCAATCCAGACATAACCGCCAAAATCCGCGAAGTGATAACCGAGAACCAACTGAAAATTAGCGGCTTAGATCGCGAAATAAGAGATCTCCAGGCTAAGTCAGACGACTGCCAGAGGACCATAATTCTTATGCAAGATTTACTAGGAGAGGAGGCACCATTTTGAACCCGACAAAAGCACAACAACAGGCTATAAACAGCGACTCTCCGAATATTCTGATGATCGCTGGCGCTGGCTCCGGAAAGACCGCGACGCTGATCGCCAGAATACAGAGACTTGTATCTGAGGGCGTCAGTCCGTCCTCGATCCTCTGTCTGACTTTCACCCGCAAAGCTGCAAACGAGCTGAAGGAACGACTCACGAAACTGATCGGCGCGTCAGCGACAAAAAAGATCTGGGCCGGAACCTTCCATTCGATCAGCTACCGAATTCTTTCCCAGTGGGGGAGCAAAATCGGCTATCAGACCGACAGCGGGAAGTCTATAACAGTCATCACTCCGGAAGAGTCCGAAGACCTTCTCAAGGAAATCATCAAGGCCTATAAATACGACGGAACCCTGAAGAGCATCAGCGAGGCCAGAAGTGTTCTGGCTCACGACGGAACCGAACCTGAAGACCTGAACATTAAACGGATCATCGGCGAGTATCACGCCAGACTCAAGGAGTGTAACGCGGTCGACTTCGATCTCTTACTTCTCGAAGTCCAGAAACTCTTCAAGGCCTGTCCGGCGGCCCTGGAATTCTACCAGACAAAATTCGATCACATCTTTGTCGATGAATACCAGGACACAGACCAGGTGCAATACAATCTGCATGAAATCTTGAAGCCGAAGCATCTGTTCTGTGTCGGCGACTCTGACCAGGCTATTTACGGCTGGCGCGGGGCAAACATCGGAATCATTCTGGCCTTTGAGGAAGCTCATGCCGGCGCTGAAGTCATCAAGCTCGAAGAGTGCTTCAGATGTGCTGATGTGATTGTCGGACGCGCAAATGCTCTAATCGACCATAACGAGAACCGAATAGAAAAGACCCTGATCGGCGCGACCGGAAACGAAGGCGTGTTTGAAGTCGCCCTGGACTCTTCGCCGGAATTCGTGGCCGAGTATCTGTCGGAGTATCTGGCCTTTGAAGATCCCAAGGAGATAGCCGTAATTGCCAGAACGCACAGAGCACTTGAGGCGATCGAGAGGGCCTGCGTAGAGAAATGCCTTAACGTGCTGCGAGTCGGCAAGGCGACCGCTGAAATCGAAGCGACAGAGTCTTTCAAGTTTATGCGTGCCTACCTCAGACTGGCAATGAATCCCCGCGATAACATCGCCTTTCTGACCGCTAACAAAATCGGCTTTCGCCAGAACCTGAAAGATATCTGGCAACATGCGAATAATCACGGTTGCTCATGGTATGAAGCCTACGGCGACACGGATCCGATCACTTCAGAGCAGGACTTGATAGAGTTTTACGAACAGACCTGCGCCTATCTCGAAATGGAACCAGAAGAAAGAGTTATTGAGTATCTGCAAACCAACTGGCCGGGAATTACCGCTGATGACTGGCTGGCAGAATATTCACTGAAAGATAGCCAACTCGAACTTGAGAAGAAGAACTTCGACAAAATCACTCTGCTCACCGCGCACGCTGCGAAGGGCCTTGAGTGGGACAACGTTTTAATCGCAGACTTTGAAGAAGAAAAGTTCCCGTCGAAGACCGCCATCAGATCCGGCAATCTGGAAGAAGAGCGCAGGCTTGCCTACGTTTCGTTCACCAGGGCAAGAAAGCGCCTGATTCTATTTTCGACCCACGGCAAGTATTCGCGCTTCATTTCCGAAGCATACAACCTAGACTCGCAGTCAATCGCTCAGGCCGCTTAACGTGAATACCGCAGCGGTCATGGAAGCCGTTGCGTTGAGAAAGTCTGAGCATGGTAGCCAATCCCACCAGGCGGGCTTTTAAACAAATTACAGGAGGAAAAAGTGGAAAAGAAAGAACCGTTATCATTTATCACTACTATGCCTTTGATTGAGGGGAGCTACAAGGGAAACGTAGACACCCTTGACGAGCCATGTGCTACGGGCACGGATATTAATATTTTATGGCGGGGCTTCGGCTCCGCCCTACAGAAAGGCAACCAAATGAGACTTGAATTTTTTGTTAAAGGTGATCCGGCTACTCAAGGCAGCAAAAAGGCATTTTATATCGAAAAAATCAAACAAGCCATTGTTACTGAAGATTGCAAACGAAATAAGCCGTGGCGATCAGATGTGCGAAACGAAGCGGAAATGGCAATGAAACTTCAGAACTGGGCCCTTACAGACAAAGCAGTTTCTGTATCTCTGATGTTCTACCTCAAAAGACCAAAAGGGCATTTTGGGGCAAAGGGCTTGAAAACTTCTGCTCCAAAATTTCATACAAAAAAACCAGACACAGTAAAACTCGCCAGAGCCGTTGAAGATGCTCTTAAAAACTTGGTCTGGGGCGATGACTCGCAAATATGTATGGAAACAATAGAGAAGATTTACACAGAAGGCCAACCCGGCGTGTTGGTTGCGATACAAGAACTCCCACAATAAGGACTGAACAAATGGCCAGACCAATCAAAGAAGGACTGGATTACTTTCCCCTCGATGTTGATTTCCACAATGACGAGAAAATCGAGATCATTGCTGGCGAATTCGGTGTCAAGGGTGAAGCTATAGCTATCCGGCTGCTTTGTGCGATATACCGACAAGGATATTACATTAAGTGGTCAGAGGCTTTGAAATATAAGCTTGCTAAACAGACCGGTCTTTCCGCGAATCTCATTCAGGAAGTTTTAACCAGGTTGGTTAAGTGGGGTTTTTTTAACGAAGCCCTGTTTAATTCGTCTGATGTTTTAACTTCAAGAGGGATTCAAAAAAGATACAAACAGATCACTAAAAAGCGAAAAGCTGGGGCTGAAAACTACTGGATTTTAGACTTTCCAGAGTTTCCGCAGCAGAAACCAGCGGAAACTATAGTTAATTCCGAAAAAACCCCGGTAAACTCCCAAAAAAGTACACAAAGTAAAGTAAAGGAAAGTAAAGGAAAGGAAAGTAAAGAAGATGAAGAAGGAAAAAACCAACCACCTTCATCATCTTCAAAAAATACCTTCGATGTTTCCGACTTCTTTCCTGAACACGAAGCGCCAACGCCAGAAGTAATTCCTGATGATGCAAAAGATATTCACGGCCAGCTATTAAAGGCTTTGAATAAAATTTCGCTATCCCCGGAAGAGATTCTAATCGGCGAAAAGCTTATTTTCACAGGCTGCACCTTTGAAGACATTGAAACAGCGCGGAAAGAAAAGAACAAGAATAACCTCAAGTATCTACGAAACATCGTCTGCGAGGTGCGAGACAGAAGAATTCAACGAAAGGAAGCTGAGCATTTTGAGCCAGAAATCTACTAGCTATGCTGAAAAGATCATCAAGGCCATATCAATTCGTTATGAAGCAGACTTTAAAGAACCAAGTGTAAAACAATGGGCGAAAGAGCTTGAAGAGTATTCGGAAGAAGAAATCGCCACAGCGTTTCAACGGTTTAAGAATGAGTATGAATCGTTGCCTTACCGCTTTTCGGTTGCAGCAGGATTGATTAAACAGTTAAAGCCGACCCTTACCGCTGCAACCATTGAAGAACGCTTGTATTCTGCATTACGCGACAAAGATCCTTATCAATTCCTGAAGTCAATCAGTCACAAATTGATGGAACTGGCTGACCAGGGCGGATTATTCGACAGATCTATTTCGACCACAGATCAGGGCTTTCGGGTGCGCGATATTGCCAAGCGTTTTCTGGAATGGCAGCAGAATCAGGCGAAAGGATTCACGCAGCCAGAACCAGACACAAACTTGAAAAAACTTGAATTTACGCCAGCACAATTCCAGCGTATTCAAAATCCGTTCAAAGGCCTGCCCATATCAGAAGCCGCCAAGATTGCCGCAGAAAGGCTGAAAAATGACAAACAACGATCTGAAAATCATATCCAGCAAAACTCCCAAAACCGAGATCCCTGAAGAACGCGAGCGCCTGATCGTGTTGCTCAAGCAGGAAATCGACTATCTTACAGCACAACGCGATTACTGGCGAGAACTTGCAATCTCAAAACAACAGGAGTTGGAGGGCACAGTGCATGTTAATCCAACCTGAAAACGACTATCACAGGCGACATGAAGCAGAACTCCAGGAGCAGTATGAGCTGCAAGGAAGACAATTCGCGGCGTTGAATGCCGTAATCAAGGCGCGGCTCAATGCTGAATGTAACAGTAATAACTGTGAAGGATGCGGGAATCTGGAATGTGCAACAGCTCACAAGGAATATCTGAAGTTATGGCCGGAAACAGAAAACGAAAGCTTTCCTGTCTCAAATGCCAGCACCACAAACACTACTTCAAGCGCAATCAGCTCGAAGTCAGATGCACAATTCCAGAACTCTCACGAACCGAAATTGTCAGACCGCCCTGGTATCCCTGCGAATGGCTTGACCTTGTTCGATCTGGCTTACGACGATGAAAAGGAGAAAGTTGCATGAGTAAATTAGGAGGCATGCTGATTTTAACTCGACGCATAGGCGAAGCCCTGGTAATCGGGGACACGGTCTCCATCACAATGCTTGGTCGAGAGGGAAATCAGATCCGCATCGGGATCATCGCGCCCAAGAGCGTGACTATTCGCCGCGTTGAGCTGGACGCAAGAAAAGAGCAAGGCAAATGAGTAACTATAAAAAAGGGCAGGCAGCGTGAACAACCAGGTAATCGACTTAGATTCTCGTCGCCCTCACAAAGTATCTGAGGTGATTTGCGTTAAATGCCTGCATCGTTGGATTGCAGTAAGGCCTGATGCAACGAGTTTAAAAGAACTTGAGTGCCCTGATTGCGCTTTTGTTGGCGCTGCAATTGAAACGGGCGAAACCGTAGAGGAATAGTTTTCCACAGGCCCGGCTTTAATTATTATCACTTTTCTGACAATATAAGGATATGAGCCAGAAAACAGAACAATCTGCGTATATGAAGCTGTCGCCGCCCTGGATAAAAAAGACGAGGCTCAGGCATACGTCCTGGATTCATTAAAGGCCAGGATAAGAAAATACACAGGAGAAACACAATGACCAAACTTTTAGAACCCCGCGTTTGTCGAAATTGCGGATACTTGAACAATGACTATAAGCCGACCTGTAGATGCTATTGGGGGCCACGTAGTAATGACGACATTCTCAAGCCTTATTCAGAAACCTGTGACAAGCACGAATTTGAAAATGAAAAACTGGCGACAAACCTGCTTGGTTCAAGCGTTGATTGTGCAAAATATGCTGTCAGCCGTCTTTCGAAAGAAGTTCTCGCGTTGGCTCTAGAAAGAGAAAGCGCCGGGGCTAATCGTCGAACGCTGGTCAAGATGATCGAAGTGCAGCTGCGCAAACTGGAGAAAGCAGCCAGGGTATGAACCTCCCCACCATCCCCAAAACTCACCCGCTGCTTGAACACGCACAGCTAGCGATGCTGCGAGACTGCCGGCAGTTTGTGGCGCGGGAGCTGAGGCGAAGAAGACGAATCGAAAGGATGAAAAGAAATGAGCGATACACCATGGACTGACGAACGCGAAAGAGTCGGAAAAATACGAAGCAGCAGCGCTGTTATGGGCGTAGTTCCTGCTGTTTATGTTCGAGAGCTTGAGCGAGAGCTTGCCGAGGCGCGGGCTGAGATTGAAAACAAGCAATATACGATTACGTGCGCCTCAGAAGAGAATCAGCAGCTGCAAGAGCAGCTTGCCGAGGCGCGGGCTGAGATTGAACGGCTGAAAGCGCCCGATCTCGACGTTTTCTTACTGCGGGAAAAACTTTCAGAATTGGCGCACAATCAATGGGCGGGGTGGATGGAATACCTGTTTTTTAAATCAAAGCAGGTGGAC
>Ga0172377_10003618_pt1 | contig 15893 bp, 17 predicted proteins | sample Pumphouse3metaG_FD_119749 | JGI IMG/M metagenome (GOLD analysis project Ga0172377, IMG submission 119749) | Leachate microbial communities from a municipal landfill in Southern Ontario, Canada - Pumphouse #3 metaG | ecosystem: Engineered > Solid waste > Landfill > Unclassified | place: Canada...
AGGGGGTATACCGTCCCAGGGGATCGCCTGCCGGTCTGAACCGTTCCTGCGTCCCGCTGCACTCAATGTTGACCAGTTCTATGTCGCTATTGCCGCCCAGCAGGGAGGTCGAACCCCGGAAACACTCATCAAACTCCATCTGGTAGAGTTTGGCAATGGTGTTGTTGATGATAGAGATGCCGTCCGTGATGGTGTCTTTGATGACGGCGTTCTCCATACGGAAGTTTAGCCGACCGGCATAGGTGAAGTTGTTGTCGTTGCCGAAGACCAGCAGGGTCCATTTATGTTCCTGCTCATACCCGTGGAAATCCCCCTGGTTGGCGCAGTTGCCGTCAATCGTCAGGTTGTAGAAGGTCAAAGGCTTGCTGTCGACGGCGGACTCATACCGATAGCCGTAGTAGTCCATGGTGATCCCAACCGTGCCGAGGTTGGCTTTCCGTTTCAGGATGGTGCCGGTCTTGGACTGGCCGACCAGACTGATGTTGTGGGGGCCGATCTTAAGGTAGCCAATGATATAGGTGCCGTCCGGGATATAGATTACCCCACCGGCGGTTTTAATGGCATCGATAGCCGCTTGGAAAGCGGAGGTGTCATCCGTGACCCCGTCGCCTTTTGCCCCGTAATCGGTTTTGATGTTGATTTCGGCAGGGACATTATCATCAATAATAGTAATGGTCTTGGAGGCCCCAAACCTGGCGGCAGAGATGGTAATCACCCGATCCCGTTCAAATACTGGATTATTGACAATGGTCATGGTAATGGCTTTGGTAGTGCTCCCGGCAGGGATGGTCAGACGCACCCGAGTGGTGTTGTAGCCAGTATTGGTGATAGTAGCACCGCTGCAAGTTAGGGTGAAATGCTTCCCGACACCGTAATCCTCCTGATCGCTGTGGCCTCCTGTAAAATAAACATCTACTATTGTATCCATTGTTTTAGCAACATATAAAATTGGAGTTACCGTCAGGATATCCACAGCCGATTTATTCACACTGCCAGCTGAAATAGTTATATAGCCCAAATTTAAGTTGCCTAATGATAATTTTTTTTCAATATAATACATTATTTTCACCTGCAATTATTTTTCTTCAACCGTTCCACTTCTTTAATTGGTATCGCCATGACTTCGCCAAGTCTAAATACTCCCTGTATTTTATCTTCCCAATACCAGCGGTTGACAGTGAACCGAGAGACGCCAAGCATCTTAGCGGCTTCTGTCGTTGTTACATATCCAGGAAGAGGAGGAATGTCACGATTTGCTTTCATCTACTAAATCTTCTTCGTTATTGAACCTTCTCCAAAAGTGCTTTGGCCCCTTCTACCATGCCAGCAATTTCATTCAATCTGGCATCGGGGTTGCCGACATACTCACCGTTGCAGAAGGACTTAATTAATCTGGCTGCTTCATCGGCAATGGCCAGGGCCCTTGTAGCCTCTGTTGTATTATCAGGAACCTTCTTGGCTTCTACAAGTTGATTATAGAAACCATCCAGCAACTTTAACCAAGATTGAGCCTCTTCAACATGTTCAATGATGGCTGTAGAGGTTTCAGGCCTTACCTGCATAAAGCCTGAGCAGCCAGTAATATTCAGGCAAATCAATGTTGATATCAATATCCTTTTCATTTCTCCTCCCATTCTTTCAATATATCCATAACTTGTTCATAGGCATCTTCCTTGGTATCGGCCTGCGTAATGATTCCAGGCTTTTTCATGGATTGCCCTGTCCAGGTTTCAGATTCAGGATCAAAAGACAAGTAAACATCGTTATAAATTTCAGTGACCGTTAATTTTTTTATTGCCACTTCATCAGAATAATTATTTGCCATAAATCCTCTTTTTATTTGAACTTATCGTTGCTACCAATCTTAATAGAGCAATGATCAATGGGATATACTGCATGTTCTTTCTCCCGTATCATCTCACGGATCAGGACTTCATAACATTGATAGATCAAGCACTTGCCATTGGACAAATACTCACCACACAGTTTCTTATGACAAGTGCAGTTCATCATCACTGGACCTTCGATATCCCTGCCCTTAGAGTCCACAATCCCAGGCCCGCCAAAATACCAGTGACTTCAGCATAAATATCAGCAGTAATCCAACCTTGGCCCTTGGCAATGGTCAATAGGATCATCACTGCGCCTACAATGTATGTCTTCTTGCCACACAATAGATCATTCAAACTCATTTTAATGATTCTCCTTTGGTTTTTTATACCTTCAAAGGAATTAATATAACACTTACAGATAATTCAGCGGTTCCATCTGGAAGAAATGACGCATCAGTAACACACTGAACACCCAAAACTCCAGTTTCAGCCAATGTCCAACCCGCTGCGTATCCTATTGGTAGTTTTCCTACAGATGATTGACTGGCACTATTAATTGTGAATGTTAGTGTTCCTGGAACCCCATTATTAGTTGCTGTAATAACAGCATTTCCAGCAGTTATAGTTTGATTAAATTTGCCAACTATATATACTCCATACATTCTATTCGGCACTATATAATCAGTAATACCGGACCCTGGCCCATTCAATACTGTAGTAGCATTGGCCGCTACATTAGTTCCAGTAAAGTTATATGTAACTGTATCAAGTAAATAATGAACATCATTTGCTGTAACATTCCATACTTGAGTAGGAACCGTTGATGAATAAGCATAATTTGTGCCTAATTCAGCATCAATCACTCGATTTTGATCAGATACATATTGTATCGAATAAGCATAACCAGTAAAATTCTCAACTGTATTTCCATCTATTTTAAATCTTGTTAGATAGGAACCAATATCCGATCCACTATTGGCGCCTAAAATTCCCCATTTAGTATCATAAATTGTGTTATTTATAACTTCACAATTAGTTGCATTTACTACTCGTATTCCTGTTCCTGCCAATGCATCGCCTACAGATTTAATTATATTACCATTAATTAATATACGTGTAGGATTTTTCGCTAATAAATATGTTGCTGATCCTTCTATATTAATTCCATATTCAGAATATCCAGTGCCTAAAACAGTATTAATAATATTATTACTGACAATTATATCATTAATCCATCCAGTAACAGCAATGCCATAAACAGTTGTATAATCAGATAAACAATTATTTATGGTATTATTGCTAATTAACACATTTTTCAATACCGCTTCTGTATCAAAACTATTCACTGATATTGCCGATGCATGACAAGTTTCAAATACATTATCAACACATAATAAATTTGTGCCTCCTGCTGAAAAATAACAACCTACACGATCAATATCCTTAAACCGATTTCCCATTACTACAATATTAGAACATCCACTACTGACTAATACACCCTGGCCACCATTATTGTCAGATTTACGGGTTGTATTATGCAGTAAGTTGGATGACACAATAGAATCTGAACACCCTTCAAATTCTATGCATTTCACAGTTTTAGATAAATCACAAAAGATAACCGCCACATTGGATGAATTTTTGGCATAAATAATTAGTTCATCATCAGAAGGACCCAATGATCCACCATCATTCATGCCGATACCAATAATGTTTTCTATAGTTACATCTGTTTTTGTATCTATATAAAAGATTCCATCTTTTATATTATTCAACATTTTTAAGGTAGATCCATTACCTTTTATATCAATATAACTGTTCACGTTAATAGAATTAGAGAACGCATAGGAATTATTCAGGTTAATAATTCCTTTAGAATTATTTAAACTATTTATCGCACATTGAAAAGCAACAGTCATATCAGTTGTCCCAGGAATGGAGTTAGTAGCCCACCATTCAGGATATACTTCTTTAACTGTTCCTGCTCCAAAAACTACACCATCATAACCAGCATTACTGTCTGTAAAAACCTTTCTTAATCCGGCGTTAAAAGCGCCATTGATAACTAATGAGGCTGTATTTGCAATAATAAACGATGGAACATCGTCAAATGTCGGACCGTTCAAAGTCAAAGTCTTTCCCGCGGCAATATTAATAACTGCCTTCGGACCTCTAATAATCATTCCTGCTGGAATAGTCAAATTATCAGAAATTAAATAAGTTCCTTCAGGAAAGAAAATTTCTCCAACATTTGAAAGATATGCTTTCAGATTCTCCAATTTTGCAGAACAATCCAATGTTCCAGTATTATCACAATTATATGGCGACGCCATAACTGAAGTCCAAGGATATTTTTTGTGGTGCACTGTTACGGTTTGATATGCCATTTTTTTCTCGGCCTCTCGATTGAAAATTCTATTTGTTCAATTCTGTTTGTTCAATTCTGTTTGTTTAATTCTATTCGTCTAAATTGTTTATTTAATAAACAATTTAGACGAATAGAATTTCAACCAGTTTTTTTCAATCCCTCAGTTTCATAAACTTTAATCCCAGCGCCTCTATCCTGTGGCAACGGGTTTTTCTGTCTATACCTCATCCAAGCATCACGACATTCAGCTCTCTTGTTTTGTTGATGCCAATTAGGAAGTCTCTCAGGCGACATTCTTATTTTCCACGGCTCACCTACAGTCGCCGGTGCCGATATAACTTTCATTATATCCGCACCCTGACAGAAAGGACATTGAGCGGCTGAAGCCTCTTCTCTGGATAATTCCAGCCGCTCAAATTCCCTATTGCAATAATTGCAATGATATTCAAAAATTGGACTCATTTTGCATATCTCATACTTTCATATTATACCGCTCTCGGAAGAGAACAAGTATCAGCCGCAGGTGTTGCATGGCCAACAATCTTGATTTTATCAAAATCATCAACATCCCATTTGCCGGCAGCCCCTAACGGACCATTATATGCGTAACAATCCTTTACAACAATAATGCCCTGCGTTAAATCAGCAACCAATTTAAATACACCACTTTGAATCGTGGCATAATTAGTTGAAGTGCTGATAAATAGACAGGAATTAAAAACAACAATTTCATCCAATGAAGTTGCAGCAGCAATCTTAACTAACGGATGATTAGTCGCGTGTTCAATGCGCCTATAAATGAGGCAATTATCAAAAAACACGTTTTTAACAGTATTGGCCATTAAAATTTCACTATTAGCTGCACTTCCGGCTGAAATTGTATTTAAACCAATACGGCAATTATTGAACAACGTCTCTTCAACGCCATTTAAATAAAGAGAATAAGCTCCGGCAATATCCATTGAATCATTACCAATACCTGCAATATGGCAATTATCAAAAACATTTCTATCGCCGGTAACTTCTACACAGCCTGTTGGATGAGTATCTGCAACGCCTGCGAAAAAAGAAATATTTTGAATTAAACAACTATCAGCAGATAATGTAAAAAGATTTGCCGCTGTCGTATAAGTTGAAATAAAAGCGATTCTTGACCGCTGGCTCATTGGACATGGCGATGTTTCACCAATCAAATGCACCATGTCTTTATTCCAATCTAATGTGCTGCTTTGATAGTCAGTTGTATTAGCTGCGGTATTGGATTCTGACATTAAATGAACTACATCATTTTTCCCGGCAGTCGCCAACGCCAACGCTCTTGCCAATGTTTTTACCGCACAATCAGGACTCAGGCCATCATTATCATCACTGCCACTATACGGTTTTACATAAAAATGTGTTCCGCCGATAGGAATCGGATAATGAGGCCCCACTAACATACCCATTGACATTACACCGTGAGGAAAATTAGTCGGCATCTTATCCCTCCTCCTTACGCACCTGCGTTGCCATAGAGGCCAATAGGATTGTTAGTTTCAATAGATGACCGCCACCGAACTTTAAACTTCGCATCGCCGGTATCAAAATCACCCTCTCTGCCGAATTGAACCCCAACCCTCTCAAAGTAAATCAGGCCAGTATCCATCCGGGCATTGTCACCAATAAGATACCAAGCAGTCGTTGAGGTCAGATAAGGCCATACAACCAGCTTGATGCCAGGCCTGGCCTTGGTAACGGCATTAATATTCCGCTCTGCTGTATCAGGTTGGGCCGGATTCTGCAAAATCTGAATCGCCTTATATTCAAGAGCAGGAGGCACCAAGAGAATCATTGGAGTCTGCATAATCTTCTTGCCTCTTGAATCAACTTGGGACTCAAAGGCCAGAATAGCATTTTGCAGAGTAGAATAACTCAATGCAGATGGAGTAGCCAAGTTACTCCAAGTCACACCATCAAGCCGAACATGACTGTCATAGAAAATAGGCAGACCACCACCAGTAGTATGATAAGTCGCCACAAAGCCAGTATTGAAGATCTCAGCCACATTGATGTGTCGGGTTTCTCTTGCAGAGACGCCTAATTCTCTGGCCCCATCCTGCATCACACGGTATTGATCATCTTCAATGGCCTCTTCGGTAATCCTCATACCCAATGCATAGGTATCATGTGTCCATCTTTTGGTTGGACCCTGCAACCGAGCGTAATAGGTAATAGCATCACCCTCAGCTTTCTTCGGTGCAGTCGGAAGGCCGCCAATATAAGCACACTCTTCGTATGCGCGAGTGGATTTATCCACCTTAACCAATTCACGCCAAATCTCAGGATACCGTTTATATTCCTCAACAGCCACAGTAAATAATCCTGGGGCAATTGTTGTTGTAAAACGAGTCCTACTTTCAGTCGTCATTTAAAATACCTCCTTTATGCCATTATGCCAAAGCAGCAGTTACTGCACCTGGGCCCATCTGACCGTTAAACTGCTTCACAATGAATTTGCAGTGATTACCCGCAGCGCCATCAGTAGAGATAGCATTATAAGCGCCAGCGTCAATATCAAAATAATCCGCTAAAGGAGCCACAACCATAATCGGCCGTGTAGCGGTGTTATCTGCCGAAGATGAATCAATTTCAGCACCAGAAATGCCAGTTGTGGTATTACCAGAGCCGAAAACAATATCACAAGCACCAAACATATCTGTGATTTGCAATGAAGAGGTATCACCATCTTCCTGCATCGAATAAAAAATCATCGGATCAACTGCAACTAATGCGAAATATGTATCTGAGGCTCCTGGCGAAGCCGCCATATATTGCACAGGGACCAAACCTGTTGCAGAATAAAGGCCAGTGCCAGTCCGTTTAAAAAGCTCCAGAATTACACCAAGCCACGCTGTATTTGTTGGACCCCTTTCAATGGTCCCGCCAGTTACTGCTACAACAGGATCAGTATGAAACAGCGCAGTGCCGTAGTTGTTAGTAATCGGAAGCAACAATGCTGTTTTTCGTGCTTCTGACATAAATAAAGGTTGAATTCCCCAATTCGGGATGTCGGTGTTTGCCATTTAATTATCCTCCTTTTTAGTCTTCTTTATATAAGATGTGTGAAATCTTTCCTGCATCTTTCTTGTCAAAATCGCCTCGATATTTGTCAAAAGAAGTTTCGTAACCTTCAGCCTCTTTACCAGCAACTACCGCCTCTGTCATTGCTTTATGTTGTATAACAGGTTTTTGCCGGATTCGATTATCCAAATCAGTAGGCCGAAATGCAAGAATCATTCTTTGTAACTCAATAGCGCCATGACTCCTAAAATGAGGATCGGCTTTCTTGGAATCTTTTATACAACTTGAAGACCTCGTAACGATTTTGAAAAAGCCAGTTTCCAAAGCGTTATACATCTGAATATCGTCTTCTGGATCAAGCCAAGCATATTTGTAGTTCTCTCGATCCAGAAATGCCGGAATCTCAAATGGATTTTGATACCCAAAATCCACCTCGATAGATGCCGCATCTGGAAATTCACCGTCATACTCTCTCAAAAACCGACCAATTCTTTCATCAGTATTAGGCTCTTGTTGAATAGCAGCCATTACGTCCTGAATCAAGCTGTCCTCCCTTTTGTCTTGGTTTCCTTGTTTTCCTTGTTTTTCTTGAATGGCCATGATTAGTTTCCTTTTCATTTTTATTCGTTATTTTTTGAACAAATAAAACTCGTGCCTCCTACGGAATGAATCTTGCCATTAAATTAACGTCCTTGACTCCCAATCTCTTGGCCATTTCTAAATGTTCTTTAGTCAATTTCTTGTTTTTGCCGCCTTCCTTTATTGCCGTAGACAATCGAGTTTTGTCCATTTTGCCAGAAGATAACTTCTTTTCTTTTTCTGCGGAAAGAGTTTCTTCTTTTTTTACCAAACCTTCGCCGAGTCGTATTAGTGCATACGCAGCTAAGGCACCTGCTGGATGTTTTTCCCATCTCATATTTCTCATAACTTGGCCAATTTTGTTCTTGACAGTAGGATTTGCGGCCAGATAACCATCTCTATCTTCTGCCAATATCTGATTGGCATGACCTGCAATTTCCCGCTCCCAATTTGATTGGCTTACTTCTTCAAAGGCCTGATACTTCGCGGCCTTTGCTTTTTGGTCGGCTATGTAGTCTATTACTTCTAATAGAACTTTTGGTTTGTCACCGTTTTCAGCGATAATTTGAGCCAACTGGTCTTTGGTGAGTTGCTCTTCTTCGGTATTTACAGTCTTTGACTTTACAGGATCAACAGACTCCCGCGTCTGAGCAGACATAGCAGACATTTGCAGTATTTGATCCTGTAGTTCTTTAATGGTCGCTTTTAATTGAGCAATCTCGCTACCTTGAGTTTCAATAGAAGGTGTTTTAGATTCGGTTTCAATTTCTATTTCGTCTTGTATAGACTCGGTTTCTTCAAATTCGGTTTCTTCGGGTTCGGTTTCGATAGTATTTTCAGCGTTTTTTTCGGCAGTTTTAACAGAAGACTCATATTCAGAATCGGCATCAACAATGATTGTATCAGACATGTTTAGTTAACTCCTTTCTTGTCAATTCTTGTCACTTCTTATCAATTTTTTAATCAGGCTTTTAATTCTCCCGACATATTTCTTTTCTACAACAACTAATCTCTCCAAATTTTCTTGCTCATTGGTTTGATTATCTACAACATCAACCTCTAAATAATGAGTAATTTGATCTAACACCTGTAATTTTGCATTTAAAACAATAAACTCCTCGTGCTGAGAAATATTTAACTGCATCATTTGCCGCAAAATCTCTTCTTGTAATTCTCCGATATGGTCTAAATAATCCTCCCAATCAGGACTTTTTATTAAATTCTGTAAATTAGAGATTGTCATTTTTAGTCCTCTCTATTTGTAGAAATTTTTATTTATCAATTTTCAACAAATCAAGAATTGATTGCCCCAAATACTGCCGATCATTACGACCCAAACGTCCTTCATACCCACCAAAACCACCAATCTCATCTATCATTTTAATAGTTCGTAAATCTGGCCTATTAATAGGAGTTGCCTCTCTGATTAAGTCTTTATTATAAATAATTGCCTCTACAGGATTCTGTATCGATTGTTTTCTATATCCACTAAAAGGTTCGATCCAACCCACTTTGCCACGAGAGCTAAATAAATCATTCAATGTATTCAAACTCTGTCTCCGCTGTGCACGTGTTTCTTGCATTATACCCTTTAAAAAAGATAAATCAGGAGCTACATCTAATAAATCCAACGGCACATCATTTAAAAAAAGACGGTCTCCAAAACTACGAGCAACCTTTGGATCATTTGTCATATATAAACCGGGACCACTCCTAACGTTTCGATTTCCAAAAATAACTGGGTCAAGGACATTCATAGTTTTATATTTAGGTGTCCCGTGTAACAACTGTATATTCCCCTGTTGTTCTTGCAAGGAACCTCGAACATTTAACAACTCATTAAATAAAGCATCAAGATCACTTAACTGAGCTCTATAACTAAAATAAGGTGACTTCCCTTTTATATCTTTACTATAATTTATACCTTTACTATAATCTATACGAGGCCTAATTTGTGCCTTTTTAATAATATTTCGAGCAATCTCAGGAAATTCTTTTAACGGTTTGACGATACCAGCCGCCGGAAACATTCCCGCCAACATCCCTCCAGTTCCTGACCCAGAAATGAAATCTACCCCTTTGGGTCCAGCTTCCCGATAATCCCAAAACTGACCCTGAAGCCTCGTTGGCCAGGGACCGACATCTCCAAAGGTCTGTTTCAACTCCTGATTTGATCCAGGATCAATACCATATAGAAAACGATAGTAATCCATCATTTCTTAGCCTTTTTTTTCTGTCTCTTTTTCTTCCGGCTGAAATCGCTCTTTTCCAATTTCTTTACCTAACTGTTTTATAAAAACCTCAACATTTTCTGGAGTAAATCCTGCCTGAGCTGCTTGTTTGGCTATTTCAGGCGGCAGGCCCAACTGAGTCATTGCCTCTTCATTCTGTTTAACCATCATCCACTGCTGCACAATTTGTGCTAATTCGGGATTTATATAATATTGTGGTTCTTTTTGATATGATTCCAACACATCTTGGAGCATTGTCATAGGATTAATAAGTTGCCAGAACGGCTGCATCGTGGCCATAAAAGATTCAGTCTCTTGCCGATCAACGAATCTATTCGAAGTTAAATCACTGCCGGTTAATAGGAAAATATATTCCTCTTCTGAAGAGTATTTCGTTATCGGTTGGCCACAGATTTTAATCATGTCCTCAATAGGCATATTAGAAACGCACAGATCATGGATAATTTTAAATAAGTCCAAATACTCAATGTGAGTCTGGCCGCCACGATATTCAAATTTAACCTTGCCTTCTTGAAGAATAGCCAAAGTTCCTGTAGCAGTCGAACCCTTTTTGCCAACTATTTGAGATTCCCGGCCTTGCATAAAGTCATTGACATTTAAAGTCCTTTCAAAAAATGAAACATATTGCAGAATTAAAGGAACAAATTGATTTGGCTGAAACATCGAAAGATTAGGAAAATTTATCGCTTCGGGATTATCTATTTCAACCAAATTGCCCGGAAAGACTTCCATTCGGCTTTTTCTCAGGCCAGACATCCCTCTTTTAATAAATCCCCATGGAGTCATTGTAATGTCAGCCGAATTGATACATCTATTCCACATCGCATCAATACCTAATTGGATTCCTGCAATTAAGGTATATAACGGATAGCCCCACGAAATTCCTCTTCTTTTAAGGAATCGTATTCTTCTAAGGGGTTTGACATTCTCATCTATGACATCAATTTGTTCTCTTATTCTAAATACTTCAAATGAATGAACTTCAACCAAAACAATCAATTTTGTAATTGCACCAGTTTCGAAACTTGGATAATTTATAAAAGCCTCATAAAATTCAATTGGCCGGCGCCCAGGAACTTTATCATAATCATAACTCTGAACGCCTTCCGTTTCCTGCTGAATTGTCTTATGATGTCTGACAGAAGTTTCATACCTTGTCAAATCTTCAGGCAGAAACCAGCCGTCTTCAATAGACGCCCTTTTTCTTAAATCGTCAACCGTCATTGATCCAACGTATCGAATCACATCCGCATCTTCCCAATCTTCATCGTCTATATCATCAGCGTGCCATACAAAATCTACAGGGACTAAAGATAATTGAGGGCCGCTGGTAGAAAGTTCAATTACAGTCTTTGATAAACCATTCGGCGATGTCGGATCTGGGATCATTCGACGGGCCTTTTTGCTGCTGGTTTCCCATGAAACAAGAGGATAAATCGTGCCGTCAAGAAGTTGCTCATGAATCATTTCAGGGACTAATTTCTTCATAGGAATTCTATGGGTTAAAATGAAATTATCAAATTTAGTTATCAAAGCTGCTTCTTCAGGAGTTGAAGTTCCCAGGCATTCTTTGGCTTTGATAAGAGGTTCTCGGCCTATAACTGCCGCAGCTAATCGTGGTTCAACTTCATCGACGCCCATTGTAGTTAATGGAGTAATCATATTTGAGGCGTTTTTCCATGGGAAATTTGTAGTTTCTTGTTCTGTGTAGTAAGCTCTGCGGGAGTCTCTAACTAAATCTAAAATCTTTTTTCTGACTGGTGATCCATCAAATGCAGCATAAAGAGATTCTATATAGTTGCCCAGATCGTTTAAATACTTCTCTGCGGTTTCTTTTATTTCTTCTATTGAAGGATTCAAATCTGGAGAGAATTCTTCTGGAGAGAGTTCCTCTGGGGAAAGTTCTTCTGGAAAGAGTTCTTCTGGAAAAAATTCTCTTGGTGAATATCCTTCTGTTTCCGGTGAATATCCTTCTGGTGAATATTCTTCTGGGGAAAATTCTTCTGTTTCCGGAGAATATCCTTCCGAATCGAAAATTCTGCCAGACGGACTATTTCTTGTTAAATATTTAATAGGCATTTTATCCCTGTTTATTTTTATTTATTCCTGTTTATTCTTATTTATTCTTATTTATTCTTATTTATTCCTGTTTATTCCTGTTTATTCCTGTCCTTTTTTACTGTAGATACGACCATGAGGGCTACTTTTTTTCTTTTTAACTTTTTTAACTTCTTTAACTTTTTTAACTTCCCCGCCTACTGATTTGCCGCCACCTTTAGGGATACAAATATGGATATATCTGCCGCCCGAAAGTTTTTTTGTTCTGATTCTACCACCTTCTTTACGGCATTTCTCAAAATCGGCTGGCATTTTTCTTGACTCCTTTTATTTTATCAAATCCAATCCAATATTTTATTTATGAAATATGGCTTTGGCATTTATAACAATCCAAATTGTTTAAATTTGAAACAATTAAATGTTAGATATTTCATACCAAATACTTCATAGTATTTCATATCACACATTGGCATATCTACTATTTTCTTTTCTTCTGGCCCAATCGCCCAGATTCAACACATTTCCACCACTTCTATTTCCACTTCCATCTTCCCACTCATCCCCATCCTCATCATATGGAAACTCTTGTGGATGAAATGCCTCACATTTTTCATCTCTAATCCTACTTGCTGCATCTAACATATCATCATGAGGAGCAAATGGAAATAAACAATACTCTTCTTCTATAAACTCTTTTATTAAATCCCGGCCCGAATCAGATACATATACCTCAGGAAGATAAACCTTTCCTTCTTCAAACAGAGGAATTAATTTTCTAATCCGATCCTCTTTGGTTAATTTCCCACCCAGTTCATCTATTGTAAAATAAAATCCTTCAGTTTTCATCTTTTCAAAATGATATTCTACATCGGCCTGCATACCATACTGTTCATAGTAAACTTTTAAAATTCTTGGATGTCTAATCATCATACCCTTTAAGGCCTTCCACCTACCTAATAGATTCAACTTCTCTCTTATTACATCAACTAAAAAGTAATTTCCTAAAGGATCTAATCCCCATAACCAAAACACACTGTAGTCACTACCAGATTGTTTTTCCTTTCTTCCAGATGATGGGTCAACAAATAAATATAGATTCAAAGCTGTATCTGGTAATCTTCTATAATATCTAATCCACGATCTTTTAAACTCCTGTGCCTCTTCTGCTACAGGGTTTAATAGCATTTGACAGTTATATACATACATATTACCATCGCAGACTATTTTTTTAAATTCATCAAGTTCCGCTGGAGTCATTAACACTGGAATATTGTCTATAACCCCAACTCTTTCTCTAACCTTCCAACCTCCAGAGGCTTTCATCTTTTCGTATTGATCTGCAAAATGATACCTTGTTCCAACAACTCTTACTGATCCCCCACGGGCTTTTAAGAACTGTGACAATTTAAAACAATCATCAACCTTTTTGATCTGTTCTGGTGTAGTAACACTCTCGCGAGTTACGATATCATCATAAACTCTTATTGTATAGTGTCTTGAAGTAGGCATTCCGTCTACTAATCCCCAGGCCTCAACAGTTGCTTCAAGATATACACCCTTTCTACGAACTATAATTCCTTCATCGAGACTCCATCTTGGAGACTGGCCTGATGGGTTATTATACAACACATCAGGAAATATAGTTTTTAGTAAATCATTAGTCTCAAATGTGACCTTTATGCGATGAAGAAATGCTTTGGCTATTCCACGGGTGTGACTAAATATAGCAATTCGCTCTTCTGGATTATTTAATATCTCTTGGATTACTAATCCATATGTGAGAAAGGTGGATTTGAAGTGCTCACGTGACCACAAATCTAATGTTCTGTCGTGATCATCTTGGACTTCATTTGCCCTGTCTACTAACCATGGATGATTTATGGGTTTAACATCTAAAACAAAATATAACAGAAAAAATAAATCGGTTAGACAATATTTTCTGAGACTTGCAACCATCCCTTCTACATCATTCAAAGAGGCCAGTCTATTCAAACCATTACATACCTTAATATAATTGGTTCGATAATTGCAGCCTGGAACTGGATCAAATGATAGTATTTCAAACATCGTATTATTTTCCGTTTATTTTCTGCTTATTTTCTGCTTATTTCCCGTTTAACAATCCCAATATCCCCATAGCTGTGATATTATGATCTATCTTTATCTCAGATGTTTTATCAAGTCGAGATGTTACTTTTGTAAAAGTATCCCAATCCATATCTTTGGCATCTGCGAATATCTTATTTGGATCGGATAGTTTCGCCTCATAGAATATACTACAGATTTGCTCTCTTTGCTTTACAAGTGACACAACTCGCTGTTGGTCAAGTTGTAATAGGTTCCGGCCCTGCGATGGGGTAATACCCCTTTCTATAACCTCCACAGTATCCCCATCGTTTAAGACTAACTCGTTAAAATCCCTGGCTGAGAGTTCTTCAATTGGTTCGAGTTCTTTAATTGGTTCAAGTTCTTCAATTTGTTCAATCGGTTTCGTAAATTCTACAGATTTTATAAGATCTGTAGTCTTTCCGCCTGGGCCGGAACCCAAATCCAAGTTGTGGTTGTTGTAATTGTTGTCTAATCCCTTTTTCTCCAACCATTTACTGAGACTTCCATTCTTGACATTAGTGGAACTTCTATTGTCTGTGCCTGATGATTTTGATAGATTGTGATTATTCGATTTAGACAACTGTTTCTTGCCTCTCCCAGTTTGTTTGCTGTCTTGTTCATTCCCCTGGCCTGGGCCCTGGCCTGATCCTGATCTGTCATAACAAACCTCCTCATTTGTGGTGTTGATAGTAGTATTTTTGATATTTGAATTTTTCCTATGTCTGCCCATAGTTGTGGTATAGCATATATTTTAAAATGATGGAGTGGAGAAAAAGGTTAAAAGATTATAAATTAAAAGATTATAGATTAATTGTTTATAATTATATTGTTTAATTGATTCAAAATTTTGGTGGAGGTGAAGTGGGTGTTTTCAGTTTCGGGTTTCTATAATCGTGGGGGTCATGGTATGGGATATGATAATCAATATTTTATAATAATCAAAATCATGTAGTAATAACAATCAGAATCATGTAGTAATAATAATCAATATCATATGATAATAAAGTATAACAGTGCAGCCAAACTTTTAGCAGCAGCAGAATCCAGCAGCAGTGCGGCTAAGACGCCTTACATGCCCGTGGTAACGATCTGATAGTCAAGTCATATAGATATACGAGAAGGCACTCAGAAGGCACTCAGAAGGCATTCAAAAGGCATTCAGAAGGCATTCAGAAGGGGATTATAGACATGATGAAGGCATTCAGAAGATATGATGAGGAAGGTATGATGAGAAGACATGATGAGGGATGATTCGAAACCGAAGGCTGCGCTTCACTTTCATGATGGGAGGTAAGTTGAAGACAAATGGTCTTGACGTAATATTTTGGACTGCTGCTTGGAGGAAGGACTGCTGCTGCTGCTTGGAGGAACAAAATTTACGGCCGATTAAGGTTGAAATCTTAACCGACCGTGCGTTTTATTAACGTAATACTATCCGATAGTGGCACAGTTCTAACAGCGCATTGGTTAGCGCCATATATCTCTTCTTTGCTCGATTGATTGTATCATAATTCGCATGATCCGCGGTCACTTCGTTTAGGATCGTATCCACCAAATTATGCAGATCTTCTGCTATCCGTTCTACGTTTAACGTGATGCTTTTTTCCTTTAGCATATTTCCTCCTCCTCTTGCTC
>Ga0172377_10003621_pt1 | contig 15890 bp, 7 predicted proteins | sample Pumphouse3metaG_FD_119749 | JGI IMG/M metagenome (GOLD analysis project Ga0172377, IMG submission 119749) | Leachate microbial communities from a municipal landfill in Southern Ontario, Canada - Pumphouse #3 metaG | ecosystem: Engineered > Solid waste > Landfill > Unclassified | place: Canada...
GGAGATTTTAGGTTAACCACATACGAATGGGGAGTTACTTATGCAGCGATGTTACGAATGACGCAAGTAACCGACGACAATAGCTATCTAAATTATAACAACGAACGTTTTACATTTTTAGCAAACGTGGCTCCGTATTTCAAAAAACAACTAAATGAAGTGGGAATTATAGATCCTTTAATGACGAAGCTTTTACAGCCTAAAGCATTAGATGATGCAGGAGCTATGTGCGCAGCAATGATCAAAACATCCATTTTTGACAAATCATCTGTGAAATTGGATATGTTAATTGATAACTACATCGATTACATTATGTACCATCAATATCGTTTAAAAGATGGAACTTTTGCACGTAAACGTCCGCTGCACAACACAGTATGGTTAGATGATATGTTTATGAGTATTCCCGCTTTACTACAAATGGGTGAATATAAGCATAATGACAAATATATTCAGGAAGCAATTAAACAAATCAACCTATTTAAAGACAAAATGTTTGTTGAAAACAAGGGCCTTTTTCGTCACGGATGGGCTGAAGGGTTACAACCTGAACCAACATTTTTCTGGGCTCGCGCAAATGGTTGGGCTTTACTTACGCTTTGTGAAGCTTTAGATATTTTACCTAAAGAGAATGAAGATAGAAAATGGATCATGGATCTTTTTCAAAAGCAAATTACTACATTGGTTCAATATCAATCCGGACAAGGTTTATGGCATCAACTAATAGATAAAAATGATTCTTATCTGGAAACCTCAGCAAGTGCAATTTACGTATTTGCAATTGCTCACGGAATAAATCAGGGATGGTTAAATGCAAAAGTTTACGGACCAGTTGCTACTTTAGGATGGAATGCTCTTTCACAAAAAATAAATTCCAGCGGACAAGTAGAAGGTACCTGCGTAGGAACAGGAATGGGTTTTGACCCTGCTTTCTATTATCATCGTCCAACCAATGTATTTGCTGCTCATGGATATGGACCAATGCTGCTGGCTGGTGCTGAGATGATTGAATTATATAATTACTGGTTTCCTAAAATGAATGATAGTGCGATTCAGTTTTACGAGCAAACTCAACCATCTACGGAACCAATTTTTGAAGTAGGTGATCCAAGACATCCACCATATAAAAAAGCAGGAAGCAGTCGTAAAGGCAAGCATCCGGTTGTTTTTGTGATTGGCGATTCAACCGTTAAAAATGGTCGCGACAAAGGTGATCTTGGCCAATGGGGTTGGGCCAGCTTTTTCGATCGTTTTTTTGATCCATCTAAAATTACAGTAGAAAATCATGCTTTAGGTGGCCGAAGCAGTAGAATATTTTTAAAAGAAGGTTTGTGGCAAAATGTTTTGGAAGGCTTGCAAAAAGGAGACTATTTAATTATTCAATTTGGGCATAACGATGGTGGTCCTTTCGATACCGGCCGAGCCCGTGCGTCTATTAAAGGAGTTGGTGAGGAATCAAAAATCTATACCATGGAAGCTACTGGCGAACCAGAAATAGTGTATACATTTGGTCATTACATGCGTCATTACATCAAACAAGCTAAAGCTCATGGAGTAGAAGTAATTGCCTTGGCTCACACGCCACGCAACAATTGGGAAGATGGGAAGATGGTTCGTGTAACAGACACATATGCCAAATGGACAAAACAAGCTGCCGAAGACGAAGGTGCTAGCTATATTAATGCTAACGATCTTTGCGCTAAAGAATACGAGAAATTAGGTGAAGAGAATACCAAATCCTACTACAAGGATAATGTACACACTTCATACATTGGAGCGATATTAAATGGAAACACCATTGCCAAGGCCATTGACAAATTGAAAAATTGTGACTTAAAAAAGTATCTTAAAGAAGATGCCATTGACAATCCACCTAAAGTGGCACCAAAACCATTGTATCGCGACCCTAAATATGATGGTGCCGCAGATCCTGTTGTTGTCTGGAATAAAAAAGAACAAAAATGGTTCATGTTCTATACCAACCGAAGAGCTCATCTCGAAAATACAAATGGAGTTGATTGGGTACACGGAACACCTATTGGCATTGCTGAATCAGAAGATGGAGGGTTAAACTGGAAATACAGAACTGATGCGAACATTAATTATGGGGGTGACAGTACTACCTACTGGGCGCCAGAAGTAATAGAATATGACGGAACCTATCACATGTATTTAACTGTTGTTCCCGGAATATTTAGAGATTGGAATCATCCCCGTCACATTATTCATCTAACCAGTACTAATTTGATTGATTGGAAATTTGAATCAAAGCTAAATTTAGCCTCCGATAATGTGATTGATGCTGATGTTATAAAAGCTCCCAATGGAAAATGGAGAATGTACTATAATAATGAACAAAACAATAAATCAATTTACTACGCCGAAAGTGAAAACCTTTACACTTGGGAAGATAAAGGACTGGCCGTAGGAAATAAACGTGGTGAAGGCCCTGTTGTATTCTTTTGGGAAAATCAATATTTTATGATTATTGATTCATGGAAAGGATTATCTGTATTCAGCTCAAAAAACATGGAAAATTGGCATTTACAAAAAGATAACATCTTGGAGAAACCTGGTTTCTCTAAAGACGATAAGGTAAAAGGAGGCCATGCTGACGTAGTAATCAATGATGGCAGAGCATACATTTTCTATTTTACTCATCCGGGAAGACTTGAATACATAAATAATGATAATTATGAAACCAGAAGATCTTCCATTCAGGTTGGAGAATTAAAATTTATAAATAACAAGATTTCCTGCAATCGTAATTTGCCAGTAGATATTAAATTAGTAAATCCATCACGATAAAACACACTCAAATTAGTTAAATAAAAGCTCAAAAAATGAAAATTAAAACAATATCATTACTCGCTATAAGCGTATTCCTTTTGGTTGGCTGCTTACAAAAACCAAAAGATATTAGAATATTTATTTCCGGGGATTCAACAGCTCAAAGTTACGATACTACAAAAACAGTAATGAGAGGCTGGGCACAGATGCTTCCCTATTTTTTCGATAAACATGTAACAGTTATTAATAAGGCAAAAGCAGGTCGAAGTACCAAAAGCTATTTGGCAGAAGGAAGATGGAATGAAGTCGTTGATTCGCTTCGACCAAATGACTATGTCATCATACAATTTGGTCATAACGATGCTTCTTCAAAACCGGAAAGACATGCCTCCTACAACGATTACAAAAGAAATTTAATTACTATGGTGAAGGAAGCTCAGGCAAAACAAGCCCGACCAATTTTGGCTACTTCAATTGTGATGAGAACCTTTAAAAACAATGGTTTACTTGATGATCGATTAAAAGGCTATCCCGTCATTACACGTCAATTGGCCGATTCTTTAAATATTCCATTAATAGATACTTGGTTGAAATCAAGAGATTTGATTATCATGATGGGAGATGAACCATCAAAAAAACTGTACATGTGGATAGAGGCTGGTGTTGATTCTATTCGACCTAATGGATCACAGGATGATACACACCTGCAAGCTTCAGGAGCTACAGCTATCGCAAAAATGGTAGCTACAGAAATCAAAAAACAAAACCTTAAAGATATAGCGAACCATGTTCTTATCCCTTAAAAACATTGCTAAGTTAGCGATACTGCTTTTAATCCCTTTTCTAATTGTACGTTGTCATTCAGATGTTCAATGGCCCGAAGAATCTGTAAACACCAAACCCGGAACCCGATGGTGGTGGATGGGCAGTGCTGTTGATGAAGCGAACTTGACAAAGAATATGAAATTATATTCGGATGCAGGCATAGGATCTCTGGAAATTACGCCAATTTACGGTGTTCAAGGAAATGATTCCAATGAAGTAGATTTCTTATCGAACAGATGGATGGAATTGTATACTCATACCCAAATAGAGGCAAAAAGATTGGGAATGAATATTGACATGAATACTGGAACCGGATGGCCTTTTGGCGGGCCTAATGTTGGGCTTAAGGACGCTGCTAGTCGTTTGTTAATCAAGGAGTTTAAATTGTCGACAGGACAACAACTCAATCAGTTGATTATTCCTGATGAGAAAAAACAAGAAGAAACAGCAAGTTTGGCAATCTTAATGGCTTTTTCCGAAAAAGGAGAGAAACTTGATCTTACAAATAAAGTATTTGAGCAAAAGCTTGATTGGAAAGCACCTGTGGGTAAATGGAAATTAATTGCTCTTTTCGAGGGAAATACATTTCAGCAAGTAAAAAGAGCTGCTCCAGGTGGTAAAGGATTGGTTCTGAACCATTTTTCGAAAAAAAGTGTGGATAAATACCTGAGTAAATTCACAAAAGCTTTTAAAGAGATTGGAGTCTCCGTTCCCAACTATTTTTTTAATGATAGTTATGAAGTTTACAATGCAGACTGGACTCCTGGCTTTTTAGCTGAATTTGAAAAAATACAAGGCTATAAATTACAGGATTATCTTCCTCAGTTTTTAGATACATCAAGAAATGAAACTACAGCAAGAATCATTTCTGATTACCGAGAAACTATCTCTAAATTATTATTGGAAAATTTCACTAAAACATGGACCAAATGGGCACACCAACTAAATAGTAAAACAAGAAATCAGGCACACGGTTCACCGGGTAATTTAATTGATATTTATGCTGCAGTAGATGTACCCGAGTGCGAAGGATTTGGATTGTCCGACTTTCACATTAAAGGGCTCCGAAAAGATTCATTAACACACCAAAATTTCTCTGATTTTTCTATGTTAAAATACGCTTCATCGGCTGCTCATATTTCAGGAAAGAAGTATACTTCATCAGAGACATTCACTTGGCTTACCGAGCATTTCAGAACCTCCTTTTCTCAGTGTAAACCCGATTTGGATTTGATGTTTCTATCAGGTGTTAACCATGTTTACTTTCACGGTACAACCTACAGCCCTGCTGAAGCCGCTTGGCCGGGTTGGAAATTTTATGCATCGATAGATATGAGTCCTACCAACCCTTTGTGGCGTGATGCAAAACCCTTTTTTAAGTATATTTCACGTGTACAATCATTCTTACAAATGGGTAAACCCGATAATGATTTTCTGGTTTATTTGCCTGTTTACGATATGTGGCACAATGTGGAGGGTAGATTATTACAATTCGACATACATAAAATGAAAGAAAGAGCTCCTGATTTTATTAATGTGGTCAATCAAATTAGTAAAGCAGGTTACGATATGGATTATATTTCTGATGCATTTATTAAATCTACTGAATTTAAGAATGGACATCTTATCACATCTGGAGGAACTTCTTACAAAGCTTTAATTATACCTGCTGTAGATAAAATGCCGGTAGAGATTATTAAAAAATTGATCGATCTAGCTAAGCAAGGTGCACAAATTGTGTTCTTGGGAAATTACCCTAAAGATGTTCCCGGATATGGAAATTTGGAAAATCGAAGAATAGAGTTTGAAAAGATAACAAACGCATTTCCAAAGCTTAATTTCAAGAAAACAAATATAACGGCTTTCCAAAAAGGAAAAATTATTACCGGAATAGATTATAAGAAAACACTTGCTGCCACAGGAGTTATTGCTGAAGAATTTAAAACAAAGGCAAATCTTCAATACATTCGAAGGAGAAATAGAGACGGATATCATTATTTTGTATCAGCACTAAAAGCCGAGGATACAGATGTCTGGATTACTTTACCCAAACACTCTGAATCTGTAGTAATTTTCAATCCTATCAATGGACAAAAAGGGAAAGCACAAATAAAGCAAGTGCACGGCAAAACAAAAATTAGGTTGCAGCTAAAATCCGGAGAATCCTTGATATTACAAACATTTTCAACAAAGGTTAAGAGTGAAAACTGGCCTTATGTTATAAAAACGGGAAGTCCGTTTGTACTCAACAATAACTGGAGAATATTCTTTAAAGAAAGCATCCCAGCTATTGCCGATACCTTTGCGGTTCCAAAATTAATTCCATGGACCGACTTGAATATTGATGAGGTAAAAGAAAATATGGGCGTGGCTGTATATTCAACAACATTTACTGTAAATAAGAAGGAATCCGAAAACTGGATTCTTAATCTGGGAGATGTTAGAGAAACGGCTAGAGTAAAACTGAATGGTCTTGATTTGCAAACACTGTGGTCGGTACCCTACGAGCTTTTTGTCGGTAAATACCTAAAAAATGGTCTTAATTCAATTGAAATAGAGGTAACAGGTTTACCAGCCAATTACATCGCAAGTTTAGATAGAAAAGGATTTAAATGGCGCATATTTAAAGAGATCAATTTTGTTGATCTTAACTACAAAAAAACAGGTTATGCTCATTGGAAAACTATGCCTGCCGGTTTAAATAGTGAAGTGAAATTACTGCCTGTTAATTTATCCAAGTAAATAATAGCATAAATACAATATGAGGACTCTAAAACTTATTATACTACTGTTTTGCAGCTTAAACGTGTTCAGTCAAAATAATTCTTCAATACCAAAATTTAAATGGATGGAACAGGTGGGTGCACACACTTTTCCAAAGCAAAAAAAAGAGTTTAAGGTTTGTGATTATGGAGCTGTTGGAGATGCACTTGCTTTAAACACAAAGGCCATACAAAAAGCAATCGATGAGGCTGAGGCCGCCGGAGGAGGAATAGTAACATTTAAACCCGGTGTTTATTTAACAGGTTCGCTGTTTATCGGCAATAATGTTAATTTCCACATCCCAAAAGGAACTATGCTTATTGGAAGTCAAAATCTTAAAGATTATAAGATAATTGATACACGTGTTGCAGGAATAGAGATGAAATGGCCGGCTGCACTTGTCAATATTATTGATAAAAAGAATGCTGCAATTACAGGAAATGGAACCATTCATGGTAAAGGGAAAGTATTTTGGGATAAATACTGGAGCATGCGCAAAGAATATGAACAAAAAGGACTTCGTTGGATTGTTGATTATGATTGTGAAAGACCTAGAGGTATACTAATATCTGATTCTGAAAATATTACCATTGATGGAATTGTATTGTATCAACCAGGCTTTTGGAGTCTTCATATTCTGTACTCGAAATACATCACAGTTAATGATGTAACCATTAGTAATAACATAGGTGGCCACGGACCTAGTACGGATGGTGTGGACATTGATTCCTCTTTATTTGTTTTAGTTCAGAACAGCAATATCAATTGTAATGATGATAATTTTTGTTTAAAAGCAGGACGCGATAGCGATGGATTGCGGGTAAACAGACCGTGTGAATACATTGTGATCAGAGATTGTTATGCAGGTATGGGAGCTGGACTTTTTACTATCGGCAGCGAAACATCTGGTAGCATCAGACATGTTGTTGCTTACAATTTAATAGCAGAAGGCACCTCTTTTGGTTTGCGATTTAAAAGTACAACACAACGAGGTGGTAAAATTGAGGACATTCATTTAGCAAATATCACCATGAAGAATGTAAAATATCCAATATCACTCGATCTAAATTGGAATCCAGCATACAGCACGTCATTACTTCCTGAAGAATACAAGGGAAAAACATTACCCGATTATTGGAACAAAATGTTGGCTAGTGTTGATCCTAAGGAGGGAACGCCAAAGTTTCAAAATATATTTTTTTCCAACATTAAAGCTTCTGGAGCTAAAAGCTGCATAAATGTTATTGGAATTAAAAGCAGTACCATTGAAAATTTTAATTTCTGTGATGTAACAATCGAAGGTGAAAATTCCGGAATAATAAAGTATGCTAAAAATTGGGAATGTGACCAATTAAATATAAAATCGAACAATGATCTATCTCTTGAAAACAATATAAATATAGATCTGAAAAATAATTAGATTTATAAAGACAAACCATAATTTAGCATAAATGAAATTAGCCACAGAAAAATCTGTTCTCACATTCCGGGAACAATTACAATGGCAATTTTCATTTTACAATTAAAAAAACAAATATAAAGGAATGAAGTATCAATTCATTACCTACTTATTTTTTGTTAGCTTTTTCTGCGCAACGTGACAGCAGACGGAACGTAAGCACCCGATAAAGTACATATCGCGCAGTAAAAACGTTGATCTATATTTGTTGTAAAACATATAGAATTATGTACAAACGCTACTTTATGACTAAAACGGAATATATTGAGATCTATAAAAGACAAAAGTTAGGTGGTCTAAATATAAACGATTTCTGTGCTAATGAAAGTTACTCAAAATTTAGTTTTTATTACTGAAAAAGAAAATGCGATAACCTCAATAACGGAAACTCAAACTATAGCGAAAGATACCAGTCAAAAAAAAGAATCTTGTCGTAGCAGAAAGATATTTTATTAAAATTTTCCTATAATCTTAGCAAAAACTTTATTTCCCATATTTTGAAGGAGCACAACCAAATTGAGCTTTAAAACACTTACTAAAATAAAAAGGATCTTCAATGCCGACCTGCCAGGAAATCTCTGAGATATTATATTTATTCTCAATAATAAGCTCAGCAGCTTTCTTCATTCTTTTTATTTTAATCAATTCGTTTGGCGAATGCCCTGTAAGACCTTTAATCTTTTTATAAAATATAGTACGGGTTTGTCCGGCAAGTTCTGTAAACTCAGTTACTGTAAAGCTTGCTTCTGATAGATGCTTATCAATAATTTCATTAATTAAATCATAAAATTCCTGATCTTTATTCCCTTGACTTAATAATCCCTTCTTAACTTCAATATCAACAGAAAAACGTTTCTTAAGCCTTTCTCGCTGATCGATTAAAGAATACACCCTAGATAATAAATATTTAAAACTAAAAGGTTTCATAATATACTCATCAGCGCCACATTCGCTCCCTTGCAGCTTAATGGTATCTGATGACATGACAGTTAATAAAATAATTGGAATGTGGCTAGTTTCAAAATTATCTTTTAACCTGCGTGTTACTTCCAAACCATCCATCTCTGGCATTTTTACATCACAAATTATCAATGTTGGATTCAATTTAATTGCTTTATCCAGTCCGTCTTTTCCATTCACAGCCAATTCAATATCAAAATGATGCTGCAACTCATCTTTTAAATATTCCCTGATATCGTAATTGTCATCTATCACTAATATTTTCCAATGATGCGGATTCACAGGCCTTTGAATAACGTGATCTTCATTATGTTCCTTCTGAACTTTTTCTTTATTCCCAGCATCCAAAACATCCAAAAATTTAACATCACTGTAAACCTCTTTTTTAGAAGGTAATTCAACTGTAAAAATAGAACCGCCCTCTGGATTTGGAGTATATTCTACTTTGCCCTTATGAGCTTCAGTGAATTCTTTAACCAATTCTAAACCAATACCTGTTCCTTCTGCCGAAGTATTCAACTTCATAAAACGACCAAAAAGGAACTTCCTTTTTTCTTTGGGAATACCAACTCCTGTATCAATTACACTTATAATGCAATTCCCATTGCTAGAATTCCTTTCCACCCTGCAGGTAATCTTTCCTTTTGCAGGAGTAAACTTAAAAGCATTGGAAAGAAGGTTAAACAATATTTTTTCAACTTTATTTCTATCGATATAAAAATCCCATTTTCCATTTATGCCTTCGAAGTTGTATTCTATATTTTTCTGAAATGCACTTTCTTTAAAAACATAGTACGCATTACGAGCAAAATCTGAAATATCGGTCATTTCTAGATTTAGAGTTAATACATTGTTCTGCAGTTTTCTGAATTCCAATAGCTGATCAATCAGTCGCGATAATTGAAGTGTATTGCGATTAAGCAGCTTTACATTTTTTGAGATTTCAGCAGGAAGCTCTTTTATATCATTCATCCTTTCTACAGCTCCTTTAATTAAAGTAAGCGGAGTTTTAAATTCATGTGAAATATTAGTGAAAAAGCGGAGTTTATAATCCGTTAACTGCTTTTCCATTTTAACAGCATTATTAAGTGAACTTATTCTTATTAAAAACCGAATAATTACAAATGCAATTCCCATAATTATTAGAATGTAAAAAGCTATTGCATAATTCGTTCTCCATATAGGAGATAAAACGGTAATTTTAAACGTTCTTATATTATTATTCCATTCGCCATCAGCATTCGCCCCTTTTACCTTAAATATATATTCTCCGTAAGGCATATTTTTATAAGTAGCCCAATTGTTACTGTTAGGAGAACTCCAATTTTGATCGTAGGGTTCTAAAATATATGAATATTTATTTCTAGAAGGGTCTGTTATATCTAAACATGCAAAATTAAGTGTAAAAGTATTTTGATTATGTTTTAGTACAATCTTATCTGTAATGCTTATTGATTCTTTTAAAGGTGAATTAGCTTGACATGTTTCAATGCGTTGATCATTAACAAGAAAACCTGTTAACTGAACCAATGGAACTGTCTGATTGACAACAATACTTGCAGGATTCAGTACTAGCATACCATCTAATGTTCCCCACAGCATTTCACCATCATCTTTCAATAAACATGCATTCTCATTATAGAAATTCCCATTTGTACTGTTAGAAAACTGATAAGTTAAAAAGGTGTTTTTACCTTTTTCGATATGTGTTAACCCACTTTCTGTACTTACCCATATAATACTATCCTGACTTTCCAAAATGGAAGTAATAATATCTGATGGGAGTCCTTCCTTTTTTGTGTATTTTATAAAAGAACCCTGTTTATCAGGACTATCTGCATCAAACAGATTCAATCCACCACCAGCTGTTCCAATCCACAATTTGTCTCTACTATCTTCAAAAATTGTTTTTATGTCGTCACAGTTTAAACCTTCCGGATGTCCTGAATTATAGTTATAAATAGTATATGAATTCGGATTTTTGATGAAGTCCTCGGGAGAAAAACGAATCAATCCTTTATAAGTTCCTACCCAAATAAATCCTTTTTTATCTTGTTGTAAGCATCTTACAAAACTTACATTCCCTTTATCGTTTAAGAAATGTTTAAAATTAATGGAATCCCACTTTTCTGTCACCAAATCGATACCTCCACCAAAAGATGCAATCCAAATTCTTTGATCTGAGTCCTGAATGATATCAAATATGGTATTATTACACAAACTATTGGCTTGATTATTATGGATAAAATGATGATAAGGCTTATACGATTTTTTATCATATATATAAATACCATTACCTTTAGTTCCAACCCATATACGTCCTTTATCATCTTCAGCTATCGTATACGGATTAATGTTTTTACCAATCCTTTTCTTATTTTGTAGATGATTATCATAAACATATAAACTTCCATTTTTTGTGCCTAGCCATATTTTATCATTTGAGGCTTTAAAAATGACCTTTACACTATTACTTGTGCCTATAGATTCAGTCTCTTCTGGATTTATATATTTAACATTATATTTTTTTCTGGAAATTTTTATTACACCGGCATATTCACTACCAACCCACAGATTCCCAAATTGATCCTCATCCATTGACAATAAATAATTTGAAGCGGGACTGTTTTCAACCTTATTATACATGTAATTGGTTAACTCATCCTTTTCAACATTATATTGATAAATACCATTTCCATAAGTGGTTATCCAATAGACCCCGTTTGAATCATTTAAAATATTATACCTGCTGTTATCAATAACACTGGCTACTTCAGGTGATATTAATTGCATTTCTTTAGCCTTGTTGATAGCCGGGTTATAAAAAACCATTCGCCCGGTATTATCATATACCCAAATAGCGTTCTTGCTATCAACAATAATATTAGTAGATTTAGTAAAAGGTTTTGAGCTATTAAATGGATTTTTATTAAAAACGCCTGAATCCATATTCAGATTTAACAATCCATTTTTTCTAGATACAAGAAGTAAATTTTTCTGATTTAATTTTGCTATATCAGTCAAAAAAATCTCCTGAAAACCATTAAACGGTGTTAAAAAATTTTTTTTATTTATATCATATCTATATATGATATTAGAAGTTAAAAAGTAAATAATAGAATTAACCTCAATTGCTTTACTAAAGGATCCAATATTCTTTTTATTATAAAACACATCTAATTTTCCAGACGAATCAATTCTATTTAATCCAAATCTGCAACCAATCCAAACACAATCAGAAGAATCCTTGAACACAAACTTCACATCGTTATCGGTTAATTTTCTTGAATTTGAAGAAAAAACAAGACTAGGCTTACGGTCACTATTTTTTTCAATTTTAACACAACCATTCTCTCCCCACAGCCAAATATTTCCCTTTGAGGTTTCCAAATAATTCGTAAATGAAAGCGGTAAGCTTTTACCTTCATATTCAAATTCAATAAAACTCTCAAGTTTGGGATTATAGCAATTAAAAGAATTATCATAAGTCTTAATCCACAAAAAACCATCCTTGTCTTCATGAATTTCTTTTACTCTTTGGTCGGTAAGATTTTTTGGTTTTCCTGGTTCTGGTTTATATGTTATAAATCGAGTTCCATCATATCGAACCAAACCATCCAAAGTACCCATCCACAAAAATCCCATATTATCAACTACAATATCTCTAACCGTATTTTGCGATAATCCATCCTTGGTGCTGATCTGACTAAATAGTAGGGATTCCTGAGAATAAACAGAGGAAGAAAAGAGTAAAAATATTACCGCAGAAACATAAAAAATTTGACTTTTCCAATTCTTACTTTTTAACACATTAAATCTCATATATTATTTTGTTTTATACCTAATTACGTACACCAAAGAAAGTTGACCTTTGCTTGCGGATCATGATGTCCTACTTTTTGATTTAAACTACGGCATAAAAATATTATAATTTTTTTAAATTGTTCTTACTTTTTCAAGTTTCCTAGTTGATAAAACATTGAAAAAGAGGTGAATAAATCATGAAAAGTTGCATGTCTTAGCCTAAAAAACTGTATTTAAATCAGAGAAGACAAATACTATATGCAACAATCTAAAGTTACGGAAAAATAGATGAATTTCAAAAAATCATTTATAATAATACAGACATGTGTCTGGAAGACACATTAAATTTTTTTGAAATACATCATATATTGGGTCAGTTTGAATCAATCGAGCAAAAAGTCAAAAAAGTCAGTTTAATTCTAAGGTCTCTTATTGTTATTTGAATGCTCATTACGAAAATTACTTGCGGAATTTAGGTAGTAATAAATAGTTATTTTTTTGCATTTTATAATATACTACTTTTGCTTTTTGTGATATTCTGAAGCTGTTTTTCCCATAACCTTTTTGAAGGCTCTCCTAAAAGTTGAGACAGACCCGAATCCTGAATTTTCTGCTATTTCCTGTAGAGATAAAGAACCGGAATAATCCTTGTCCATAATTGATGCAGCTTCTTTTATCCTATATCCGTTTATAAAATCGTTGAAATTGTTTTTAAAATGAGTGTTGATTATTTTTGAGAGATAAGTTCTGTTAGTTCCTGTAAGAATAGTTAGATCCTTGATTTTTAAATTAGAATTTAACCATGGGCGATCTTTTTCAAGACATGAAAGTAACTGTTTTTCGATTTCATATATGTTATATGGAATTATCTCTTTTTCGTAATTGAGCCTTTCATTTTTATTTTTTTTATCAACAGGAATTTGTTTAACTCCATGAAGACATATCATGAGGTGTATGGCTGAGAATATAATGCTTGAAAGGTATAGAAGAACAATATTTTCGGCGAATACTTTCCTCCCGTATAATGTCGTTATAAATCCTGATGTAATCATAAAAAACATGAAAAAACTATTTATCGCGATAAATGACAACGTTTTGTTCTTTTGCATTTTAAAAAGATAATTTTTTAACGGTTTCATCCTTTTTAAAATGAAATGAATAATCATAATACTATATAATATAATCTGAGTTAAATGTATGGTTCTGGCAGTCTGATAAACATAAAATAAACCAGAAGATAGGTTCCCGTTTATTTCTGTTTCTTTCGTCATTTTAAAGAAATAATTACTAAAAGTTATATGATCTGATGTTAAAGAAAGGGTTAAAGAAGAGATGCTTATAATTATTGCCGGGAAAAAGTGAAATAGATGTTCTTTTAATTTGATTTTTGTGTTAAAAACGCTTTTTATATAGATATAATACAAAGGGAAAAAAGATAGTAATGCAAAAAGAAATATGAAATCATATCTATGATAAAGAGCAATATATTGATGGAAATAAAAAAAATGACCTAAAAACAAAAGAAAACTGTTAAACATGAACAATGCAAGATACCTTCTGTTAATATATTGTTTGCTGCTGCATACAAATAAAAAAAGGCCTCCTAAAATATTAATAAAAACGGGCGATAGAGTGGCAATTGTAATTTCCATTTAAAGTCGTTTTTTCTACAAAAATGTAATTTTTAATATTCATAAACAAGATACGAAATAATTGGCAAAAAATAAATTTACTATTTAGTTGTTTCTTTTGTTGATATGCTACCTGACAAATGATTATGAAATTATATATTTCTATTAATTTAAATATTATAACCAAAATTTAAAAGATAAAGTCATGAAAAAATCAGAAATTTGTCTGCTTTTTTTAATCTTTTTTACATTGTTTTCCTGTAGCAAAGACGATGATGATTCGGAATTTGATAGTGAGGCAGTTGCCGAGATATTGGAATCACATCCATGGAAACTTGATTATCAGCTTTCAAATTTAGTTGAAGAGGATCCTTATATATTAACCTTTTTAAATAATGGTTTTGTTGAATATGCTAATTTTTCGGAGTGGTCAAAGGAAGAAGAAAAATGGGAGGTTAAAGATGGAAAACTGATTATGGACGGAATGTCATTATCCATTGACAAAATTACTTCCCAGGAGCTTAATGTAAGCATTACTGAAGACGGAATCCCATATTCTTATAATTTTACAGAGGAAGGTGATGAAGAAGGTTTTCCATTAGCCATAATAGGAAAGGTTTATTTACCTGTTTCCGAGAAATATACAATTGACGGAGAAACAGAGGAATTTAATAAAGAAAACAGGGATGATGGACATGATTTTTCACAAAAAATCTGGTTTGAGGAAAATAATATTATAACGTATACCGACACAATGCTGCATTATGCAAGTTGGAGTAAAATTTCAGAATCTTTTATTTTTCTGGAAGGACAGGAAGGTGATCTTTTTGAAGATAGAGAAAATGCCGGGTTTGAGATATCACTTGGAAGTACAGGCGATATTACTTTTAAAACTTATTATATAGAGGGAAATGGAGGGGTAAAATCTTCGGAATCTTATATGGTAACATCTACAGTAGTTCTTCGGGAAGTTAACCTATGGGATTATCTGGATGGCCCTAACTGGGTATTGAAGGAGGTGGAAAAAAATGAAGTAGCACTCACGGAATTTCCGGATATACCTTTGGGAACAATTTGGTTTTTTAATTCTTTAACCCATATGGTGGAAGAACGAACCGATTATTCAGATACTGATATAGACTATATGCCATGGAAGTTTACGGAAGAGCCTTCAGAATCTAATATTCGTATAGATATAACAGTAGATGCGGACGAAGTGAAAACTTTTAAGATGATGATGGTTAATATAGCTGGGCTTTGGTTATCTACAGAGATTGATGGTGATACTTATACTTTTAAGTTTGAGGTTGAACCTTATGCGGAATAGTGTAGTTAATTTGTGTTCTATGTTTTTTCGGATAAAAAGATTTCTTAAGGACTATGGTTGAGCCATCAACAGTTAAAGAAGCGTGTAATCATATCCTTTAATTTTAAAAATATTCGAATTAAGAAGCTATAAAGAATACTTCGTGAAATATGGTTTTGATTGTTTTATTTATTTGTTGCTTTTAAGTTTCCGCTGACAATAAATACAGCAGGCTTCCCTGAACATGGATTTTTTTGAATCACTACGGGTGTTTTATAGACTTCTTCTATTTTTTGATAAGTAACCACTTCTTCAGTAGTACCCTGTGAATGGATTTTACCTTTATTAAGTA
>Ga0172377_10003624_pt1 | contig 15886 bp, 13 predicted proteins | sample Pumphouse3metaG_FD_119749 | JGI IMG/M metagenome (GOLD analysis project Ga0172377, IMG submission 119749) | Leachate microbial communities from a municipal landfill in Southern Ontario, Canada - Pumphouse #3 metaG | ecosystem: Engineered > Solid waste > Landfill > Unclassified | place: Canada...
CATTTTACCCTCGGTTTCTACCGCTCCTTGACTATTTTAACTACCTTTTCTCTCACCACGTCGCCTCGAAGAGGAGCAAAGCGACGACGAAGCAATCTCTGCCATTAAACAACCCCTACTGCAATATCTCCGATACTACTCCCGCTCCTACCGTATGTCCGCCTTCACGTATGGCGAACCTGAGCTCTTTCTCTATAGCTACCGGAGTTATAAGCTCTACCTCTACCGTTACATTGTCTCCCGGCATTACCATCTCAACACCTTTGGCCAGTGTAACAACTCCCGTCACATCCGTAGTCCTTATGTAGAACTGCGGCCTGTACCCGTTAAAGAAAGGCGTGTGACGGCCTCCCTCTTCTTTACTCAGGATATAAACTTCCGCCGTGAACTTTGTATGCGGGGTTATTGATCCCGGAGCGGCAAGTACCTGCCCTCTTTCAAGATCGTTCTTGTCTATACCCCTTAAAAGTACTCCCACATTGTCTCCGGCCTGGCCGTCATCGAGAAGCTTACGGAACATCTCTATTCCCGTAACCGTGCTCTTCCTGGTATCTCCAAGCCCCACTATCTCTATTTCTTCTCCAACTTTTACCTTTCCTCTTTCTATTCTGCCGGTACCCACAGTTCCTCTGCCTGTTATGCTGAATACATCCTCTATGGGCATAAGAAAAGCTTTGTCAACGTCTCTCACCGGAGTCGGGATAAAAGTGTCACATGCCGTCATAAGTTCGTCTATGAACTTGCAGTCGGGGTTGTCCACAGCTCCTTCGGCTTCCAGGGCCTTAAGAGCACTGCCTTTTATTATCGGTGTATCATCGCCCGGAAAGTTATATTTGGAAAGAAGTTCTCTTACTTCAAGCTCTACAAGATCAAGCAGTTCAGGATCATCAACCATATCCACCTTGTTCATACACACTACAAGAGCCGGAACATTAACCTGCCTCGCGAGAAGTATATGCTCTCTTGTCTGCGGCATCGGACCGTCGGCCGCCGATACCACAAGTATGGCTCCATCCATCTGCGCGGCTCCGGTTATCATGTTCTTTATGTAATCCGCGTGACCCGGACAATCTATATGCGCGTAATGCCTGGCTTCTGTCATATACTCCACATGCGCTACCGCTATGGTTATCCCTCTTTCTTTTTCCTCGGAAGCCTTATCTATGGTGTCAAAAGCCCTTTTCTCCGCCATGCCTTTGTTGGCCAGATACATCGTTATAGCGGCTGTCAAGGTCGTCTTACCGTGGTCTACGTGCCCTATTGTCCCGATATTAAGATGCGGCTTTGTTCGTTCGAATTTTTCTTTGGCCATAACTTCCTCCTCGATTTTTTCTCTTAATACTTAACTTGTTATTACATTAATTACGAGGCTTATTTTTTAGCCCCCGCTCCCGCTAAAATCTTCTCCATTATATCCTTGGGAACTTCTTTGTAAAAAGAAGGCTCCATTGTATACGTTGCCCTACCTTGTGTCAAGCTCCTTAATGCTGTAGCGTAACCGAACATTTGCGCGAGAGGAGCAGCTCCCGTAACTATTTTTGTTGTGGCCTTTTGTTCTATGTTCTCAACTTTTATCCGCCTCATATTCATGTCGCCTATTACATCACCAAGGTATTCATCAGGAGAGGTCACTTCAAGTTTCATTATTGGCTCAAGCAGTATGGACCCGCCCTTATTAAGTCCCTCTTTGAGAGCGATCGAGGCGGCATTGGAAAAAGCTATTTCCGAAGAGTCAACCTCGTGATACGACCCGTCATATAAGGTCACTTTAATATCGGTAACGGGATACCCTGAAAGAACGCCTGTTTTAGACGCCCCTTCTATGCCTTTCTTGACGGCTGAAAAATATTCCCGGGGAATGGCTCCTCCTTTTATAGCTTCCACAAAAACCACTCCGGAGCCCTTTTCATCAGGTTCCACTATCATCTCTACATGTCCGTACTGGCCGCGTCCTCCGCTCTGTTGTATGAATTTTCCGGTCGCCTTTACAGATCTGGTTATGGTTTCCCTGTATGCCACCTGAGGGCTTCCCACATTAGCTGTAACCTTGAATTCTCTTTTAAGTCTGTCCACTATTATTTCAAGATGAAGCTCCCCCATACCGCAGATAAGTGTTTGGCCCGTCTCTTCGTTATATATAACCTTGAATGAAGGATCTTCACTTTCCATTTTCCTAAGCCCCTGCGCGAGCTTATCCTGATCTGCCCTCGTAGCTGGTTCGATAGACATGGAAATCACGGGATCCGGATATTTTATTTTTTCCATTACAATAGGTTTTAACTCAGAACAAAGTGTATTAGCTGTTGTAGTATTCTTCAGTCCTACGAGTCCAACTATATCCCCGGGGCCGGCAAATTTTACCATTTCCCGTTGATCGGCATGCATCTTAACTATCTGTCCTACCCTTTCCCTCTTTCCGCTTGAAACATTGTAAATGGTGGTCCCGGATTCTATCTTGCCGGAATATATTCTCGTAAATGTCAAGGTTCCAATGAAAGGATCTGACATTATTTTGTACGCGTAAGCGCAAAGAGGGCCGTCTTCGTCTGAAACTATTTTGATCTTTTCTTCTGTTTCCGGATCCATTGCCTTAGGCAGTTCTATATCCAGAGGAGACGGCAGATAGTTCACTACAGCATCCAGCACAAATTTCATCCCTTTATTTTTTAATGCCGAAGCGCATACTACAGGAGTAATAAGATTTTTATTGGTCACCCGTCTTATGTGCTCTTTAAGTTTGTCGGGATATATACCTTTATCCGCCAGGTACAGATCTTCCACTTCACTGTCAACGTCAGCAAGTTTTTCTATAAGGTTATGCCTCCAATGGCTGACAAGATCTTTCATGTCTTCCGGAACTTCGCATTCTTCATAAGATTCGGCAAGATCTCCTTTGTCTCCGAACATATACGCTTTACATGTCACAAGATCCACTATTCCGCGAAAATCTTCTTCTTTGCCGATAGGTAACTGTATAGGCGTAGCGTTCGCGCCGAGTTTTTTGTGCATCTCGATTATAACTTTGAAAAAATCCGCGCCGGTTCTGTCAACCTTGTTAATAAGCGCCACTTTGGGCACGTCGTAATGGTCCGCCTGACGCCATACGGTCTCTGTCTGCGGCTGAACGCCGCCTACAGCGCAAAAAACAACAAGCGCTCCGTCCAAGACCTTGAGAGACCTCTCCACTTCTATGGTAAAATCCACGTGTCCGGGGGTATCTATTATATTTATTCTCTTTTCATTCCAAAAACATGTCGTAACGGCGCTGGTTATAGTAATGCCTCTTTCCTGTTCCTGTTCCATCCAGTCCATCACCGCCGTTCCTTCGTGAACCTCTCCCATGCGGTGTATCTTCCCCGTATGAAAAAGCATTCTTTCCGTCGTGGTGGTCTTTCCGGCATCAATATGAGCAATTATGCCTATATTTCTTATATCTGCTATTTCTTCGCGTTTAGCCACTTTTCCCAAAACCTTTCGATCTTAATATTGACCGTTATACTTTAAGAACAGCTTACCATTTATAGTGAGCAAATGCCTTATTTGCCTCAGCCATCCTGTGCGTATCATCTCTCTTCTTTATCGCGGCGCCTTCTTTTTTGTATGCCTGCATTATCTCGGCCGCTAACTTTTCGCCCATTGCTTTGCCCTTCTGCTGCCTGGCAAAATCCCGTATCCATCTCATAGCAATGAACTGCCCACGCTCCATGTTAACCTCTATCGGCACCTGATAAGTCGCTCCGCCGATACGGCGGGACTTAACTTCAAGCAGGGGTCTTGCATTATCAAGCGCCTGAACAAATACTTCCAAGGGCTCCTTGTCGGAAATCTTTTCTTTTATTTCGCCCAGCGCCCCATACACAATTTTCTCCGCTATCGATTTCTTCCCTTTTTCCATGACCATGTTGACGAACTTACCCAGTATCTTGCTTCCATACTTGGGATCTGCCGCCGCTTCTCTTGTTTTTGCTTTTCTTCTTCTCATTCTTTATCGGTCCTTCTTATTGTTTCGGTTTTTTTGCGCCGTATTTCGACCTGCTTCTTCTTCTCGCTTCAACCCCTGAAGAGTCGAGCATTCCCCTGACTATGTGGTACCTTACTCCGGGAAGGTCCTTTACCCTGCCCCCACGTATAGTAACTATAGAGTGCTCCTGCAAATTATGTCCCTCACCGGGTATGTAGGCCGTAACTTCCATCTTATTGGTCAGACGCACCCGAGCAACTTTTCTCAAAGCTGAGTTCGGTTTTTTAGGCGTCCGGGTCTTCACCTGAAGACATACCCCTCTTTTTTGCGGGCAATTCTTAAGTGCCGGAGAATTGCTCTTATATTTCACTTTTTTCCGCCCTTTGCGGATAAGCTGGTTTATTGTCGGCATTACTTTTCCCCTTATTGATTTTAATCCATGATCATTTTAAAACCGCCGTATACCTTACGCGGCAACTTTTTTTTCGCTCTCTTCCTCGGCTTTAATAAGCTCTCTTTCTAATTGGATCTTTCTATGCGCCGCGTATCCTGTCCCGGCAGGGATAAGATGTCCCATTATTATGTTCTCTTTAAGACCTTCCAGTTTATCTTCTTTGCCGGAAGAGGCCGCTTCTGTCAATATCCTTGTTGTTTCCTGAAAACTGGCAGCTGCGATAAAACTCTCGGTAGTAAGAGAAGATTTTGTTATTCCCTGCAGCATGGGTTCGGCGGCGGCAGGTTTTTTCTTACTCTTAAGCACCCTTTCGTTCTCTTTTTTGAAAGTAGTTTTATCTATCTTGTCTCCCATGAGGAACGAGGTATCTCCGTGATCGGTTATACGCACGTTCTTCAGCATCTGTCTTACTATAGCTTCTATGTGTTTATCGTTTATCTGCACACCCTGAAGCCGGTACACTTCCTGCACCTCGTTGAGAAGATATTCCTGAAGCGCCCTTTCTCCTGAAACCTTAAGTATATCCTGCAGGACCACGGGCCCGTCCACCAGCTGTTCACCCGCCATTACCCGGTCTCCTCTGTATACATTAAGATGTTTTCCATGAGGAATCACATATTCCTTCCTCATGCCCGTTTCGCTCTCTATGATTATGGTCTTTTGCCCTTTTTTCAATTCTCCGAACTCTACAATCCCATCTATTTCACTTATCACCGACGGATCCTTGGGTTTACGGGCCTCAAAAAGTTCCGCTACCCTCGGAAGTCCCCCGGTTATGTCCTTTGTCTTTGTCATAACACGGTGGGTTTTGGCCAGAACATCTCCCGCCATGACCTCTCCTTTATCCATTACCGATATATGCGCGCCTACCGGAAGCGGATATATGGCCGCGACCTCGTTCTCTTTATCCACAATAAGTATCTGCGGATGATCGTCACCCTTTTGTTCAATAATGACCTTGTTCTTCACACCTGTGGATTCGTCAGCCTCGATCTTCATGGTGACATCCTTCTTAATATCTTCGTACCGTACTTTTCCGGACACTTCCGCGAGTATGGGAACTGAATACGGGTCCCATTCCGCGAATTTTTCGCCTTTCTTTATCCTACTGCCGTCTTCAAAGAAAATGAAGGATCCCTGGAGTATGGTCTGCCTTTCTATCTCTCTGCCGTCATCCTGGTTTATACTTATCTGACCGTTCCTGTTAAGCACTACAAAAATACCCTTTTGCCTGCTTTCAACGGCTTTGATGTTGTGATAATTCAAAGTTCCGTCTTCTTTGCTCTTAAAATAGGATTGCTCGATTATTCTGGATGCCGTTCCTCCTATGTGAAAAGTCCTCATCGTAAGCTGTGTGCCGGGCTCCCCTATAGACTGCGCGGCGATAATACCCACCGCTTCACCCTCTTCAACTAACTTTCCGGTAGCAAGGTTCTTTCCATAGCATTTCGCGCACACCCCGTTATCTGATTCACATGTAAGCACGCTTCTTATCCTTATCTTCTCTATGCCGCTCTCTTCTATCTTTCTGGCATGTTCCTCGGTTATCATCTCTCCGGCTTCCACGATAAGTGTATCGCTGATGATATCGACGATATTGTCTAAAGCGACCCTTCCCTCTATGCGCTCGGCAAGAGATACGACTACTTCGTCACCTTCGATTATGGCGGTTGAGGTTATCCCATTCAGAGTACCGCAATCGTCTTCCCTTATGATCACATCCTGCGCCACATCTACCAGCCTTCTTGTAAGATACCCGGAATCCGCTGTTTTAAGGGCAGTATCGGCAAGGCCTTTACGAGCTCCATGGGTGGAAATAAAGTACTCCAGCACCGTTAATCCTTCTTTAAAATTAGCCGTTATCGGTGTCTCGATGATCTCTCCTGAAGGCTTGGCCATAAGACCTCGCATGCCCGAAAGCTGCCTTATCTGCTGACGCGAACCTCTCGCCCCGGCATCAGCCATCATAAATACCGGATTAAAGCTGTCGAGGTTCCTGAAAACCATGTTAGATACGTCCTCGGTAACATGCGTCCAGATATCAATTATCTTGTTGTACCTTTCACCCGCCGTTATAAATCCTCTCTTGTACTGGCCTTGTATCCTGTCAACCTCTTTCTGCGCCGCAGATATGGTCTTTAACTTATCAGCGGGTATTTCAAGATCCGATACCGCCATAGAAGCTCCGGACAAGGTGGATTCTTCAAAACCCAATCTTTTGAGAGCATCCAAAAGTTTGACGGTATCTAAATGTCCCTTTATGCGGTGGCAGTCCGAAATAACCTTACTTACCATCTTTTTATCCATGACCTCGTTGTAGTAAGGCATTCCGTCGGGTAAAATATCGTTAAACAGGATCCGGCCCACAGTTGTCTCGACCATTTTGCCGTCTATCCTTACCTTGATCTTGGCAAACTTATCAACATCATCGTTCTGATACGCCATTATGACCTCTTCCCGATCGGCAAAAAGCCTTCCCTCTCCACGTGCCCCGGCCTTCTGCTTGGTAAGATAGTACGCCCCAAGAACGATGTCCTGTGACGGAGTCGTTATAGGCCTTCCGTTGGACGGCGAAAAAATATTATGGGAAGCATTCATCAGGATCCGCGCTTCCATCTGGCTTTCCATAGACAACGGAACGTGCACCGCCATCTGATCTCCGTCAAAATCCGCGTTGAACGCGGAGCAAACCAGGGGGTGTATCCGTATTGCTTTGCCTTCTATAAGGCGCGGTTGAAAAGCCTGAATGCCCAGTCGATGCAATGTGGGAGCTCTGTTCAAAAGAACAGGATGATCGGTTATGACTTCCTCAAGAATATCCCAAACTTCCGGATTTTCCTGCTGTACCATTTTCTTTGCGCTCTTAATGGTGTGAACAAAACCTTTTTCGCGAAGTTTTCTTATTATGAACGGCTGAAAAAGCTCCAGTGCCATCACCTTGGGAAGGCCGCATTCGTTTATGTTCAGCTCGGGCCCTATAACAATAACACTTCTGCCCGAATAGTCCACACGTTTACCCAGAAGGTTCTGCCTGAATCGTCCCTGTTTCCCCTTAAGCATGTCAGCCAGCGATTTTAGAGGCCTTCCTCCCGAACCCATAACCTCTCTGCCATGCCTTCCGTTATCGAAAAGCGCGTCAACCGCTTCCTGCAGCATCCTTTTTTCGTTACGCACTATTACCTCCGGAGCCTTGAGTTCCAGAAGTTTTTTAAGACGATTGTTCCTGTTTATTACCCTCCTGTAAAGATCATTGAGATCGCTTGTCGCGAATCTCCCGCCGTCAAGCGGAACAAGAGGCCTGAGATCCGGAGGGATGACAGGGATATGGTCCAGTATCATCCATTCCGCTTTATTGCCGCTCTTACGGAAAGTGTCCACTATCTTGAGCCGTTTCATTATCCTTTTGGTGGTGTTAATGTCTCTCTTTTCCGACACCTTAGCCATCAGCTCCGCCGCTATAACATCAAGGTCTATCTGCTTAAGAAGTTCTCTTATTGCCTCGGCTCCCATCATGGCCTTGAACTTGTTCCCAAATTTCTCTCTGGCTTCGGCATATTTATCTTCCGTGAGAAGTTCAAAAGGTTTAAGAGGAGTATCGCCGCCGTCCGTCACAGCATACTGTTCATAGTATATAACTCTTTCCAGATCTCTCATTTTCATGTCGAGTAAGTTCGCAAGACGCGAAGGTATTGCCTTGAAAAACCAGACATGCGTTACCGGAGCTGAAAGTTTTATTACGCCCATTCTCTCTCTTCTCACGCTGGACTTGGTCACCTCGACACCGCATCTGTCGCATATTATACCTTTGTGTTTTATGCGCTTGTACTTGCCGCAGTTGCACTCATAATCTCTTGTGGGACCGAAGATCCTCTCGCAGAAAAGACCGTCCCTTTCAGGTTTAAGTGTCCGGTAATTTATGGTTTCTGGTTTCTTTACCTCGAACAGAACACTTTTGGTTCCAACCCTTCTGGTGGCCCAGCCCAGTATTTTTTCGGGAGAAGCTATCTGTATCCTCACTTTGTCGAATTTGTTAAGTTTACTCAGCATAGTCTTTGCCCCTCTATTGGGTTTTATTACGGCTTACAAAATTTACAATACCGCTTTATTTTCAGCGCTTTCGCTCTGTTCAAGATGCACGTCAAGCCCGAGGCTCTGCAGCTCCTTTATGAGAACATTAAAAGATTCGGGAGTGGACGGTTCCTGCATGTTCTCCCCCTTCACAATGGTCTCGTATATCTTAGTTCTACCCGCGACATCATCGCTTTTCACCGTCAAAAGTTCCTGAAGCGTGTATGCCGCGCCGTAAGCTTCGAGCGCCCATACTTCCATCTCTCCGAACCTCTGCCCTCCAAACTGAGCCTTACCTCCAAGCGGCTGTTGCGTTACAAGCGAGTACGGACCGATGGATCTGGCGTGCATCTTATCGTCGGCAAGATGAGCCAGTTTCAGCATGTATATGTACCCCACGGTAACTTCCTGATCGAAAGGCCTGCCGGAAAAACCATCTCTAAGCATTATCTTACCGGAAACCGGAAGATCCGCCTTTTTCATTATCGCTTCAATATCCGCTTCCCGGGCTCCGTCAAAAACCGGAGTTTCAATGTACATGCCGAGCTTCTTCGCCGCCCATGCCAGCTGTGTTTCCAAAAGCTGTCCTATGTTCATACGGCTGGGTACACCAAGCGGGTTCAGAACTATGTCAAGCGGTGTTCCATCGGGCATATAAGGCATATCTTCTTCACGCACTATCTTGGCGATTACTCCCTTATTTCCATGCCGGCCGGCCATCTTATCTCCCGCCTGCAGTTTCTTCTTGCTGGCTACATAGACCGTTATTCTCCTTAAAACTCCGGCAGGCAGTTCGTCCCCATGCTTTATCTGATCCAAGTCCCTGTCCATATCGCTCATCGTCTGTTCTATCTGCCCGTCAATGGTCATGATAATGGCGTTCACCCGTGACTGCAACTTATCATCACTTTCCACATATAAGTTTTCCAAGTCAGCTTTTTTGAATTTTGAAATATCGCTTTCCTTTATGACCTGGCCGGCTTTTATCAGGACCTTGCCTGAGTCCAGGTCTTCCAAAGGATTAAGCAATCTGCTGCCCACAAGCTTTTGATGCACTCTTTCGGCTTTTTTCTCCTCAAGCTGCTGAAGTATATTCTCGTATCCTTCCTTTACTACTTTCCTCTGTTTGGAATCCGTACTTTTCTGTTCCTTTGACAGCGTCTTGGCCGACTTTCGAGAAAGTTCCTTGACGTCCACCACTATTCCGTTTATTCCGGAAGGCACCCTTAGGGACACATCTTTAACATCCCCTGCCTTCTCTCCGAATATCGCCCTGAGAAGTTTCTCTTCCGGAGAAAGTTCGGTCTCTGATTTCGGCGCTATCTTTCCGACAAGTATGCTGCCAGGGACCACTTCGGCACCCATGCGCACTACACCACATTCATCCAGGTCTCTCAGTGCATCTTCCCCTACATTAGGTATGTCTCTCGTAACTTCCTCGTTCCCCAAACGTGTATCCCGAGCCTCCAGCTCGAACTTATGTATATGAACCGAAGTAAACGCATCCTCTCGTATAAGCTTTTCACTTACCAATATGGCGTCTTCGAAGTTATACCCTCTCCACGACATGAATCCTACAAGAACATTTCTGCCAAGAGCAAGCTCCCCCCTATCGGTCGCTATCCCGTCTGCCAGAATATCTCCCTCTTTAACAATATCCCCCGGTTTAACTAATGGCCTTTGATTGATGCAAGTACGGGCATTGGTCCTCTGGAATTTTCTGAGAGCAAACTTTTCTCCCGAGACTGTTACCTCCGACCCGTCAACACGCGTGACTTTACCCTCTTTAGGGGCGACCAGCAATGCCCCCGAATCTTTAGCGGTGCGATGCTCAAGCCCCGTGCCGACAATAGCGGCTTCTGGGAAAAGAAGCGGTACCGCCTGTCTTTGCATGTTAGCTCCCATCAAAGCCCTGTTGGCGTCATCATGCTCAAGAAAAGGTATCAATCCCGCGCATACGCTTACAAGCTGAAGAGGAGAAACGTCCATGTATTTTACTTCTTTGGCGTCGGCTTGTATGAAATCATCCTTGAACCGGGAAAAAACCTTGTCGTTCTTAAAATACCCTCTTGTGTCAGTCTCTGTATTTGCCTGGGCAATAACAAAATTATCCTCAACGTCGGCCGTAAGATACTCTATTTCGTCCAGAACTTTTCCGTTCTCAACTTTACGGTACGGCGTAACCAGAAAGCCAAACCCATCTGACCCGGAGTGGCAAGTCAGGGAATTAATAAGACCGATGTTTGGACCTTCAGGAGTTTCTATGGGGCAAAGCCTTCCATAATGTGAATAGTGCACGTCTCTAACTTCAAAACCCGCCCTTTCGCGGTTAAGCCCGCCGGGACCTAGGGCGCTAAGCCTTCTTAAATGAGTAAGTTCGGCCAGCGGATTGGTCTGGTCCATGAACTGAGATAATCTTCCCCGGGCAAAAAAATCGTGAATAACGCTTGTTATAAGTTTAGTGTTTATAAGGTTGTGGGGCATTACATCTTCCATATCATATACGCTCATCCTCTCCCGCGTACCCCTCTCTACTCTGGCCATGCTGATACGTATCTGATTTACAAGTTGTTCTCCTACGCAGCGCACTCTTCTATTCCCGAGATGATCGATATCGTCGGTAGTCTGTTTTCCGTTCTTTATCTCAAGAAGTTTCTGTATCGCCCCCACCAATATGTCTGAGCTCAAAAGCTGTGAATCAAGGGGTTTATCCAGCCCAAGTTTGCGGTTTATCATCCTGAGGCCCACTTCCGTGAGATTATAACGCCTCTTATCAAAAAACATCTGGTCAATGAGGTCTTTCGCAGAGTCAAGCGTCGGAGGATCGCCGGGCCTCAACTTCTTGTACATATCAAGATACGCCTCTTCCCGGGTTTTTGTGCCATCGTGTTCCAGGGTACGCACAATTTCTTTGGGGACATCCAAAAGTATTTTAATGCGCCGTATTTTAGCGTCCCAGATCCTTGCAGCTATTGTAGAAGTTATTTTCTCGGTTTGCTGAGCCAATATCGATGACGATGCCTCGTCTATGATGTCCTCGGCCAGAACACTGCCCACAAGCTCTTCACACTGATTTTGACGGGTTAGAGTAACCTCTTTTACCCCCCCGAAAGCTTTAAGGATCTCTTCCTCACTGGACAAACCAAAAAGACGCAGGAACGTGGTGGCAAGAAACTTACGTTTGCGATCTATGTAAACGTTTAAAAGTTCGCCTTTGTCCACAAGGAACTCGATCCAGGCTCCTCTATCAGGAATTAGCCTGGCAGAAAAAATAGACTTTCCTCCCGGAACCGGGGTCTCCTCGAACGATATACCAGGAGATCTGTGCAGCTGGCTGACTACAACCCTTTCATCGCCATTCACGATGTAGGTACCGTAATTCGTCATAAGGGGTATCTCCCCCACATAGACTTCCTGCTCTTTGACCTCTGACGGCAACCGCAGTCTCAACTTGACCCTTAACGGGGCGGAAAAAGTAAGCGAACGTCTTTTACACTCATCGGGTCCGTATTTGGGCTGCTTGATGTCGTAGTGGAGGTATTCAAGCACATACTCGTGATTAGCGCTTTCTATGGGAAAAACTTCCCTTAGCAGCCCCTCCAATCCCTTGTTTTCCCTTTTGGTTTTAGGAATATCTTTCTGAAGAAATTCATCGTAAGAATCCATCTGGATCTCTATCAGATTAGGAATGTCTATTGTTTTCTTCAACTTGGCATAACTCGTACGATTCAGCGTTCCAGCCATGCGTCCACTACTCCCATTTTATTTTAAACACTAAAAACAGACAAAAAACCACAAACCTTTCACTCCCGCTTCCGGCATATTCCCGAAAAATCACGGTACGGTGAAAAGCAGCCGCTCTCTTACTTCAATTCTACCTTGGCGCCGACATCCTCAAGCTGTTTCTTTATCTTTTCGGCTTCTTCCTTCGTTGCCCCTTCTTTCACCACTTTGGGTGCGGCCTCAACAAGATCTTTCGCTTCTTTAAGGCCCAGGCTTGTCAATGCTCTTATCTCTTTTATTACATTGATCTTTTTGTCCCCGGCCGAAGCGAGAACAACATCGAACGTGCTCTTCTCTTCTTCCGCCGCCCCGCCTGCCGCCGGAGCAGCACCGGCGACCATAGCCCCCATGGGAGCCGCCGCAGAAACGCCGAATCTATCTTCAAGCGCCTTTACCAGATCGGAAAGCTCAAGAACCGTCATCTCTTCTATGCTCTTGATAAAACCTTCCATTTTCTGGGAAATTTCTTTTGCCGGCTTTTCCGGCTTTGCATCTTCCACAGCCGTATCTACGTCAGCCTTTTTTTCAACCTGGTCTTTTATTTCCTCTGCCATCTCACTTCCTCCTTAGATTTTCCTGTTATTTCAACTACAGTTACTCTGACCCTTTCTTCTCTTTTACCGCGTTAATGGCGTATAAAAGACCTCTCATCACTCCCGAAAGTACATTTACAAAACCTGTTACAGGGGCATTCACCGTGCTCAGCACCATGGCCAAAAGCTGCTCTCTGCCGGGCAGATCTGCAAGATCATTGACCCTTTCGGCCGTTACCATACTTCCGCCTATGTATCCCCGGGAAATGTTAAACCCTTTGTTCTGTTTGGCAAACTCTTTCAATATCTTTGCCACTTTGACTGGGTCGTCCTTTATAACGCCTATCCCTAATATCTTTTTCTCACCCACCAGATCTTCAAACCCCTCCATACCCGATTCTTTTAAGGCCACTTTCGCCAAACGATTTTTCAAGACCAGGTATCTTGAACCGCTTTTCCTGATAGTTTTCCTTAAAACATCCATATCCGAGGCCTTCATATTCTCTACGCTTGAAAGGACAAAACCTTCGCTTCCGGAGAGAATGTCCTTCATCTCCGCTACCATTTTCTCCCTTACCTTCTTCCCGTATTTCTGCGACATTATTTACCTCTTGTTTTATATTTTATTTTGCCGTGAACTTTAGAGTTTTTCTCTTTATTCATCCCCCCGGACACTATAAAAGTCAGGCCTGGTAGAACTGATTTCTCTCAAGTTTTATCCCTGGCCCCATTGTAGAACTTATGGCTATTGATTTCACATTGCTTATCTTTTGCAGTTTCGAGCTTGAAGCCAGAACTGCTTTCACAAATGAAATTATGTTCTCTTCGAGATTCTTCCCGGGGAACGACATCTTCCCCACCGCTCCCTTTACCCCGGACTGCTTATCCATCCGATATTCTATTTTCCCGCCTTTAAGATCCTTGACCGTTTTGCCTATTTCCATAGTAACGGTCCCTGATTTTGGATTAGGCATCAGCCCTCTCGGACCAAGCACTTTTCCGAGTTTAGCGAGCTCCCGCATCATTTCAGGAGTAGTTACCGCTACATCGAAATCCAGCCAGCCTTCGGAAACTTTTTTCATAAGATCTTCCGCTCCCACATGGTCCGCGCCGGCTTCTACGGCCTGCTTAGCCAGATCACCTTTACAAAACACCGCCACCCTTGTTGTCTTACCGGTCCCGTGCGGTAGGCTTACCGTCCCCCTTATGGGATTACTGCTTTGCTCCAAAGCGAGCTTTATAGAGACCTCAACTGTCTGGTCGAACTTGGTTGCCGGACCTTTTTTAAGAAGCTCCAGGGCTTCTTTAACCCCCATTTCTGTTTTGGTACCTTCCAGAGCCTCTATCGCCTTATTTCTTTTTGTCGGCTTTGCCATCTATTCCACCTCGTATTATTTTTTCAAATCAGCGAAAGATCAGTTCTCCACCTCTATTCCCATGCTTCTCGCTGATCCTTTTATTATCTTCACAGCGGCATCCATATCGGCCGCGTTAAGGTCTTCCATTTTCTGTTTGGCTATTTCCTTTACCTGATCTAACGTAACTTTCCCGATCTTCTCCGCCTTTGGATTGCCGCTGGCCTTTGCAACACCCGCCGCCATTTTGAGAAGCACGCTTGCCGGGGGGCTTTTGGTTATAAAAGAAAAAGTCTTGTCTTCGTAAAGGCTTATAATAACGGGCAATATAAGTCCCGGGCGATCCTTTGTCCTTTCATTGAACTGTTTACAAAACTCCATTATGGGTATGCCGTGCTGTCCCAGAGCCGGCCCTACCGGCGGTGCGGGATTGGCTTGCCCTCCCGGGCATTGCAATTTGATCTTCGCTTTTACTTTCTTGGCCATATTATTTCCTTTTGCTGTATTACCTCATCATTGCATTGTAGGAACAACTACATCTTCTCTATCTGCCAGGCTTCCAACTCCACCGGTGTCGGTCTTCCAAAAATAGATATCATCACCTTTATTTTACCTTTTTCGAGATTGGTATCCTCTATGTTACCCGTAAAATTCTTAAAAGGCCCTTCTTTAACCCTTACCGATTCCCCGGACTTGAAGAGCATTTTAGGCACCGGTTTTTCCTTCCCTTCTTTCGTTTGTTCCAGTATTTCTTTTACCTCATCATCTCCAAGGGCTACCGGCCTTGTCTTGGTCCCGACAAAACCCGTAACCCCCGGTGTGTTCTTTATTATGTACCAGGTCTTATCGTTAAGTTCCATTTCTACAAGCAGATACCCCGGGAAAAATTTCCTTTCCGTTATTTTCTTCTCCCCTTCCCGAACCTCCGCGACCTTCTCCGTGGGGACAAAAATGTTGGAAAAGAATTTTCTGTCTTCCGGCGAATTCAATAGCTGTGTCTCAAGGGCCTTCTTAACAGTAAACTCTTTGCCGGTGAAGGTGTGCACAACATACCATTTCATATTTGTCATCGGAAAACCCCGCTTATTAAGAAATTAACCACTCTCGACAAGAGAATATCCGCTATCCCTACAAACGCCGCGAGAAAAAACGTCGATACAAGTACTACAATAGTGGAAGCGACAAGTTCATCCTTGGTGGGCCAGGCTACTTTTTTCATTTCCCCAGAAACCTGACTAAAAAAATTCCCAATCTTCATTTTGATCCACCTGCTTGTTATCTATTTCCGTGTCAAAATTCAAAATATGGCAGGAGAGACAGGTCTCGAACCTGCAACCCCCGGTTTTGGAGACCGGTGCTCTTCCAATTGAGCTACTCTCCTAAGATAAATTCACGGCTTCGTGTCAGACACAAGATCCTGAAAAGGCTGCCAATACTTCGTTATCTATTTCACTTCCTTGTGCTGGGTGTGTTTGCGGTCGAATCGGCAGAATTTACTTACCTCAAGCCGATCCGGAGTGTTTTTGCGGTTCTTAACTGATGTATAGTTCCGCCTTTTACAAACCTCGCACTGCATGGTTATTATCTCGGTATTGTCCTTTTTCTTCGCCATTTTACCCTCGGTTTCTACCGCTCCTTGACTATTTTAACTACCTTTTCTCTCACCACGTCGCCTCGAAGAGGAGCAAAGCGACGACGAAGCAATCTCTGCCATTAAACAACCCCTACTGCA
>Ga0172377_10003625_pt1 | contig 15882 bp, 12 predicted proteins | sample Pumphouse3metaG_FD_119749 | JGI IMG/M metagenome (GOLD analysis project Ga0172377, IMG submission 119749) | Leachate microbial communities from a municipal landfill in Southern Ontario, Canada - Pumphouse #3 metaG | ecosystem: Engineered > Solid waste > Landfill > Unclassified | place: Canada...
ACTTTCTGGATAATATTGAGAAAAAATTCTCAGGAAGCTTTTCAAATAAGTTCAATATCTTAGCCCTCAAATTTAGTATTTAATATAATGATTATTATACTAAAATAACGACTCTCATTCAATAAAATATAGGTATTATAAAATAATGCCAATTTTTATAAGAATCGCTATATTGATAAAGTTGTTTATTATTTAAATTCCAGTAACTTCAGGTGAGTACTTGGAGTGCTTGTATTTGTTTTCTTCAACGAGCTTTTTGTCTATCTCTCTCATCTCAACCAACTTGTCCGCTATCTCTTTTTGAATTATCTTTGCCATCTCTATCGTATTGATGGTTTCAAACTCTTCGGGCATGTGTGGCTTTAAGTATGCTATTTGAATCGGGAATTTCTTAAGTCTAACGTGTTTGTCCAAAACGCGGTATGCGCCTTGAATTGCAACGGGTACAATAGGCTTTCCTGCTTTGTAAGCTGGTTTTAATGCTCCAGCTTTGAATTCCAGCAACGGATGGTCGACGGGACGAGAGCGCGTTCCTTCAGGGAATATGACGTAGGAGTGTTTGCTGACTTTCAAATCTTTGGAAAGCTTGCTCATTACTCTCACTTCTTGTCTCAAGTTTCCTCTGTCGATAAATATACCTGAAACAGCCTTTACGACGTTGCCCACAAAGGGAAAGTCGCCAGTTTCTTTTTTCGCTAAAAATATAAGCGGCTTGTCGCTGAGTGCGACTAAGCTGATAGGATCGGTGTTAGACTGGTGGTTTGGAGTGAATATAACATTGGTATCCGCAGGAATATTCTCCTGACCTGTGATTATATAATTGCACTTAAAACCTCTGACCATTTTAGCCAAAAATCTGTGCACCTTATCGTAACGTTTTTCAAAAGGATACTTGTCAGGATGTTTACCGAATCTTTTGAAGACCATGTTTGAAAACAAAATGCGAGGACCGCATCTACTGATTAAACCGAAATATTTACAAGTTACAAAACTAGACATATCATTACCTCTTTCTTCTAATATAGCACAAATTTAACTCGATACAGCAACAACAATTGACACTCCGTTTACCAGCAGTAGTTGAGCGTAATTCTCGCCTTTGTCGTAGCCAGCTTCATTGAATATTATTTTGTAGTACTTTTCGAAATTGTACTTAACGGTTACGTTTGTCGGATTGACAATGGCGATTATCTTTTTATCGATGTGCTTATTGTAATATTCGATGGCAATAGCTCCGTGTTCTATATTCTTGAAGTTTATGTTATTTTCTATCTCTTTTTTGTCGTCAGATAAGAAGTACGGTGAACTCTTTTTCAGCTTGATGCACTCTTTGAAGAAATTTATTAACTCTATTCGTTCATATGCCTTTTTATAATCGAACCCGTTGATTTCATCTCCTGATATATACGAATTCGTATCGCCTTTCTTACTTGCGCCGAACTCTTGTCCTGCGTGAATAAAAGGCACTCCGAACGAAAGGATAGTCAATGCATTTATCAGGTTCACTCTCTTGAGAATCGTCTTTTTAGCTTCGTTGGGGCAACACGTCTTTAACTTGTCGTACAAAGTTCCGTTGTCGTGACATTCAACGTAGTTGATGGACTGACGAGGATTGTTGAATAACGAAGGGAAAGACAAGGAGATAACAGAGGACAGGAACACGTGCTTGAATCCATCTATATAGTTTGAATCCCCGCTCAGGTATCCTTTTCCTTTCATATCTTCTCCATAGGTGTGACCTTTGAGAATATCTCTAAATCTATCGTTGAAAAAACCCACATTGTTGAATTTTTTAGCATTGTTCAAATTGGTCTTTTGAACCGAGGGTAAGTTTGTTGCCAAATCCCAGCCTTCACCGTAAAACATCAAGTTGGGTTGCAATTGTTTGCAGGAGTGATAGGCGAGTTTAACCGTATCGATATCCAATATACCTATAAGGTCAAATCTATATCCGTCCATGCCGTAATACTTGATGAAGTGTCTCAAGGAGTCGACTATCAGTTTTCTCGTCATGTATCGGCGCGATTCTATATCGTTGCCGCATCCAGAACCGCTCGAAAGAGTTCCGTCTTCGTTGAATCTAAAATAGTAATTAGGACAGAGTAACTGCAATGAGTTTGAATACATTCTGAACACGTGATTGAATACAACGTCCATATTCACTCTGATTCCCTTTTTGTGGAAACTTGCTACGAGGTTTCTGAGTTCTCTCATTCTCGCGTAGGGATCGTTGGGATTGGAAGAGTAAGAACCTTCGGGAGCAAAGTAAAACTCAGGGTCGTAACCCCAGTTGTAAGTGCATTGAGGATTGTCGTCATCCACCGTTTGAAAATCGTACACCGGCATCAATTGAACGTGGGATATTCCCAAGTTAGCGATGTAATCCAAACCTATTGGGTTGTTGTTCTCATCGACTTCATTCTCTCTCGCTAAGGCGTTGTAAGTACCTCTGTCTTCCATATTCGTCAGAGAGGTCATATCTCTAACGCTGCATTCGTAGATTATTGTTTTTGTCGCATCCTCAAAATCAGGCAGTTTGTCAAAGTTTAAATCTATGTCGTTGAGTTTCTCCATATCGACGACGTATCCGTATCTAGAGTTAGCGTCCAAAGACTTAGCGTACGGATCAACAGCCGAAACGTATTCGCCGTTCAACCTAGCTATGTATCTGTATTTGACTCCTTCGAGATTCCCGTCTACTTTAACTTCAAATACACCACCTTCTATTCTATTCATGTTAAAAATTTCTATCTCGTTCTCTTCTCTGAGCAAACGAACGTTAGCTTCGCTCGCCAAGGGTGAAAACAATCTAAACGTCGTGCTTTCTTTCGTGTAGATAGCTCCGAGTTCTCCGTCGTACCGGTAGTTGCGCTCAATCTTGTCGCTGCTTCCAAGCATCGAGATGTTTACGTAGGTGAATTCGTTTATACCATCCGCCACCGAATACAAACGTCCGGGCACGATAGGATAGTTAACTTGGAAAGTGTATATGTAGCTCGATTTAGATTCGGACTTTGAAACACATTCCAAATCTCCGAGCAATTTTTCATCTTCAAAAAGTCTCATTTTTTCAACAAATGACGAATCTATCGATTTCTTTATAGCTACTTCTAGCGTATCTACATATTTTAACGTTGCTTCAATAGTCTTGTTATTAAGCATTTTATTTGTCTCCTTGAGTCAAGTTCACAACCGCGATAGCGTAGCCATCGTGAGCGATACTCACCTCTCCAATTTCGGTTCCTTCAAGAAAAATATGGGGTTTACCCTCTTCGTCATCCAGAATCTCAACAGTCTTGAAATTCACCGCTTTGTTTCCACTTGCTTTCACGTAAGCTTCCTTTGCAGCAAATCTCCCACCGACATAAGAGATTTTACAGGATTTATCGATATAAGTTAAGAGTTGTACATTTTCTCTTTCAGAAAGAAGGCGCTTTGCCATCTGTTCATAGGTGTCTTTCAAACGTTCGAGACACACTATATCTACCCCGATCATTTTTTGCCCCTCTCCAAATAAATGGTGTAGGGATAGTCCTTCATGTCAGTTAAGAAGTCTTTGAGCTTTGACTTGCTTAACTCGCAAGTACTTTCGATATATTCGCTGAGTTTGATGTTGTTTGAATGAGCGCTGATGTATAAATTTCTAACGTATTCGATATTGCGTGAGTTCTTTTGAATCTCAACCTTGCGAGATTCAGCCATTTTCTTGAACGCTTGACCGGATGGATTGCGAGTTACGAGTTTACTGGATTTGAACAGCGCAATAAGTTTATCAGGTTCGAAGGTAATTATGTTACCAAAAAGCATAGTCTTTTCATTTATTTCGAGAATATCGATATCTTCCACCCTCGTTATATAACCTTTGTCCATAGCTTTTTTGACGAAGGCAGACTCGCTTCCAAACGCAATTTCACTCAAGTAAGGATATGTGAAAAATACCCCGTTTTGGAATTTTTTGTAAAGATCTTTTCTCCTGGGAAATTTATATCCAAAAACAACTCTTGAATAGGGGCGATTAACGTCGATAGAACAAGATGATTTATTAGCTTTAGAGTAGTCTTCATAATCGTTCTGTTCAGTTTCAAGGCTCTTGTATTTTACAGAGTCCAAGTGAACCTGTTTCAAAACGCCTCTGACCATCTCTTCCTCAACGTTTCCCATTACAAACAAAGACATGTTTTGACTCGCGTAATACTTGGAGAAAAATTTTCTCAGGATAGTTACAGTTACTGCGTCGATCATCTTTCTGTAATGCGCGATGATTTCAAATTGATTAAAATCGGAAAACAAAGCGTTTGCCATCTTCAACTCGGTGATAAAATTTTCATCCTCAAAGCGCTTTTCAATATCAAAAATAGCTTCCTGCTTTGCTTTTTCTAAAAATGATTTATTTACATTGAAGCTTCCAAAAGAGGCCAAAAAAGCATTGATCCACTTTGGCGGATCTTCGCGGGAACGCAATTTAATAATGGTTTTAGAATTAGTCACTTCGGTTTCCCACAATTCGCCAAACTGAAAGGCGATTTGGTCGTAGTTTCCAATCGGTGTGTACTTGAAAGCTTTCGCCATTACCAATGCAACAACACCGTTTATCTTTACCCCGTCCAAGGTCAAACCATCCGGTTCAAACAAACCGGCATTTACTATCATAGATGAAACAGTCCCGCTTATTTTTCTATCGCTAACAACCGCAACATCCAGGCCGTTATCCATTTTAAATTCTGAGATATTCATCTTGCCATAAGCTTTATTTTTCATAAGGTGTTCCCTCAATTTTTATGCTTCCAACAAAGTTGATCTTTCTTAAATACGAAGAGAATTCTTTGTATTCAAGGTTTTGTAATTTAGTTATCATCACGTCTGGAGATATATTTAATCCTCCGAGTCTTCCCAGATATTTAGACTCGACTAAATCTCTTGGATTATCAAATCCAAGCATTATTTGTTCTATCAAGTAACGCTTCATCATATAGGAGTACTCTTCCAAATCTTCAGAGTAAAAATTCGTTATTTTCTTCTCAAATGCCGCAATGAATTCCGAGCTTATTTTTTTGTCGGAATGCAGATAGACGACGAAGCAATGCCCGACGGAAAATAACTGGGTCTTAACTATTTCTATCTGCTGTTTAGAAACAATGTCCAGCATCAATCCGTAGTACTTGTTGAACAGCAATTCCATAAGCATCTTGTTACAAACATAGGTTTGCTCGGAATGTATCTTGGACAAATTAAATACAAAGCCGACGTAATCGCCTTTAAACTTATCGTCTTTCACTACTAAATCCGTTCCGCGAGGCACGATATCTTTTCTCAAAGTTACTGGGAATATCTTGGCATTCGGTTTCAATCGTCTCCGAGCTGAAAGCACGAATCTAAAGTTTGTATCTCCGACGTATGCCGCCATCCTAGGAGATTCCAAAAGTGCTTTTAACGCGCTGTCCAAATCCAAAAATTTCAATTCTTTTATCTTGTTTAAATCGCCGTAAGGATAGCGCCCTAATTGCAATTCGTGCAAATAATTCAACTGGATTAAATGGTCCATTTGAAATACTGCGTCATTATCTAAAAGCGAATACTGATAAGTGATATCTTCAATTACGCGGTTTAAATCAGCCGGAGCTTTAGTCCAGCCGGTTCGTATTGTTCTCATCAAGTTTTTTCCGAGTTTGCTTTGAGAGTCAAAAAACTCGTAAGGTTTATAAGGAGCAGATATACTCGCACCTAAAAAGTACTGTCCGTACCCTTCGGAAAATTCAAATAAAACGTTGTTTTCCTGCGCTTTTGAATCTCTGATATATGTGTATTTAGAATTCTTGTTTGTTAAAGACGCCATAGACAATAAAAGGGATAATACACCGAAGGCCTCCTTCGACACATTCGCATTTTTCTTAATGAGAAAAAGCGAACTTACGTATGTCGAATTGTAGCGATCTTCATCGACAACGAAGAAATTTTCATCCAAGTTTTCGTTGGCTGAAATATTTTCTTTTCTTATCCTATTCATTCTATTTATCCGTTGCTATAAAACTCACGGGGCAAACGCGCACTACGTCTAAGAAGTCGCAGTATTTGCGATAGGATACTGTCTTGACTGCAGTCGCCAAAGCTTGAGAAGCAAAGCGATTTGCATAGTCTTCGCAAAGCATATTGAAATACGTGACATCGTCGCGCTTGTAGATGATTTTTTGTTGATTCAAGAAATTTGTTTTGAGAGTTTTAAAATCTTTCTTGGAAATTAATTTAGACTCTGCGAGCAATTCTCTAACTTTTGTCATGCATTCGTCCTTGTTGCTCACTTCCATTTGTTGATATAAGAAGGCGTCTTCTCCGCCTTGACAAAGACCTCCATCTTTAAATGAGACAACGTCTTTTAGCAATTCGCTCGATTTCGTATTGAGCGAGGAGAATATGCTGTCTTTAAGCAAGCAGTAATAGCTGAACATGTGATCAGAAAAACGATTGAACAAGTGTTCTCTCTTGGGTAATTTCAATCCAAAGATCAAAGTGTTCTCACCTTCGATATACTGCATAGCGTTTTTGATTTCTGCATCGGTATCCATCGAGTGAGTGACGTGAATTTCTCTGACTGGTTTTTTCGCGCTGAATGTATAAGCGTTCGCAATGTCGTGCGCTTTTTCAGGTGAAATGTTTCCACATATGATGAGAGTCATATTCTCAACTTTGTAGAAGGATTCGAAATAGCGCTTGATCGCTACTAAGTGAACTTTTTTGAGAGATTCGGCAGTTCCGTGAGGGTTGATTCCCATAGGAGAGCGAATGTACAAATTATTACGAACCATGTTTGCAGCTTCCTTATCGGATTTTGCTAGAGCTTTAACATAGTCTAACTTCATGTTTTCGATCTCGTCATTGGTTGATAAAACTCCATCGACCAAGTGCAACAAAGGATTCAACAAATCTAACGCTTTATCCATATCCGCGGTGTAGGAAATAGTAGTGAACGATTCCTCGACGTGAGCGTTAAGTTTAACATCTTCTTCAAACAGTTTATTTGAAAGTTCTGAGTGTTCAGCTAACAGAGATTTGACCAACATATCCGGAGTACCAGGATAGATCTTAGTGCTGCCTATCGAATAGTTTCTCGCGAGACCACCTCGATCGATATATAAACCGGCAGTAACTCGAGTTGCTTCATACATCGGAGCAATTATTATCTTCAGTCCGTTTTTCTCACATACACCTTGGAATAAGGTGGAATTAAGTTTATCAAATTTTATTTTTTCCATATTGTTCTTTCCTTTCAAAAATTGAGTTGTTTTACAATTTATACTTCTTTGTGTTTTATAACTTTTTTTCTGTTTGAAGGTTGCATTGTCTCAATGATTCCCTCTTTTTCCAAAGCGTCCAATATTGCTGCTGCGCGTCCGTATCCTATGGCGAACCTCCGCTGCAATGAAGACGTTGCGGCAACGTTATTTTCCATGACGTAATCTTTAACTACATCGTACAATTCATCGTCAAATCCAGGTAAGCCTCTCTCTGCGCTGAACATCGAGCTAGCCGCTGGTTTAAAATTGATGAAATTCGGATTAAAGACAGGTTTAGATTGGCTTTTTAAGTAATTAACAACAGCTGAGATTTCAGTGTTAGACACGTATGAAGCCTGCAAACGCAAAGTGGATTTAAAGGAAGGAATGCGAGCTAGCAAATCGCCTTTACCTATGAGCAATTCCGCTCCACCTTCATCCAAGATAGTTCTGGAATCCGTGGTGGTAGGCAAACTCAAGGCAATACGAGCGGGAATGTTGGCTTTAATAGTTCCAGTTATGCATTTAACTGAAGGTCTCTGAGTCGATATGATTAGATATATACCCGCAGCTCTAGCTTTTTGAGTTAGGCGTTGCGTGAGAGCGTCGACATTTTTAGGATCCTGACCCATAAGATCGGCAAACTCGTCGATTATACAAACTAAATTAGGTAGATTCTCCAGAGATTTATCCCTGTTTCTAAGTTCGTTGTACTCTTGAATTTTACAAACTTCGTAGCGAGAGAGAATGGAGTATCTTCTTTCCATTTCTGCCACTAATTTCTTGAGAGTCGCAACTGCCTGTATCACGTTTGTGATAATGGGACAATAAAGATGAGGCATATTGCGATAGCGAGAAAATTCGACCTGTTTAGGATCGATTAATATAAATTTTAACTCCTGCGGATAATTTCGCATGATGAGCGTCATTATCAATTGATGCACGAAAACTGACTTACCTGAACCGGTAGTACCGGAGACGAGCAAGTGAGGTAATTTATCCAGCGATACACTGACGACTTCAGATGAGATGTTCTCCCCGAGCGGCACGAGTAATTTGTCCGTGTTGTTTTGCAAAATTTGAGTCATGCACTCTCTGAATGAAACTGTTGTAGTAACTTTGTTGGCAATTTCAATTCCGGAAGTATCCTGTCCTGGAACAACGTCGACAAATCTGACAGACTTATCTCCTCTTAAATCAATTTGCAATTCTTTTACGGTGTTAGCGTTAGATATAGCGCCGATGGGTACGCCAGCTTCTCTCTTGATATCAAATCTAGTGACAGAGGGTCCAATCGTATAGGAATCTACGTTTGCTCCAATGTTGAATTTGGTGAAAACGCGATTGATGATAGAAATCTTTTTTCTCGCGGCCTCGTGGTTGATATCGTCTTTCGCTGTATCTTGATGCTGCAGCAATAAATTTATCGAAGGCAAAGGATAATTATCTTTGACTGTCATCGTCCGTTGAACAGAAGTCGGAGAAGTTATAGAGGATATGTTCTCTTGTTCTTCTGCAACATCGGAATCGTCCTGGGATGAATTTTTCGCGTTGTGCTTCTCTTCATTCTTAAAATAGTCAAAAAGACTTTTCTTGGCTTTAGGTTGTATTTCGTTATTTGAATTGTAATTATCTTCTATATCTTTAGCTGATGACTTCCGAAGATTCAAATCAGATTCTTCCCTCTTGGCTTTGCAAATATCGAAAGGGTTGAAAGATTTAGTCGAGGTAATCCCATTAAAGTTTTCATCCTTTTTATCTTCCTTTGGCTTAAGCGTGGCAGCCTCGGGTTCAACCTTAACAAATCTACTATTTTCTACTGGCGTTGAATCAACTTCGTTCGCTCTTTTCAAATGAGGTTGCTCAAATGTGGAATATTCCGACATCATAGGAGACACGTTAGTATCCTTCTGATTGAATAAGTCTTCTTCCTGTTCGGGCTTTTCATCTCTGAAAATACCGCTGGTCTTTCTAGCTTGTTCTTTTTTAGCTGTTTGTTCAGCTTCGTACTTAGTTTCTTCAAAGGGGCTGATGTGCTTTGCTGATCCGTCCTTTTGTTTAGCCGCTTCAATCATCTGTTTGCGCTCATTCTCTTCATCTATCTTGCGCTGAGCGACTTCCGCGCGCTTCTTGATGTTGCGATCGCGCAACCAAAGGTGGAAAGTAAACAAAGGCGAACGAACTATAAGCAAAAGACCAAAGCCTAAAAATAGGTAAGCGAAGATATAGCTTCCTATCATACCTAGACCAGTTATGAACAACGAAGCGAAGAAATCGCCGAAAAAGCCGCCGCGAACTGCAGCTATTGCTTCAAGGCTGGTGACTGTCGTACTATTTGCCGTGGCTACAGCCATGTAGTCGTTGTGAATTGATAAGAAATTGGAAATCGTCAAATTGGGAATGGTGAGCGAACTCGCCAAGGTTCCAAATAAGAAGAGAAATATCCAACCGAGTCCAGTGAAACTCAAGCGCAACTTCGGCCATTTGCCGTTTATAAATAAAACTATTCCGAGCAAAATTAAACCGCCGAGGAAGAAATACGCGAACATTCCAAAGGCATACGTGGTTACGTAACATATGAAAGTACCCAGGAAATTGTGGTTTAAAAAGCCTATTATTCCCAAGCATATGAAAATTAACCCATATAATCTCGTCGGGATTGTATTTTTAAATGAAGTTTTTTTGATTACTTCTTCGATAGTTTCCTTAACCTCTCCCTGATTTTCAAGGAGTGTTTTCTCTGAGTGTTTTTTCTTTTTCATAAACGTTTCCAGTCAACTAATTATATCATAAGAACTATATATATTTAGAGTAATTCAGGATATATAGACTCAAATCCAAATAATATTAATGCGTCTAGAAATATAATGATATTTCGTCAGGCGGATTATTTAGTTTTTAAGAAGGCTTTTCCATCCATGTAAGGCATTCTCTGAGTGAACTCTCCAACCTCTATAGAGTTGAGAGCGTTGTCCAAAATATTCATCTTAGAGTCGAGATCATCCAACATGTGAAGCACGTATGCTTCAGTGGTTTGAGGTACGACAGCTGAGCCGTACTCGGGCTTGCCGTGATGCGAAAGAATCATGTGAGCAAGGATGGTTAACTTGTCTTTAGGTGTACCGAGTTTCTCTCCTGTTTCAAGTATGATTGTTGCGCCTATAGATATGTGACCGAGCAAATTGCCTTCAAATGTGTAACTTGAAGCCATGATGCCGTTCATTTCTCTGGTTTTACCTATGTCGTGGACGAGCGATCCTGCAATCATGTAGTCCCTGTTCAACTGAGGATAGTTTTTACAAACATCCAAAGCGTTTTTACATATGGACAACGAGTGGTATACGATACCGCATCTGTAGGCGTGATGAACGCTTACGGCTGCAGGATAGGTCATGTACTTCTCTTCGTTTTCCTTGATTATTGTCTGAGTTAATAATTTTATATCCTCATCCTCGATGAGTTCTATCATTTCAGCAACTTCTTTAAAAAGTTCCTCGTCCTTCACAGGGCACGAAAGATAAAAATCAGTAGGATCATATTCGTTTTCATCAGCTTTAGATACTTCATCTATCTTAAGTTGAGGGTGGCTTCTATACTGGAAGACGTTTCCTGAAACATTGATGATGTTTCCCGCTTTAATCAAATCTAAATCTCCAGCTTCGACGCTCCATTTTTTTCCATTTAAAGTTCCGGTAACATCTTGGAAATTTACGTTTAAGTATTCCGAACCGTTTGAAGCGACTCCCTTGTCGCATGTTTTAACGAGTAAAGGACCTTCAAAGTGTCCACCCGCGGTAATCAAATCTTTAATATATGTCATAATTTTGTTCCTCCCACATATTCATAATATCATCAAAGTTATACTTCTTCTTCAATAGTACTGAGATTACTTTTGACCGTATCTCAAATATAGTTAAATCCAACTTTTTGAACTTTTCAAACGCCGAATTCATCTCCCGTCTCAACATCTCGTTTTCACTGACTGTATAATCGTTTTTAACCTGTGGATTATTGACCAAGAAGTGACTTATCATATCGTGACAATCACCGGATGAATATCCCATCTTAAACAATCTTGAAAAAACTGATTCTTTGGCTCCTTGAAAGTTTTTGTGGCTGTACTTTTTAAACAGCGAATCAACCAGAGCCTCCAAAGCTAAGTGATCGAAGTCTACTTCGTTGATTTCTTTCTCAACTGAGTCTATATCGTATCCTTGTTTAATCAAATAGTCGAATATGTAACTTTTTGAATATCCTTTATCTTTCGCGTCTTGTATGTACGTTTGAATAAAGAAAACGTCATCTATCAAACCCCTAGCGTAAGCGTTGTTTATAACATCCATAGCTTTTTCGTAACTAGCGGATTTTACGTTCATTAATTTTTCCAATATCTTTTTCTTTGAATATACTCTGCCTGAATTTATGAGTTTTGATAAGTACAATTCATAAGTTAAGTTTTCTTGACTTGATTTCAAGTAATCCAAATCGCCTTCCCCAATAACCTTTTCCTTGTAAAACTTCGGACCGGATACGTACGCATCCTCAGAGATTTTATAAGAATCTCCACTCAAAAGTTCAATCTTTATTCCAGACTTGAGAAATTTGATATTACATACTGAATCACCAGTATTTTCTAACTGCTTTTTTGTAGACATTCATCATCCTTTCATAGTATTTATCCAAACTGAATAAATTCATATCGTTTTCGTATGCGCGCTCGATAAGTTCCTTCTTTTCCTTTTCGCCAATCGTAAGGATTTTAAGAAGTTTCTCATCGAATGTTCGCTGTGTCTTGAAGAAGAACCCTGTCTCTCCTTCTTTAATGACGTCAGTTAAATTATAGTCGTATTTAGCCAACACCACAACGTGCGAAGCCATGGCTTCGTCGTATGTTAAGCCTTGAGTCTCCGATGTACTGGCTGAGCAGTACACATCTCCCAAGTGGTAGTAGTAGGGAACTTCATCGTGTGGAACTGGTCCTGTAAACTTTACGATATCGTCCAATTCCAATTCTTTTGTCAAACTCATCAGTCCGGGTTTTGCCGGTCCGTCACCCACTACTAACAGATTGATCTTTCCTTCGTATTCGGGGTGCTTGTGCATAAAATTGTGGAAGTATTTAATAACTACGTCGTTGGATTTCTCCTTCGCGAGTCTTCCTAAAATCAAAATCACAAACTTATCTTCAATTCCGTATTTGGTTCTTAGCCCCTTCAAGCGCTCCTCATCAATTTTATCTTTGCTGAAAGCCGACAAATCAATTCCATTTGGAACTATATTAATATACTTTTTAACGCCGTAACGTCTTAGCGCTTCCTTCGTTTTCGATGAAGTAGTAGTAAAACCGGTTGTTGAATCACCTATCATTACTGATAGAGAAGCAACTAACTGCTTAGCAAAGAAATCAAAAGGTCTCTTTCCGTGAGTTACATAGTAAGTGTAGTCTTCATACATCGTGTGGTAGGTGTAGACTAGCGGTACGTGCAAATTGCGCGCGACAATACGTCCGAATATTCCAATTCCAACTTCAGTTTGAACGTGAATAACGTCGGGATTGAAGTTCTCAATAATTCTCTTTACCTTGGTATTGTATACGCTGGAAAACTTGTAATTGTACAGTCTTTTTACCGTAAGTCCCGGTATGCGAACCACTCCTTCAGAATCGGTTACTCGGTGGTGATTGCTGAGGGCAGTAGTAACGACCATAACTTCGTTGCCTTTATCTCTTAAAACAGTCGCTAAAGTGTGAGTTGCGGTAGCAACCCCATTGATTTGAGGCGGATAAGTATCCGAAAATAAAGCTATTTTCATTTGCTATCTCCCTTCAATTTTTTCTCTTTGTGGGCGATTTTTGCATCGTACTTCTTCTTGCGTTTTAAGTCCCTTTTCTTAGCTCTTTCTTGCTTTCTCTTTCGATTAGCCATAAGCTCATCCAAATCTTTTTTGATAGCAAGTTCCACTTCGGTATCGTGAACTTCGGTAAGTCCCTCTTGAGCTGCTAGGTTTTCCACATCGTCGTAGACGCCTTTTAGATAGTGGCGAGTAACTTGAGAAATCTGGTCGTCTTCTTCATATATGTCTTTTTGACGAAGAATTAGGGAATTTTTTATCTTTTTGAACGAAGCCTTGATTCCTTCGGGTGAAGCGAAAGCTTCATCGTCCCAGTTTCCGCTGCTCTTGATGTTCATCCAAGGCCACAGCTTCTTCTTTTTCTTTTCCTTTTTCTTCCCGGTTTTAAGCTGATCTAAACTCAGCGTCTGAGTTGAGTTTTCTCTTTCCGTGGGTGGAATTATCTCGACCTCGCGCAAATTAGCTTCTTTTGATTCCGCTATTGAAATAATCTGTAAGTCGACAAATGTCTCTCTATTGTTGTATTCGTATATATTTTTCTTAGGCGAACCTTTGTAAGAGACAAAAACAATGAAGCCGACAATGAGTGTCAAATAGAACGTCAGCCCTCTTGATAACAAGTTAGCTGCTGAAGTGATAGTGGGGTCAAGGTAGATGGATGAGAATAAAAGTTGGAACCCTGCTTCAGCTCCGCCTGATGCACCAGGAATAGGGATGAATGAGGTGATCATTTGAAGATACGCATTGGACCAAATACATTCCCAGAACTTTCCACTCATTTCTGCGCCCAAAGAAAGTCCAGCAAAATAAGGCATCGTGTGCCAGCAGAAGAACTTCGCAAATTCCAATACGACAGTAATTATCAAGACTCCGCCATTTTTAAACAAGCGGGACAATTCAATTCTAAATGTAGCTACCTGAGCTGCAATTGCCATTCTCTTGCGTTCAGGATCGCGGATAAGATGCCACTTTGCACCGAGATTTATACATGTATTTAAGATGAAGTGATGAAGGTGTTTAGAGTAGGACATAACAAATAGCGACAGTAAGATTAAAATGCTTATGACAAAACCTATAACCGAGAAGGTGATAGGAGAAAGCGTCACTCCAAATATCGTTACGTCAGACATATTCACAATCGTCGATTGGTAACCAAGCGATATAGCTAGAGTACCCATTATGATGATTGCAGTTTGAGATACGATGAACAACATGACTAAAATAGATGCAGCGTTAGGAGCTTTTATTCCCTGTTTTGAAAAGGTGTAAGCCTGAACAAATTGTCCGCCTGAAGCAAAAGGAGTTATCGAAGAGAAGAAATTTCCTATCAAGCCGTTCAACACACCCTGATACAATCTGTACTTCCTCTTATATATTTTAGAAAATACCATCAAAACGCTACCTTCGATACAATACGAAAGGAGCATGATACCTGCCATGGCAAGTATGTACCATATATTAGCGGATCCCAACGTGGAAAATGTACCCGCAGCATTATCTTTCAATACGTAATACACAGCTAAAGCCGTTACCAAAACCATCGTGGTAATGGATGAAATATAATGATATTGTTGCTTGGTTAATCTATGTTTTTTCTTTTCGATTTTTTCAGCCATAAATTCTCCATAACTTTTTATATATATCCAGAAAATTTTCGTTGCGAAAAATTTAGGCATATATAGATTATTATAATAAATTTTAATTAGCATTACTATGTTTTATTAAGGTTCAATCGGAAGTAGGGCACCAATTTATCTATATAATTGGCAGCAAAAGATTAGTATAATAATAATATGTTAAAAGATAAACGCAACCCTGCGACCAGAGTATCTAGCCAAATCACCATCGCTGCTATTGGATTAGCGTTAGGAATCATCCTTTTGAGTTTAACTTACTTGATTCCCTTCATGGATATATTCATCATTATATTGGTTCCTTTTGTCTCCGCGTTAGTTTCCTTAAAAGGCGACTACAGAGCACAACTTCTCTTCTTTTTTGGTTCGGTCGCTATATCCTTCATATCGTGGCAAGAAGGTATCTTCCAATACTTGCCAAACGTCGTGATAGGCCTAGTATTCGGGAACGTAATAAAAGTCTTTTCGACCTCATTTTTAACTTACTTAGTTACGCTTACCGTCTCTCTTTTAGTCGAATCAGTTTTGATCTACCCAATCAACTTTCTGTTCTCGGTTGATATGATTAGCATCTACGCAACGGTGTTTGGACTAAGCAAAGAAGTCTTCTTACCGATATTCCCTCTGTTCTACCTGCTGCTTTCAAGCATACAAACGATGATAATGTTTATCATCGTTTCAAATGAATTAGCTAAACTAGGTTACATAAAGCAACCTCGATACAACTTCGACAACATTTGGATATATTTCGGATTGGATTTAGTTTTTGCTAGTTTGTTTATAATCGGCTATTACTTCGTTAGTTGGCTAGGATATCTCGCTTTGGGTTACTCCCTTCTTTTCTTAGGTTATCAAGCATTTAAAGTTTTGATACCATACGACAAAACCAACACAATCTTGATGTCAATAATATTTGTTGTATCGATTGTCAACTTCGTAGTGTGCATCTCTTTTTTAGACATCAAACAAATATATCTAGGCCTGGTTCCAGGTTTATTATGCATGCAGGCGGCAAGTTTGCTGCTGATGAAATTACATCCACCTGTGCAACGTTTTAAGACTCAAAAGAACATAGATACAATCGTAAAGTAATAACAATAAACCGGAATCTATATTCCGGTTTTTCTTTC
>Ga0172377_10003626_pt1 | contig 15882 bp, 11 predicted proteins | sample Pumphouse3metaG_FD_119749 | JGI IMG/M metagenome (GOLD analysis project Ga0172377, IMG submission 119749) | Leachate microbial communities from a municipal landfill in Southern Ontario, Canada - Pumphouse #3 metaG | ecosystem: Engineered > Solid waste > Landfill > Unclassified | place: Canada...
AAACCCACAAAACTGCCGATTTGAAAAAATGGTGATACGATTTGAAAAAATAGTTGAGATCCCATAATAAGCATCTATATGACTCTCTCCTAAGTGCTCTGTTCTAAAAGCGTTGGAGTTTTCACACAGTCTCGTAGGCAGGAATCCATAAACATGGCAAACAGATGTAGAACAATTGATTATATCGTCCACCCCCCCCCAAAAAAATAAAATAAACCGCAAGCTGTCTGGCAATGTCCCCAATCGTAGGAATGACGATACGCGGAGCAAAGAGATAAAACCTAACGCGCACCATGTTTTGCGGCTTGTTAAACAGTCTTGAAAAGTTCCACAGGAGCGACATTTCAGGTAGCAAACGCAATATCTATGCGGGAAGCATCCAAGTTCCAAGGAACGACATTTCTGAAGACCATCGAATAATTACCCGTTCCCCGATAGTGCCGCATAAATCCGTCATAGTGCCCCATTATACACCAAGCTTCGTCCATTATCGGAAACCCCGGCAGGGGTAATATTCCATAGCCAGGGGTGTAAACTCCTGGTATAATATGGTATAGGCCGTATTTATGGTTTAATCCCTTACCCCCAACCATGAAGACTGTGGTTTTAATGGTTGGGGGGTAGGGGATATATGTTTATGATGAGCGTAATGCCATGACAATCCAGTGGATAATACCCCGGCTATCAGGTATGACGCTACTCTGAGCCGGGAGAGAAACTAATTGCGCACCTTGTTTTGCGGATTGTGCAACGGTCATATATGCGACTATACGGCTATGATTTAATCCGTGCAATAGGTAGAAGAGCGCATTTCACAGAATAGCTACATTCTTATTGTGAAACTACATCAAGGTCGTTACTCTGATTGTAAGTTTCGGTGGCACCAGATATGAAGGACTGTGATGAGAATCGAAACTACATTTATCACAGTCCAGATTTCTCTGTTTAGATGCAGCGATACTATCGGGTTATAGATAAATGCCAGGACTCCCAAGACCCAGGCCCACTCTTTCTTTTTGCTACCGATGGCGGACGTAAAGAGATAGGCATATGCCGCGCAGACGATTACTCTCATAATCCGATAATAAGCATAGGGATTCTCCGGATTTAGAGCCCAGAGGAGCAGCAGCATGATAAATACATGAGGAACATATCTTAGCAAGGGCTTTAGTTTATTCATTCATATCCTCCCTCCAAATACCAGCACAGGTTTATATTTTGCCGCCCGATTTCATGAGGAAAACTTCAATCCTTCGGTTTTTCGCTCTGCCTTCTTCAGTAGCATTGCTGGTCTTTGGCTTGTTCTCTCCATAACCTATTGCTCTTATTCTTTTAGGATCAATCCCCTTTATATCAACGAAGTAATTCACAACGCTTTGAGCTCTGGCTGATGAAAGCCCCCAGTTGTTGATAAGCTTTGCATCATAGAATGGGACATTGTCTGTGTGCCCAGCCACCACAATAATATAGGTAGAATCACCTTCCCACATCGGGCTGTACTCACCCCGCACTATCTTATCATGCAGACTATCTAGGGAAGCATAAGCTGCTTGCGGCAATTTAGCAGATCCCGAAGCAAAATCCGCAGTTTTTGCATCAATATTCCCTACCTTCACATTCTGGGGAACGCTCATCAAATAGAGTGCATAGATCAGAAAGACCACCATGGCACAGAAGGCAATATCTGCAAAGGATGGCCAGATGTTCAGACTCTCGTTATGATCGGTGAAGCTATTCATTGATTAGAACTCCAATGCCTCGAAGACTCTACCCAGATTATCATTAATCTTCTTTAGCTGGGCTTCCAAGTTTGCAAACTCTTGCTGGTGTGCACCCTTTTCGGCAAGCAGATCTCTGATTTTCTGCATTGAAGATTCTACTGCCCCCATTTTTTCCAAGCTCTTCCCATAGGAGTTCAGAGTTCCCAGAGATATAGAAAGATTCACCAGTTCATTCTTTACCATCTCAAAACGGGGATCCAGCAGCTTGGAAACAGAATCCGGAGAAAAGACGGTCTGCACATCCATCAGAAGATCCGTCAGGATAGTCTGAAACTTCTCGCTATTGGCATCATTCCTGGCTGAACTGCTTTGAAGTAGCTCCTCAAAGTTTGCCCGGAACCCTTCCATCATAGCCTTGTTCCCGGTCAACAGGTCATGCTGATTGTTCACCATGGTTGAGATAGCCGTGTAGAGATTGGTGAGCAGATTAGAGGGCTGGGTAGTAAGCTCAACCACGGTCTGGATCCGGGAGAAGACATTGGCAAACTCCGTGGAGAAATTTTCGATCTGCCCAAGGAGATTCTCATATGTTTTATCGTAGTTGCGAATGACATCGGCAAAGGCATCCAATTTATCTATCAAAGAACCCAGCACTTCCGATACTCTTAAGTTGTCTTTGCTAACCTGCTTCAATGCCTTGTACTCTTTTCCCAGCTCATCCAGCACTTCTTTCATGGTGTTGTTGTTGGATTCCACATAAGTCTTCACTGCCTCCGTGTGGGATTTCACCACGGTTACCGACCATTGCTTAAACTCAGCCTGGTTCTTAGCAGCGGTATCTCCAAACTTCCTCAAGCCATCGATAAAGTAGTTCTGAATTTCGTGGTAGAACTCCACCGGATCGTAGCTGAGGGTTTCTTTCTTGGTCTCGGCGATCAAGGCAGGAAGCTCAAAGCGAGTGAATTGTGACCTGACAGCTCTGATGTTCTGCCTTAGAATATGGTATAAGATAGAAAGGATTATCGAACAGACTATTCCCATGATACTTGTACCAAATGCAGTTTTGAAGCCATCAGTTATATTCCCGAAAGTATCCTTGAAGTCCGGATCGAACACGTTGCCTATACTGACAGTAGTAGAGAGCTCATTAAACTCAGGTACGATTAAAACTGCCAAGCCGATGAAGGTACCCAGAAGCCCCAGAATGGTCAAACTTGAGATTAAAAATCTGATAATTTCGTCAAAAGCTAGCATAGTCCGGGAGAAGTAGCTATCCACATAATCCAGCAAAACCCTTTCGTCGCTCACTTTTGATTCTCTGGTATATCTGCGGATTTCATCCGAGAGATCGTAGGAATCGAAGTGTATGCGCCGTACAAGTTCGATGGTGATCAAAATCATACCTGACAGCGCAAACAAGCCGATTAAAACATAAGCAATCAAGGCTTCTGTCGCACTTACCTGGAATAAACTCAAAAACATCATGTCCTTCCTATTGATATATTCTTACTTCAGATTTATAGATAGTTCTCTTGTAGGAGCCATTCTCCAGCTCAACCAAGCCCCACGCCGATACGGACGATATCTGCCCCCTGGTACCTCCGCTGTCATATCCCACAAACTTATGCCTGGATGGATCAGCAGATGTGCCGCGTTGGGGCACTTCAATCGCCAGGCTGTATTGCCTAAGTTCTTCGTTCAGGGTATTTATCTCAAGATCAAGCTTGGAGCGGAGCTGAGGATCTGCCAGCTTGCTTTTAATAGCCTCGGCAATAATCATCTGTGAACTAAGCTTGTTGTAAGAGTCTGTAAAATAACTGTACTTTGAGCCCACCTCTTCTTTTATCAGAGGGAAAGTGCCCAGTAACAGCGAATCCGGTTGTTGAAAGAAACTCTCCAGTTCACTACTTAACTCCCCAGTTTTTTTATAACTTTTTGCCATCTCATCTATTCGGCTCTTTAGCTCATCAAGGCTTGTATCTTTCAATGATGATCCCCGGGCAAGAGCTTGGCTGAGATACTCCACCTTCTCCCTCGCTTTTTCAGGTGTTGCGTGCAAGATTTGAACAATGGCGCGGAGACTCTTAGCCTCCCTCTCCAAGGAATCAAAGCCTTCAATCTTCTCTCTTAGAAAACTTTCTAACTTGTTATAATCATCTATGTTGAGCAACTTCAAAACTATATCCAGAGTTAAAATCTTTTCACGATGTGTTTTTTGATCAGATTCAAGTTTTCCTATCTTTTGGTCCAACTCAATCTGTCGTTCCTTCAGCTTTTGCTCGATCTTATCTAAGTCTGTTTTATTTAACCCCTTTATCTTATAACACCATCCATTAGAGTCTCGATCTAAGTTTATTGACTTCCCTGGTAACTGAATGTAAGAGAGTAATGCGTCGACAAGACTCTCGCGGTCTATCTGAAATATGCTAACCAATGCATCTATAAATGTTGATGATGATTTGCATCCTTCAAAAGCACTCTTTACTTGATCCTCAACAATTCTGTCCCCCTTGGTATCAAACAGAATAATGGGAAAGACGTCCTCGCTAGTGTCACTCTTCTTGAAGTTAATAATATACTTATCCTGCTCCAGCTTCACACGTTTTGAAGCAGGGGAGGAACACTCTACCACCACCTTTTCTTTATTAGTACTTGGATCTGCAGACTTTGTTCCGATAGGTGTATCAATTGCATCCCCATTAGAAACCCCGGAGCGTTCTATGTCCTTCAATGGGATATCAGGGTCTATGCTATCGTGACCCCTTCCTAATTGTATCAATACCCTAAATACTTCAGCACTTTCTTCTCCTCCTCGAGTTGTACCGAAGCTTATTTTAAGTTTATCTGAAATAGGTGGGAGTTCGAGTGACACAATGTTTTTATCCCAATTCTGCACCCCGTTAAACAATGTCAGTAGAGAGTCGGCGAACTCATAATATTGTTGCTTATAAGTTCGATTTACCTCTCTCAAATAAAGATACACGACACATAATATTGACGACAACTTCTCTGTATCACTAAATTTAAACTCTATTGGAGAACCAGAGCTCATGACAACACTTTTGAGTTTGCCATCTTTGCTGCTTATCCTAAATAGACCGCTACGGGGTACATCGACTTGTGGAAATGCTTTTTTTACAAGCTCTTCAGCTTTGGAAATAGAAGAAGAATACTCAACGATTAACTCACTTGAGACCCATAGTATCCTGCCTTTCCCTTCATTAACATGAATGTACATCTCCCCACTTTGGAGTATGTCAATGTATTTTTTTATGCCCCTTGTGCCTATAGTAAACTGAATAGGGTCTAAGTTTACATCAACATCAGCCTCATCAACTCCACAAACCTTACAGAACTTCTTAAAATCACCCATAGGAAAAACTGAGTAGAGGTATGAGCGCATCTTAGCATCATCAGGAGGTTTTGAAGTACCATTTTTGCTCCATTCCCTTTTTGCCCCATTCCATTTGAACCCCATTCCATCTTGCCTGGTAAATGGATCCAGTTCGTAGGGTTTCTCCTTTCTGGGGGAGACTAAGTATTTCTCAGGAAATTGATCGTTATCACTATCCGACATTTACAACTGCCTTTTGTATTTCTCTATTACTGCTCGTAATCCCAAAGTATAGTACCTTGCTTACCCTTTCTGAATCTGAGTATTGGTTTCTGAGACTCATACTTTCGGGATCGAACTTATCGCCGATTTTGGGGCAATATAGCTTGATCTGAAAACTTTCCAGAGCTTCTGAGGCAATACTGCAAAGCTCCAGGCTTCTTCTTTCAGAGAGGTTGGCAAAATCCAAAGCAGCGGCACATCTGATCACATTATCCCTGAGCACCGGTTCATTAGCCAAGTGTTGAGAAAAGGAGAGGAACATCTCCAGGATATTTTCTGCATCAGAGGGATAATAGGTCTTCAGATAGGCTCTGAATTCTTCTATTGTATCCTTGTTGTGTCTTCCCACTGAAGAAATGTCAGGCTCCCGTCGGGGATAATCCTGCTGCTGCCCTGATCCTGAGCTTGCTATGAGTGCTTTGATCTCTGTAAGCTTATTCAGAATCTCTTCTTGCATGCTTTGCATATCCTCCATGCTGATACTAGGATAACTATTTGTCCCTGGGGCAGTGGGTAGATTTGCCGTCTCTTGTGTATCGCTTTCCTGCCCGTGAACAAGGGCATCAGGAGTAACTGCGGGCTTCTTCCAGAGTCGAAAGAGCAGTAGATGCAAGACGACTAAGACCCATGTCAGAACCATAAGCATCGCAAAATATGCCCCACCTGAGAGGTTTGTAAATACTGTGGCAATCATCTTAATACTCCCATGTGATTCTACTGCGTTTCCTGGGGCTGGGCTTCGCTTCCCGCGGGCTATTGGTTTCCCGCTGTCTCGAGGCAAATCTGGACTGCTTTTCCATATCGGATTCCACCTGCTTGATCTGTTTGCGGTGTTTGATCGAAAGCCAAAGTAGCAAACCCACCTGCACCTGACCCAAAAGCAGTACAATTAGCATCATTAGTTCAGTATTCATATCCTGACCTCAATCTTCTCTATATATTGTCTTATAATCTGCATCCATAATCTCCTCCCCTTCAATCGAACACCATCCGTAGGAAACCTCTTTGGCCTTGAAGCGGAGCCGGAATCTCATCTTGCCGGTTCCTATTCTGGTCTTGGGACAGGGAACTTCAAACAGGATTGTGGGCCGTTGATCATGATCACGAATAAAGGCTCTGCCCAGGATTGGAATCTGAGATGGATTCACGGGAGGGCTAAGATATTCTGTTACCTGGCTCATATCCAGCAGGGGCGGGAAGACCTCTTCATAACCGTGTAGATTCAAGCGAACGGAGTACTCGTTACTGCTGAGAGTAGTACCCCGAATATCCAGCACCGCCCTCAGTTCGTAAGCTTCCAAGGCACCCAGGGCAACCGCCCTTTTCCCATCCTCCGGTTCCCAGATTATCTCTGCTTGCCCAAAGGTCTGTTTTGCCAAGTCGTTGAAGATCTCCAGAAAACAGGAATTACCAGCCAGAATCAGGAAGTCTGTTTCGAAAGTATCCATCTTTCTCAAATCAAAAAGACTTTTCATAAGACCTCTCACCCTATCATACATAGCCTGTATGCCACTTTCCACAAGTTTTCGAGTCTCATTATGATGCGTGTCTGAATCAAAAATCTGGCCGGCCTTTTTCAGATCTTCATAATATAGAGACCTCGCCAGATACTCTTTCAAGCTCTCATTACTGGTTGTATAGAGATCTCTAATATTCTTGGGATACCAGTCTTTATCTCCATCCAGTGCAGTACCTACCAGATAATCAATCACATTACCTGAAAAGCTATCCGTACCCCAAGTTGCCAGTATTTCGAAGTGGGCTGCATGAGACTCAGAAATTTTGACAATACTAACGTCAGTAGTGCCGCCCCCACAATCGAAAACGCAGATAGTTAGCTCGCCGTCTTTCTTCAGTTTCTTGCGGATAGATTCATTCATTTGCGAATAATACAGAGCTATATTTTCAGGTTCAGACAGCGATCCTTCGGTATGAATAATCACACCTGGCAGATTTATAGCCTTGAATAGTCTTGCTTTGGCTTCGCTGGAAAACGAAGCCGGATAACTCATGATAATCTTTCCCGGAAAGTTACCCATTTCAAGGGCAAATCCATTTAAAACAGCATTGAGATACATCCCGCACAGTTGGCTGGGCCTGAACGGTCTGATCTCTGGCGGAGCTTGAAGATCCCAGAAATAGAGCTCTTCATCCCGCTCCAGACGGGGCTTAAAGTTGGCGGCAAAAGTCAGAGGACGATCTTCTCCCTTTCGATCTGCATACTCTACTATACTTGCCTCATCTGTTCTGAACTCAATAAACTTAATGATGGTCGGATTCAAACCCCATGCATTGCCACTACCAGACTTGTATTGGAACAGTTCTTTGGCTTTAGATACCTGCTCAATATAAGCCACACAGGTGTTACTGGTACCGAAGTCAATAGCAACAACCCCGTTGGTGTCAACCTGAATATCATCAATAACCTTAACCTGAAAATCAATCCACTGCACCCGGCAAAAAATCCTTTCCTGGATCTCGTATGTCAGCTTAACGTTTATCCGACCCAATCCTGAAGGAACCTTCTCCAGATCAACTTGGAGTTTCTTTTCAAGCCGCTGTTGGTTGTTAAAGTACTCATTGCTCCTGGTTGGTACAATTCCGCTACCACTCAATTCTATTGTAATGGCATTAATGGGACGTTCGAGTTCTTTTTGATCCCATCTGTACTCCAGCGTGAAGCCTATTTGATCACGCACTCCCCCTAGGGGACTACTGTTCACGTAGTCATCTGCCGGGATCAGCTTCAAATCCGGTAGCTCGCTATCATAATAAAAGCTTAGTTCTGGTAATTCAATGCGGTGGTTTTCTTCTGAGATTAGCTCCATATCCAGGTTGGCGCTGCCTTTGTCTTGAAGGAAGTCAAAGAGCTTATCGCTGATCTGGAATCTGTTACTAAATCTATCCACCTCAAAACTGCCGCCATCTCCCTTAAGGCGGATGCTCTTGGCTCTAAACCAATTACTAGATTCGTCCGGGTAGATGGTCTTATCTGCCAAGCTTCTGGATACATAAACCCGGTGGCTGGCTTTATCCAGTTCATAGATCAACTGGTTGTTCTGCCAGCGTAGGGTTATCGAACCTCGTTCCACCACATTGATCTGATAGGTTTCTTCCAGCGAGCCACTTTGTACTTTGAGAATAGAAATCCCCTCTTCCGCAATCACTAGATCTTGTTCATAAGATGCACCCGGATTAAGTGAAACACTCTCCACCAGAGTGGATTCATCAAGAGAAAGCCGATCAATCTGGAGAGCATGAGAACCACCGGATCGGATACTTATGGTAAAGGGGACGTTCAGATATGCCCTCTGGGGGCAGGTGACATCGAAACTCCGTATCACCTGCCCGCAAGAGGGACAGTAGTTGTATTGATCGCTACTTATCAGCAATCCGCAAAGGCATTTATCCATATCAAACTGCTTTGGGAGAAATACTCAGACCTTCAGTATGCACTGCATCGGCGTATCCGGAACGGACCAAATGACGGTTTCTATATTCTTCTGCAAGCTTCCGGGTTACTTCATCTTCATTTATCACAGTATCTAAGGCTTGGATATACTTGGCTCTATACTTAATCAATAGCTTTTCCAGCACGTATTCTTGGGGACTCTTAGGTCTGTACCGGTCATTGAACTGAGCCTTAGAAAAACTAAGCACCTGGTTAAAATTCCCAAACAGGGCAAAGTATATTTCCTGCAGGTCTTCCTCTTCTCCATAATTTTCGATCTGCCTGTTGTAGGTTTGCTCTTTCACCGCCTGTTGCAAGGGTTGAGCCTGGCTAAGGTGCAGAGCTGCTGCTTCCAGAGTTCTACCCAGGCTGATGTTCTGTGCGGCAAAAAGATTCTCAGCAAATGCCACCGTCATCTTCCATTCTTTTGATTCATAGCGGATCACTCTTAGTACAATCGCCTCATAGAGCATTTCCCAAGAAGAAAGCAACTGCTTCATAGCAGTGATATCACTGGGGATCACCAAGGGCCGCAGATAGTCTGTTACAATATCGGTATAGCGTTGTTGCTTTGAGCTGATGCCATCTCTTTCAACCAACGACCTGTATTCATGCTCCAGTTTTTGAATATCCTTCAGAGCAAATAGCGGGTATCCAAAAGTCTCGGAGTAAAACAGGATCGACTCATCCGAGCCATGATACTTCACTTGGCCGATGGTCCCAAGATTTCCAAGTAGTGTTTCAATATGAGCATCTGCTCTGGGTAAGCCCGGCAAACGGTTATTCTCTGCGGTTTGCGATACTCTATTGTCAATACTGGGGTACCGCTCTGACAATGCCAGCCTGAAGTTAAAGTTCGAGAGCATATTTCTTATACTATTCTGGGTCTCGGCCGGTCTGCTGCGCAGCAACTGATTCAGACGGTTCAAGACCGAATCATCCTGCATGAATTGATTGAACCTTTCCTGACAATTCCGAATAAGAATTCTCTTCAATTCTGGTAAATTGCCGGAAATGCAATACCGGCTGTAGAGAGCCAGGGTACGGACAAACTTTTGGGAAGGCTCATTCAAATCCTGATTTGAGAGGTGTTTTGAGATTATCTCAGGATTGTAGGCATCCACAACCGGAGCAGTTAACCAGCTTTTATCTCCCAAATTGGACACAAAATCTTTGTAAACTTGATCAAGATTTAGTGTCTCATCCAGGATCATTTTGCGATTGATAGAAGTCGTTATCACTCTGCGCAAATCTGACTCATAGCTATCATAGTAGTTGATCAAATCAGAAACCTGATCCTGGTAGCTCTGCAGTTGAGGGCTTAAACCCAGGAAACTATGGTTATCAATAGACACCCGATCAGCCCGGATTATCTCTAAAATCCTGGCTTTCGCCGCGTCATAGAGTTCGATCAATTTCTCCCGGTAAACCACTTCATAGCGTTTCACAAGAATCTGCTTCCATTCAATGAAATAGTCATCTATCTGTTTCTTGATCGTCCGGTTCATGCCCTCCAGTTCGCGGGAGAGCTTCTTCTCGTAATACCTTTTTGCTCTGTTTTTATAGAAAGGGAAGATAAACGGGATCTCGTCACATTCTTTGATTCTGGACAGTAGCTGCCCAATATGGCTGTCTACCACAATCTCGGGTCGCTTGGGCTGTTCTTCAGGTAGCTTGTTTTTCAAGTTTGTAGTGTCAGTGATAAAGCTACCTCTACTAACAGTCATCTGGGTGAGGAGATTGTTAACCCTGCTAAACATCTCGCGGACATTAGCGGGTCCTCCATCCTCAGTTCTGCTCAAAATGCTGTACATCAGCTTTTCAAGCTCGAGATACAGAGTTTTCAGAGTCTTCTCCAGATTTGCTTTGAGGCCCTGGAGGGAGTCACCTGGAGTTCCCTGGTATTCGGTAAGTTCCAGGTTCATAAGTTCCTGCTGATTGCTTATGAAGGAATCTATCCTATTGAAGGCGTTGTGGCAGACATCCTGCACTGTTCCAAGATTCATGTAATCAAAGGAGATGGTGGAAGCTATCTTGGTAAGGCTCTCCTGTTTGGCAGATTCCAGCTTGCTGCGGTAGGCCTCTTCCACAGTGTTTGCATGATTCCCTTTGGAGATCATCCCGAGGATGTTTTCAAAGCCAAATTCTTTGACTGCGAAAGTACCATTGGGAAGCTCAAAGAGCTGGGATTTTGCCGGATGCTCAAGATTGTGTGACTTCAGGATATCCAATATATATTTATAGGAAGCCCAATTCTTCATCTTGGAGATATTTAGGAATATCCCAGCCAGTCCATATGACGAATAGTCCGAACTATAGGTATTCTCGACTGAGACCTCCTTGTCTCCATCCTGCCACACAAATTTTACTGAAGCAGCAGAACCTGCAATATGACCATTAACGGCCTGCGATCTCTTCTGAGCCCCGAAATCTGACCTGTCAAAATCAAAATAGAATATCTCTGCCACCATCTCAAAAGGATCGGCAAAATCCTGTTCACCGGGAGATTTGTAATACTCCTTGGAGATCAGAAAGATATTGTTGTAGAGAGGCAATTCAAAGCTCCTTACTGCTCCATTGGGCTCCACAAACTCAAACATATGCCTTTCCCTGCCGATGAGGGGATCAAGTGCATTGGCTGCAGTCTGATAGAAATCCAGCTCTTGCAAAGATGCGTAGCAGTTGGAGTTTCGGACTCGATTATCTCCCACGTCTTCAAAGATATCTGAAAGGAAGAAGACTCCATAACACTGGTATTGAGGCCAATTTGCCTTAATTAGCTTGGCAATCTCCAGGAACATCCCGCTCCCGGTACCACCAGCAAGTGAGCCTACAATATAGATGGAGATACTGTCATCAACATCGACTCCCGGCACATTGAAGACCACATTGAGATCCAGCAGATTGGCATGAATATTGTTTTTTATTGTGTCGGCATGCCAACTGAAAGCCAATCTGCCCAGAGGTCGGATTGCTTTCGCGCCATTCATGAGAGCGTTCGCTCCCAGAGGACGTAGAGCATCTATGGGCAACCAGTGCTTTATATGAGGATATTGGGGCACTTGATCGTAGAAATTGTTCAGGACTGCAGGTTGTATTGAAACACTCAGGGATTCATGGATATTGTTTCTCACTCCAAACTGGATGTTCTGCCCGATCACATCCCAGTTCTCAGAACTGATTGGCACTCCGCTAATATCCGTATCTATCCATAAATACTTGATAAAATCAAAACCATAGGGGTTCTCGGATGCAGCATAGAACTTTCTTCTCAGCCGCATCAACACTTCTTTTCCGCTACCGCCTATACCAATAAATAGAGTCTTTTTCATGTCCGCATTGGTTGCTACGGGATTTGATCCCCCATCGATGAATGTAGTTGTAATAGCCATTTGTCCTCCCCCTAGCTGACCTTGACAATAGAAGCGACTAAATAAGCTACCCAAACCAGTCCGATAATCATCAGATAAGCTAGTGAGGAAGCAATAAAATCGCCAATGTTCCTAAAACTCAAGCCGTTGAGCGCAAACATCCCGCATAGAATCACCAAGCCTGAGACCAAAGTAAATTTCAAGCACTGACCTGCTGCAGCCTTCAAAGGACTCTTACCTCTATCCAGTTCTTTCTCGTACAAACTGAGAAAGAGATAGTAGAAAATTGCGATAGCCATTAGACAAACGCTGATGACCAAATACTTGTTGTGCAGATAGCCCCCCGTGTTGATCTCGTCTGTCATGTCGTAGTCTTTTTGGTAAGTTGAATCGGGCTCATATTCATCTTCAACATAAGCGTCCTGAGCCCAGAGATTGCCAATCAGTACAAATGAGACCAGCAAAGCAAGTAAGCATAGCATTAGATTCTTCATTTGCTCCTCCTTTATTTATCAAGTGATATCATGATGGTATTCAAGTGTGGTTTATCGACAATTTCCAAGGAGCTCTTCACCGGAAGATCCATGGATTTGAAGATGGAATCCTTAAAATAATAGTCATCAGGGTCCAGAAGCTTAACTCTCACGCGATTGATGGTGCGTTTGATCTCTGCGGGATCTATCCTGACGGATGACATCCTGGTGAGATTATGCTCTTCCACTTTTCCGGTAGCTTTGTACTTTATGGTAAGTTTCAGCTCTTTCGGCGAGCTGGAAATCTGTACGATCAGTACTATGCCCAGAAGTATCAAAACCACTACAAAGACCAAGCCTATATAGAGGGGGAGATTATCGTAAACAATAGCCACTTTGGTGCGAGGATCACGGGGATTATTTTCGTTGGAGATACTCAGCTTCAGCTTGTTATCCTGGGGATTGAAATAGGAGATAATATCTTCACTGGAATAGATTTTCTGGTAAACAGATGGGTTACGCGTGAAGAATTCTCCTGCGACGGCTTCTGTCATATACAGGCTGTTGTGTCCAGTCTCCAAAACCAGATCAAATTCCACCGAGCAATTGTGAGGATTGAACATCGCTTTAAGTTTGTCCATAAAACTTGCCTGCATGGGCCTGAGAACGATCTTCACGTCAAACAATTGCGCTCCGCCCTCTTCCAAAGACTTTGGCAGCCTTGAGGGGCTGATCTCGATGATCGGTCTTTTGATCCTGAGATATCTACCGTCGGATTTTATCCTGAAGTGTTCAACCTTAACCGCTGTGTTTTCCCTAACCCCTATATACTCGTAGTTCGATCTCATCATGATCGAAAATCGGATGGTATTGGCTTTATCGATCTGTAGCGAAGGAATACCAGAGCGGTTAGACTGCACCCTTAAGTGATATCTGCGACCCTTTGAGTAGATCTCAAAACCGCCCCCGGTGTTTTGGGGTGATTTCAGGCTAATGTGTTCTGCTGTTATTGGACGGATATGAAACAGCACATAGTTCTTATCCCGGAGCTTCCGAAGCAATGAATTCCTCTCGGATCTGGCGGCATCATCCAGGTTAGTAGAGACGAAATACACGATCAGCCCCGTAGAACCGTTGTAATGAGAAGCATTCCCCCGATAGGGATTGCCGGAGAAGTTCAATATTCGAGGCGATACATCAATGGAACTGATAACTTGGTTCTCGTTTAGTTTGGAGTAAAACTTGGCGGATTCTCCGATGGTATAAGGATCGTCTTCCACGTTATCCGTTATGATGATATAGTTTCCTGATGCCTGCTCATTAAAGAGCTGCTCTGCCATCTTGCCAAGCAAAGTGTATTTGCCATTAAAGCTTGCTCTATTGTTGATATCCTCTCTTCGAACGGATTCAACCCTAACTTCCTGGGAAGTGACTGAGCTGAATATCTTGTATTGGGCTTGTCCCTCTCCAGCTTCCAAGCTTTGAGAGATATCATCCACCAGTGCCAGGAGAGAGCCTCTGTTTACAAAGCCCTGCATGCTTCCGGAACCATCGACTACAAAACATACTCCACCTAACACCGCCGACACACCAATTAGTAGGATTAGCAGCAGATATCTATTCATCCATCATCTCCCGAATATACACATAACTGTTGTTTTCTTTTGCAATAAAAGCCAGCCGGTTGTTATACCACGCTTGGGCGATAACCCGAGAATTCAAACCCCTGGATTGGAAATTCTTGTGGGCAAATCCGTTCGCTAGCACGCTAGTGTAGGTTTGATTAGCCTGAACGCACTGATAAGAGATCTGATCACTTAGCTGTGATACTTCCAAAGAACCCGGCACCAGCCCCTGTACTTCTGTCTGCGTGTTCATTACACCACCTTGCAGACCTTGACAGTCCTTAAGCTCAATTTTGTCTAAATATTGAATGTACAAGCTATCATCCTTGAGCACCAGCTTGTTTGCAGCGCTTGTCATTGGGATCATCGTCCAGGCGGACTGCTTGCGGCTTAGATGCTTCCAAGCCCCGCTCCAAAGATGGGTTTCGCCTTGATTTCTGGTACTGAAGGCCAGGAATCTTTCGTTTGCAATAGCCAGGATGGAGCCATCCCCTTTAATATGTGGCGAGGTTTTCTCGCTCTGAGTTCCGGTATCAAATGATTTCACTACCAAAGTGTAAAGCCTCTGCTTCTCTCCGATATAAAAAAGGTTTTGCGCGCAATAAAGAATAGATCGCACCAGATAATCAGTGGCTTCTCGCTCACTTCTTTGGGTGATCACATTAAGTCTGTGAATAATGCCATTTTCATAGTACACCAGAGTATTTGTCAGCGGATCAAAGGAACTCACCTTACACCGGGAGGTCAGCTGATCCGCGCCCGGAGAAGTAGCAAAAATGGATGAATATGCCATTCTGTAAACATGCCCGGAGCTGTTGAATAGCAATACTCCACCCGAGTATGGCTCGATCTTCTCGAGCGAGGCATTGAACAGCTTGTTCAGATCAAACTCGTGAACTACCTCATCTTCCCTGATAACCACGCCTTTGCCTTTGTCTGATATCACTATCAGGAATAAATCGTAACAGAAACAAAACAAGTTTTTTACAGAACCCAGAACTAGTGGAACTGAGTTTGCCAGGACAAGTTTTGAATCGGCTTTAACCAAGCTTCTGGAGAAACTAGATAATCCCTGCCCATAGCTGCTGGATACTTTCTCTTTGCATATTGGGCAATAGCTAACGTGGGGAGGACGCAGGTGAGCTTTGGTATCAGCGCTGCAAACCATGTGCAACATGCTGCATGAGGGACATATGAAGAAATCCCTGGAATTATCGGGTAAGGATATTGGCTTGGAACAATTCAAACACTTCAAAACACCTCCATAGATAGCCGCTTAGCGGCTAATCCTACTATTCTGCCGTAATCAACATATACAGGCAAGTCTTGCCTCGACCATAAAAAATACAAATCAAAGACGCATTTAATCATCCGAATAGCCGTAGTCATCATTTTGATCACCAGTCCCAATTTCAATATTCCCAAATATTGACATTGCTTTTATACTGTCAAGAAAAATAACAGGTGATTAAGTACTCTCTCTTTTCTGCTTATCCAGTATGGGTGAAAAGAGTCACTGAAATCTGCAAATTGGGTCACCGAAAACTGCAAATTCCAAAATAGATACAAATCCAAGACTCTAAATACTACCTAACGAAACACGTACTGGTATATTGCATATATCA
>Ga0172377_10003628_pt1 | contig 15880 bp, 16 predicted proteins | sample Pumphouse3metaG_FD_119749 | JGI IMG/M metagenome (GOLD analysis project Ga0172377, IMG submission 119749) | Leachate microbial communities from a municipal landfill in Southern Ontario, Canada - Pumphouse #3 metaG | ecosystem: Engineered > Solid waste > Landfill > Unclassified | place: Canada...
ATTATACTTAAAAACGGCGGTTTATGTTAAAATATATTCATAGATTGGGGGTATTTATGAATATTGGAATATTAGCTACTGGTGGAATCGCCCACAAGATGGCAAAAACTTTATCTGAAATGAACGGCGTGACGAAATACGCTGTGGCAAGTCGCACCGAAGAAAGAGCGAATGCTTTCAAAGAAGAGATGGGCTTTGAAAAAGCCTACGGAAGTTACGAAGAACTTTGCAAAGATCAAAAAGTGGAATTGGTATACATTGCCTCACCTCACTCCGAGCACTTCGAGAATATGAAACTTTGCATCAAATATCACAAACCTATTCTCTGCGAAAAGGCGTTTTGCATAAACTCAAAACAAGCTGAAGAAGTTTTTAAATTAGCTGAAGAAGAAAAGGTTTTCGTCGCGGAAGCGATGTGGACCCGCTACATGCCTTCAAGAAGAATCATCGACGAAATTTTGAATTCAAATATCGTTGGAGATATACATTTAGTCGTTGCTAACTTGGGATATTCAATAAAGAGTCATCCCAGATTGGTCGATCCCAAACTCGGCGGTGGCAGCCTTCTTGACGTCGGTGTTTATCCGATTACTTTCACTCAGATGGTTTACAAAGAGACTCCTGAGAAAGTTGACGCTCACTGCACCTACACTGAAACCGGTGTGGATGAGACAGACAGCTACACTTTAACTTACAAAAATAACAAGCAAGCTTTCCTCTACGCTTCCATGGATGGAATATCCGATAGAACTGGATATATCTACGGCTCCAAAGGGTATATCAAAGTTATAAATATCAACGATCCAAGCAGAATAGAAGTGTATTTGGATCAATCGGAAACTCCTGCAAAAGTTTATCCTGTACCCGAGCAAATCTCCGGATACGAATATCAGGTGGAAGAGTGCGTTGATGCGATAAATAAAGGCAAATTGGAATGCGCAAGCATGCCTCAAAAAGAATCTTTGAGAATGATGAACATCTACGATGAGATCAGAAGCAAACTCAACGTGATATACCCGGGAGAAGAGTAAATGGAAAAGAAGAAAAAACTAGCTCTATTCGATCTGGATGGTACGCTTTTTGACACTTTTGAAATTCACTACCTCGCATATATGAAGGCTATGAATAAGATAGGCATATTTCTCGATAGAGAAACCTTTAAAAGGGATTGCTTTGGAAAGTATTACACTCAGTTTTTACAAACTTTGATGCCCGGTTCCTCTCAGGAAGATATGGATGCGATTCACGATGAAAAGAAGATATACTTCGACAAATTGCTGAAGGATGCCGTTCCCAATACTGGCCTTTTCGACATCATAAAAGCGATAAAACCCGATTACTATTTGGTCGTGGTAACTTCCTCTTACAAGGAAGCTGCTATTAAGATTCTCAAGACCCACGGAGTATTCGATTTGTTTGACGCGGTAATCGGTGGTTCGGATGTAACTGAACACAAACCCGCTCCTGACTGTTACAAGTTAGCGAGGGACATGTACGATGTTGACTCTAAAGACATAATCGTATTTGAAGACACTCAAGATGGCTTCGATTCAGCTAAAGCTATCACAAAAAACATATTCATGGTAAAAGGTTATAAATAGTCTTTTTGGCCTTCTACTTTTTCGTTAATTTTATATCGAACATAACTATTCCGTATTTATTTACATCGTCAGCGGAATAGTATGTTTTTAGTTCTTTCAGCGTTTTGCTGAAAGAGTGAAAAGTGTCCGAAAAATCGTTTCTCCAGTTCTTCAGTATCGCTACTTCCCAGCAGCGGTATAAAGTTTTCTTTGTAACTGTAACTTCCAGTGAATCGCTCTTGTCTTCCACGGAAGTTAGCAATATAGAATCGTTGACGTTTATCTTTTGTCGTTCCTTGGTGTTCAATCGATACTCGTGCGTTTTTTTATGCTCGCGAATCGATTTTAGATATTTTTCGTGAATGTTCATTTTATACAGTGCCATATCTTTCTCCTTTTAAATCTCTCCTAACATTATAAAAAGAGCACTCGATAAAAGTGCTCTTGAATTTGCTTAGGCTTTAAGTTTCAACGTGACGATCGTTTCAATATGTCTGGTATTGGGAAACATATCTACAGGTTGAACTACGTCGATTAGGTAGTTCTTCTTGAGCATTTGAAGGTCTCTCAAAAGCGTTTTTTGATTGCATGATACGTAGGTTAGTTTTGCGGGTTTGTTGTAGTTTAGATATCCTACGAATCTAGGGGATAGACCGTTGCGTGGAGGATCGACGATTACCGCGGTAGGTCTTGTAGTAAGACGGTCGATAACTTTGGAAACGTCTCCGGTGTGATAAGAAGTGTTGTAGAGGTGGTTTCTAGTCGCGTTTTCCGCGGCGTCTTCAACGGCTTCCGGTACTATTTCAATACCGATGACCTTTTTAACCTTGCGAGCGGCTGTTAAACCTATAGTTCCGATTCCGCAGTAGGCATCTAGCAACATGTCATCTTTAGATAAATTGGTCAGATCCAATAAAGTCGTATAAAGCTTTTCAGTTTGAGCAGTATTTATTTGGAAAAACGAACTCGGAGATATGTGGTATGACAATCCGCAGAGTTTATCCTTTATAAAGGGAACACCAAACAACAAACTGGATTCTGGTCCTATGATGGAACCTGAGTGTCTGGGATTTACGTTGTGCATTATGCATTTAACTTCAGGGAAGTGTTTGATCAAGTTTGTTGCAAGCAATTTTGATTTAGGTAAAAAGACTGAATTTGTGATGATTATTATCATCGCTTCTGAGCAGTCGTGATTCGTGCGAATGACCAAATTCTTTACGCTTCCGTTAGGTTGAGCGTTGCAGTAAGGCAACACGTCAAAATCCTTCATGAGTTGCAAGAAGTAGGTCTTTATGTTGTAGCTCAATTCATTTTCTAACAAACAGTGATCAATCGAGATCAAGTGGTGTGAATTTGGAGCGTAGTTACCGCAGATGATTTCACCCTCGTAGGTGATGTCGAAATTGTACTGAATTTTATTTCGGTATGCATTCTGGCTGTCCGAGCCCAATATAGGTCGGATTTCATTGGGCGTTAAGTCTGCCTTTTTAAAGTTTATTATTGTTTCTGCATCTTTGCTTGCGAGTTGGTCGGTGTAATCTTTTTCGAGTAAATCACATCCACCGCAACTGTAAAGATACGGACATTTTGTTATTGGTTCCATGTTGTATTTCCTTCAAGTTAGTTTAACACATTACATCGATAATTATATTATGTAAAGATAAAAAGTGCTATATTTTGAATAGAATATGTATTTGGTTTAAATATATGTAATACTTAATCGTATAAGGAGTAATTATGGAATTGGAAGAAGCGATATTCACGCGCAGGTCCGTGAGAAAATACGACGTGACAAGAAGCGTATCCGAAAACGATTTAAAACTTATTATTTCAGCTGGAATTTACGCTCCATCCGGAGTGAATTTTCAATCTTGGAAGTTTATTATCGTCGAAGATGAAAATTTAAAGAAAAATTTTGTTCAGCCATTCGTAAAAGAAGCTGACAAATTGATATTGGTCACCTACAGAAATGATCTGACGCGCAGCAACGAATTTTTACCTCACATTCAATCCGCCTCTGCCGCGATTGAAAACATGCTGCTTATGGCTACAGGACTGGGTATTGGGTCTTGTTGGTTGACTGGATTGGGAAGCAAAGCTAAATTGGAAGAGGCTTTTAACGTTCCAAAAAACTGCGATATTATCGGTCTTGTAACTCTGGGATACCCCGTCGACAGCGATTTTGACGAGTCGAAAAAATCAAAATTAACCCTCGAAGATATAAAAAAATACTCAACTAAGGAAAGACGATTTGGAATTGATGACGTTGTTATATATAATAAATATTAGTAGTTTTAATTAATGGCGTATTTTGCGGCTATAATTAGCATTGAATAACGGGGAACACTATGTGCATTGAAGTGAAAAAAGTTGATATATCTGAAATCAATCAGGTATTCGAAATTATTGAAAATGGACGTGAGATTTTAAAAAAAGAAGGTTGTCCTCAATGGCAGGACGGCAATCCAAATATCGTGAAAATCAGAGATCAAATACTGAACGACAGCATGTACGGCGTTTATAAAAACGGCGTCTTGTCTCTAGTCGCGGCTGTCGTGTGCGGAGAAGACCCCTCATACAAGAACCTTTACTCAGGGGAGTGGCAGCTTTACACCACCCGCTATATCAGCATCCATTCATTCGCAGTTAAGTCTGGATGTGAGGGACAAGGTTTGTACAACTACTTCTTCGAATGGCTGTTTTTACAAGCTAAGCGATTGACGACCAAAGTCGTCAAGTCTATAAGGATAGATACGCACGATAAAAACGAAAGAATGAAGCATATTATCCTTAAAGAAGGATTTATATACTGCGGAATCGTATACATCTGCGACTTGAAAGTCGACAGAAAGAGAAATGTATACGAAAGAGTGCTGTAATCTTCAAAAAGCGTAGATTTATTAATATTTTTGATGAAATATCAGCATATCCGACATATTTCTAAGGTTTTAAGTTTAACTGGGCATTTATTTCTTGACTATAGTGCCGATTTAAATTAAAATATACAAAGTTGAATTGCCCTCCACTTGGCCTTCAACCGCATATCTACGGTAATTAACTTCAGAGATGAGGCCGCTAATAGCGAGTAATAAGTGTTGAATACAGGAGGAAATTATATGTTTGCAGTTATTGAAACTGGCGGTAAGCAACTTCGCGTAGAAGAAGGCGCATCTTACTTTGTTGAAAAGTTAGAAGGCGTTGAAGGCGAAGAGTTAGTTTTTGAAAAAGTTCTTGTTGTTGATGGTAAGTCTTTGAAGATTGGTGCTCCTTACGTAAAAGGCGCAACAGTTACAGCAAAGATTGTCAAACAAGGTAGAGCTAAGAAGATTGATGTCTTCAAATACAAAGCTAAAGCCAATTATCGTCGTCACACAGGCCATAGACAACCCTATACAAAAGTTAGCATCGAAGCTATTACTCTTGCAAAATAAGGCGCTATTATGATTAGAGTTCTAGTTACAAAGAAAGACAATAGTATTTCTAAGATTGAACTCAGAGGCCACGCTGATTACGCTGAAGAAGGTAAAGACATTGTCTGTGCCGGAGTTAGCGCTTGTTTCCTAGGAGCTCTTGGAGCTATCAAGGATGAGAAATCAGTTTCATACTCATATGAAAAAGGACAAGGTAAAGTTGAAGTTATAACGGAGTTATCCAGTTATGATCAAACTGTGCTCGATGTCTTATATAGACAACTTGAGCTAATCGCTACAAGTTATCCTAAATTTATTCGAATAAAAAATGAAAGGAACTAAGAATATGAAAATCATATTTGATCTTCAACTCTTCGCTTCCCATAAGGGTGTCGGTTCAACTAAGAATGGCCGTGACTCTGCTGGTAGAAGATTAGGAGCTAAATTATCTGATGGTCAATTTTGCCACTGTGGATCAATCATCTATAAGCAAAGAGGTACAAAAATTCATCCCGGTGCAAACACTAAGCTTGCTAAAGATGATTCAATATTTGCTTTAATTGATGGAATTGTTAAGTACGAAAGACTCGGTAGACATAGAAAGAAAGCTTCTGTGTATCCTGTCGAAGAAGTCGCTACAGCTAGCAAATAATTAATTAGATAAATTTTAGGCCCCTTATTTAGGGGGCCTTTTTTAAAGAAAGTAGGTGTTTTATGTTTATTGATAAAGCCAAAATATATCTCGTAGCAGGATTCGGTGGCGATGGTGCCGTATCTTTCCTAAGAGAAAAATGTGTAGAATACGGTGGTCCTAACGGCGGTAATGGTGGTCGTGGTGGTTCGATTTATTTCGTTGCAAAGCGCGGAATGGATACATTAGGTCACTATCGTCACGCTATTAAAGTAAAAGCAGAAGGCGGAGATAAGGGTCACAAGAAAAACTCATTCGGTCGAGCTGGAAAAGATGTATATCTAGAAGTTCCTATTGGAACAGTACTTTTAACCTTGGATGGAAATGTACTAGCTGACTTATCAAAAGAAGGTGACACTTACTTAGCTTGTAAAGGTGGTAGAGGTGGTAGAGGTAACTCCTGTTTTGCATCCTCGACAAACCGTTCTCCCCACACAGCTGAAAACGGTTCACCTGGTGAGACTATGACATTGGTCATGGAGTTAAAGTTGTTAGCAGATGTCGGTTTGGTCGGTTTACCCTCAGTAGGTAAGTCAACTTTGCTCTCAGTTGTCTCTAACGCTAGACCCAAGACTGCAGAATATCACTTCACAACTCTCGAACCTATGTTGGGAGCTGTAAGATTGTCCGATACGGAATCATTTGTAATGGCGGATTTACCCGGTCTTATCGAAGGCGCTTCTCAAGGAAGAGGTCTCGGTATGATTTTCTTGCGCCACATTGAACGCTGTAGAGTTATCATCCACGTGGTTGATATATCTCGCGAAGAGCAAGATTCCTTTGAACAATTTGAGAAGATTAATAAAGAATTAGAAACTTATAAGTTGGACTTGCTCAAACGTCCCATGTTGATTGCAATCAACAAGATCGACTGCGAAGGCGTCGAGGACAAAATACGCGATTTCAAATCGAAGATTGAAGCCAAATACGGCGACAAGTACAAGATGTTCGAAATCTCAGCTATTGCTAAGAAGGGAATTAAACCTCTAATTAGATCAGCTTACGATTTGGTACAAACTACACCTAAATTCGTCCTTTACAACCCTGAAAAATCTCAGGAAGTATTGTACGATGCAGCTGAACTTGCTAAACCCAAGTTTAAAATTATGTTGCTCTCGCCCAATCACTACCGCGTTGAAGGCGAAAAGGTCGTTAAGGCCTATCGTTTGATCAACCACAAGACCGATGAAGGTATGATGAAATTGCTTTCGTACTTGAATAGTCTCGGTGTTGATGACGAGTTGAGAAAACTCGGTGCTCGCGATGGATCATCCGTAATTATCGATGATTTCGAATTCGAGTATTACAACTAAATAATACATTAAAAAACCGCCTTTATCTGAATATCCTCGCCTTGTACTGCACTTAGCAAAGGGGAGAAATTAATATTCAAATAGGCGGTTTTTAATATGTCTATATTTTGGTTTCAAGCAACTTGATGTACGCTTGTTTCAACTGCTCTCCGACCTTTTCAATGGAGCGCTCTTCCACTACTTTATAACCTTCTGAAGTGATAGAACTTTGATCTTTATCTATGCAGAGGTTGATCTTTTGTACAAAGTCGTCAACAGTCTTTCCTTTGTAGCAATTAAGCCCGTCTGTAAGCCAATCTTCGTATACCCCGACATCTCTTACAATCAGTGGCAAATGACAGGCTAGAGCTTCCAAAGCGACTATTCCTTCCGTCTCTTCGTGAGTCGGGAACAGCATGCAGTCGCACCTTTGATATGCGCCCTTGATAATCTCTCCTTTGATGTAACCGGGAAGAATGACGTTGCTAGGTTTGTTTTTGATGCACTTTAAGATGTATCCTGTGGTTAAAATCTTTTGAAGATTGCCAAACCAGATGAATTTCACGTTCGGCATCTTTCTCGCTGTTTCAAAAAAGTCGTCGATTCCTTTTCTCTTGAAGTAGAAACCAACTCCCATTACGACGTGATCTTCAGGTTTGATATCAAACTTCTTTTCAAAATCCGCGACGTATGATTTGTTTGGAGCGTAATCCTCAAGTACTAATCCGTTGGATATATTGAGTACCGGGCAGGTAACGCCTGGATAATTCTCGATTAACCTTTTTGAATATGCGGTTGGTGTGATTATCAAATCAGCTTTTTTGTACATGCGATTTAAAAGGTGATTGTAAAATGGAGCGATAACTTTCCAAAGTCTGAAACTCTCTCTGAAATCCTCGTGGGTTGAGTGCCCGTGAGAGATGACTTTTATCCCTTGTTTTTGGTATTTTCTCATGAGGTTGTAAGTGTGGTTTTGATAAGAGTTTAAATGCGCGATATCAAAAGAATCTTTCGTGTCGAAAGTGAATTCGATGCCCGCTGATTCCAAGGCTTTGCTCTGGTGCAGTATCGCTCTTCCGATTCCTGAGTTCGCCAGTTTGTTTTTATTTTCTAAATATAATAAAACTTTCATGTTATTTTTTCCTTCTACTCCTTAAGTATAACAAATTTCTCCCTAAAATTTTTTATATGAAATGAATTGGGTTAAAATGTTTTAATAATTGTCTAAATATAATATAATTTAAATGTTAGGAAAATACATCAATGAATAAATTAGAACAAAATAGAACGATTTATGGAATTCTCACTGGGGCTGGTTTTATATTGATTCTATTCGTTATTTTATTGATATGTTTACGGTAATAAAATATGTATTTTTATCTTAAAGGTCAAATAGCACTTCATCAGAAAAACAGCGTTGTAATCGAATGTGACGGAGTGGGTTATCAAGTCTTCGTTTCGCATCCTGAGGATTATCCCATCGCGGTTACTATGCTCATATATACGATGTTCTACGTTCGTGAAAACGAGCAGTTTTTAATCGGCTTTAAAACTTTTGAAGAAAAGAGGCTGTTTAAAAAGTTGATTTCCGTAAAAGGAGTCGGACCTAAAACCGCCATCAACGCTTTGGGATCAACAACTCCCGAACGATTGGTTCAAGCGATCAACGATTCGAACTTATTATTTTTAAAATCCCTAACTGGAATCGGACAAAAAGCTGGTTCTCAAATCATTTTAGATCTGAGAGGCAAGATTACTTTGTCAGATACGAACACGGGCGATAAAGAATTAGATGAAGCGATGGAAGGACTAAAGTCATTCGGTTTTACGAAGAAAGAAATTGTCGGTGCGGTATCTCAAATAGACGTGAGAGGGAAGACTGCATCCGAATACATTTCCATGGCGCTTAAGTTTTTATCCGCTAACAAAGGTTGATAGATATGGCAGATATTTTAAGAGAGACAATAGAAAATACAACGGACGACTTCGATATATCCTTAAGACCTAAGTCCCTGAAGGAATACATAGGTCAAGATGCTATCGTAAAGGAATTTTCGGTTTATATTAAAGCCGCGTTATTGAGAGAGGAACCTCTCGATCACGTTCTTTTGTACGGGCCTCCCGGGTTGGGAAAAACAACCTTAGCGAACATAATAGCTAACGAAATGCACACGGATATAAGAATAATCAACGGACCGAGTTTAGATCGAACGGGGGATTTAGCTTCCATTCTTTCTACTTTGAATCCGGGAGATGTTTTATTCGTGGATGAAATTCACCGCATGCCTTCGATCGTAGAAGAAGTTCTTTACGAAGCGATGGAAGATTTTACGCTGTCCATAGTAGTTGGAAAAGACGCTGACGCTAGAACGATAAATATCAAACTTCCTCCCTTTACCTTGATAGGAGCTACGACCAAAGCTGGAAGTCTGTCCTCACCTTTGAGAGATAGATTCGGTATAATCGGTCACTTTGACTACTATTCGGAAGAGTGTTTGATGGAAATCATCGACAGAACAGCGAGAGTTTTTAACATTGATATAATGCCCGAAGCTAACTACATGATAGCTAAGCGTTCAAGAGGAACGCCGAGAATAGCAAACAGGTTGTTCAAGCGCGTCAGAGATTACGCGACGATCGATTCGCTAAAAATGATTGACAAGGATCTCGCTGCAGCCGCATTGGATGGACTAGGCATCGATGAGTTGGGCTTGGACGAGATAGATAGAAAGTACTTGGAGACGCTTATCGTCAGATATAAAGGGAAACCCACAGGACTCAACAACATAGCTATAGCTATAGGCGAGGATCCGGTTAATTTAGAGGATGTTTACGAGCCGTATTTGGTTAAAATCGGTTTGCTTAACAGGACTTCTAGGGGGCGCGTTGCGTCCAAAGCTGCATACAAGCACCTAAATCATTTAGATTTATACAAAAATACGGACAACCTGTACTAGACAAAGTTAATGTAATGTTTTATTATCTTATAAGAAAGAGAGCGCTTACATGAAAGAATTTATTTTTAAAAAATTTCGTCTAAAAGAAAAAGGCACTGACATTCGTACTGAAATCATTGCTGGTCTAGTCGTATTTATCGCTATGCTGTACATCCTACCAGTCAACTCTAACATCCTTTCCGATATGGGTATGGATAAGGCTGGAGTATTCGTTTCTACCGCACTGCTTACAGCCGGTGTAACTATTTTTATGGGTTTATTCGCCAATTATCCAATCGCTTTGTCAGCAGGTATGGGATTGAACGCTTACATTGCTTATACCGTTTGTTTGACACTTGGATTCTCCTGGCAGGAAAGTATGTTGCTGCTATTTGTAGCAGGTATTCTTTTCTTTGTTTTATCTTTAACCCCGCTTCGTCAAAAATTGATCGAAGCTATTCCCGAAGGATTGAAAAACGCAATCTCCGCAGGTTTGGGTGGATTTATCTTATTCGTTGGTTTAAGCGGTTCAGGAATTATTACTGCAAACGCTGGAACACTTGTTACACTTGGAACATTTAACAACTTATCAACGCTGCTTGCGTTTGTAGGTATTATGTTGGTGTTAGGTTTGAATTTCTCTAAAAATAAAAAAATTGCGAGATTAGCCATTCCGATTGCTTTGCTTATTACAGCTATCATCGGAGTTACAGCCTCATCAATTATGATTCAAACAGGAAATAGCGATTACGCTATGAATTCAGGGCTTCCTATTGCACCTTGGTACACTTCTGACGTCAGTTTCGGTGTCAGTGGATTGGACAAAGTTGTCTTCTTCGGATTCCTCGACAGTTCTACAGTTAACGAAGGCTTTGGGACTATGTTAGTTAAAATATTTGGCAATCCTCAAGCTTACATGGCTATATTCGCTTTAATCTTAGTAAATCTATTCGATACGACTGCGACTTTAGTTACAGTTGGTAAAGATTGTGGACTTATCGATGAAAAGGGAATGCTCATCAACGGCAGAAAAGCTATGATGGTCGACGCTACTGGCGCATTGATCTGTGCTCCACTTGGTACTTCTACAGTTACTTCCTTCGCTGAATCAAGCATCGGTGCATCAATGGGTGCAAAGACTGGTTTAACTTCGGTTACTACTGGCTTAATGTTCCTTATCGCTGCATTCTGTTTCCCGATATTCTCCGTATTCTCCTACTCTTGCGTTACCGCACCTGCTCTTGTCATGGTCGGTATCCTCATATTCTCTGGAGCAATTAGAAGAATGAGCAAAGACAGCGACATTTCTCTATATGCAAGCGTTTTGACAATACTTTCAATGGTATTGACATATTCGTTAGCAAACGGTCTTGGAATAGGTATTATTTCATATGTTATAATGTCTATATTCGCAAATAAGAAAGAAAATTTAAACCCTTATATTATATCAATAGCAGCCTTATTTGTTGTTAATTTTGCACTTACTGCTATCATGGCTTAATCGCTTTCAAAAAATTAGATAAAAACTATATATATTTACATATATAAACTTGATATTATGCCTTAGAAATGGTAAAGTTAAAAACGTGAAAATATCATTTCAAAGGCATTTTTTATGTGTTTGATGGAATTCGAATTTAGCGAGTAGATCTGCTGAAATTCGAATATGTAGAAAGGTATCAATATATGAGAAGATTTTGGGCACTAGTAGTCATGGTATTAAGTATGTTAATCATGATTTGTTTCAACGTACAGGCTGTATACAGCTCTAACAATTTATCGTTAGAATACGACGGTGGAACAGAGGCAGTTATTCAGGTAACTCAACGTACAGTCGGTGATAAATTAGATCGAGACGACATATCAGAAAAAATTATGGATCGTTTAGATTTAGCAGGAGCTGACAACTATGATGTAGAAGTGGATGGAACTGATCAAGTTCGCATATCCCTTGCAAATCAGACCACTGCAGAATTTGAAAATGCCATGAGAGTAGTAACCGCAAACGGTCCTTTCTCATTCTCAACTCAAGAAGACTACGTAGTTGAAGGCGAAGATTTATTCGGAGACGAAGATCCTCTTACTTTGGACTATGATGGAGCTTCTCCCATCGTCGCCTGGAACATCGGTAACGACACTGTATTTGATGACCTTAAAACACAAGCCGAAAACATTGAAACTGAAGATGAAAATAGCACAGCTACATCTACAATTTATGTTTGGCAAAATAAAACTGAAGAAGATACCTACGATTTAGCCTTCGGTGATGATGCAAAACAAGAAGTTAGAAACAAGGTAGTCTCTACCATCTCACTTACAAATTACGACGAAGATAACAATTACATCGTGATCGCTACAGATGAAAGTGGCAACAATTTTACCATCGCATCTGCCAGAAGTTTTGTCACAGCTTATAACGCTGACGATTACGGTTTCGACGTTGAATATTTATACTCGAATACAATCGAAGCGACATACCCCGCCAACTCAATGAGAAACCTTCTTATTGGTATAGGCTGTAGCATGCTCGTTCTTCTCTTAGGCTTAATTGCAGAATATGGTATCACTGGAGCAATTTCCGTTTTATCAGTTGCAGTTGCTACTCTGATACAAATAATGATTATGAACTTCGTCGGTTTCATACTGACACCGGTATCTATCCTGGCGATAGTGCTGTCGATTCTGCTGGGAGTGTTCATCAATATCAACTACTTCCAACGAGTAAAGAATGAACTCGAAAAGGGCAAGTCAATTGCCAAGGCTAACTCAGAAGGTTACCGCAAATCGTTCATATTTACCGTTGAAGCTTGCTCTTTAACCTTTATATTAGGATTGTTCATGTTCTTCATCGGCGAAGGAATGTTAGATGTATTCGGAGGAGTATTGCTCCTTGGTTCACTAACTTCATTCCTATTCTCCAACTTCTTAACAAAGTGGATGACTTACTGGATGATGTCCTCTTCAGTTTTCTCGAAAGAAGGACGCACATTCGGCCTTAACGCTAAACCCAAGAAATTGGAAAAGAAGATGGCCAATAGAATATACGTTACCGCTGAAAAGAGAAAGAAGCATAACCGCGGTTATGCTATCACAGCAGGAATTATAGTTGTCGGTTTGTTAGCTGGTTTCTTAACGGTAGGTTTGACAGGCGGCGTGGATAGTTATTACAGCAATGCAAACGACTACGCTGACACAAACAGACTCAGCATTTCCTACGTCACGCTCAGAAGCATTCAAGATGACGATACATTCGCATCGTTCTCTGACTTCACAGATGATATTTGTACAGACAAGCAATTGTTGGACAACGATAAGATAGTTTCCTACACTTACAACAGATTGGAAACAGTAGATGACGAATACATCGAAACATACACTACATACATTTCAGTAGAGTATGCCGAAGAGATCACTACAGAAACGTATAACTCGATAAATTCTTACTTCCAAGGCGGAACAGATTTATCGATGATTCCCAATGATTACGGCGATGAAACATCGGTCGAAAGCTACGTAGCCGTTGCTGGAGATGACGAACACAACAACGTATACTTCTACTTGGTAATTGGCCTTACAGTAGTATTCGCACTCGCTTACTTCCTCGTAGTTCACGGTGTCTATGCCGCTCTTGCTACCACGGGAAATACCGCTCTTACATTTGGTTTAGGATTAGGTTTATTGCTAGCCTTACCAATTCCGTTTAACTCCGTTACAATGTTCGCAATCTTATTCATGGTTGTGGTCGTTTCACTAGGTTACGTACCTGTTTACGTCCGCTTGCGCGAAATCAAGAAGGACGAACGTCGCAAACACCCTACTCTTGAACAGAGAACTGACTTCACTAATCAAGCTCTTCAATCTTCAGGCTTATCCATATCTTATATTTATGGCGCAAGTTTGATGGTTAGTGCATTCGTATTAATATTCGGTGGTTCAAACTTATTGAGCTTAGGCTTACTAATGTTAATATTGACAATATTTGGATATATCACCACTTATTACTTCAGTTTCGATCTCTACTTGTACTTTGCAAATCGCTTCCACTTTAAAGCGCGCAAACACAAGAAGAGTATATTCTCAAAGAAACCTATCAAGGTTAACAAGAACGAACCTCACGAAACTATTGTTCCAGGAATAAACGACTAATTATGGATTTGTTTAATAGATTATTAACCTATTATCAAATTACCGAATCAGAATATAACAAGCGGATTGAGGATAGTAATTTACTTACTATCCCCAATCCTTTTCAATATATGAACGGTTTTAAAGAAGCGATAGATTTAATAGAAAAACACATAGCTAATCACTCTAAAATTGTGGTTTTAGGAGACTACGATGTCGACGGTTTAACTTCGACTTCCATTTTGGTAATGGCCTTAAAAAAACGCGGTGTGGAACCGGGATTTTACGTTCCATCTCGCTACATTGACGGATATGGAATCAGCGAAAAGCGCGTCGAAGATATCAAAAAGGCAGATTACGACTTAATTATTACTACGGACAACGGCATATCCGCTTTCAAGCCGATAAAAAAGGCTAGAGATCTAGGAATTGACGTTATTGTAGTCGATCATCACACGATGCAAAACGAATTGCCTGAGGCAAACGCAATCGTTCACCACAAGCTGGGCAAATACGGCGATTTAGAGATATCCGCGGGTTTCTTAGCCCTGTTAGTAAGCTTTGGGCTGAATGGTGAGTACGACGAGTATTCAGCCGTTCTAGCCGGTCTTGCTGTCATATCGGACATGATGCCTATGAAGGGCAGCAATTTGAATTTAGTAAAACATCTTCTAAAAGTTGTGGCATCCGGAAAGTACGCGCAGTTCAACTATTTGCTGTGCGGCAATCCTTCGCTATTTATAAATAAAAAGCTCATTACATCGACGACCATGTCCTTCGACATAGTCGCACCTCTTAACGCGCTCGGTAGAATGGATATTGGACTTGGTAACAACAATGCCGTTCGCTATTTAGCGTCTAAAGACCCCGTAGAAATAAACAAGTACTACCAATATATTCTCAATGTCTCCAACCAGAAAAAAGAGAGATTGGGAGATCTGAGAAAGATATCCAATCAACCGACAAAATCCGTCGTGGATGTCAGGGTTATCAACGACTGTGAAGTTGGTTTGGTAGGAGCGTTGGCAAACAACCAGATGTTCAGCATTAAAAAGCCCGTAATTCTCTTTACTAAGTCTCCGACTAATTCGGATGTGCTAGTTGGATCTGGACGCAGCCTTCCTCACATAGATTTCTATTCTATCGTGAAGAAATACTCGGAAAAATTCCTGTCCTTTGGCGGCCATAGAAACGCTTTTGGACTATCTATTAAAGCTTCGGATTTTCTGTACTTTAAAGAGTGCATGATCAAAGAATTCCTTCAGATGAAAGACGAGAAACCTCAGGACGTACTGATAGAGATATCAGAAAGCGAAATAAACTCAGATTCTCTCGATATAATCGATGCTTTCGGTCCATTTGGAACTGATTTTAACTACCCTCATTTAGTCGTTAAAACCAAGAGAAAAAATCTCAAACTTTCCAAGAATCCCGATCACATATACACGCGCTTTCCTTCCGGATCTGTCTTAACCTATTTCAGCTACGACAAATCCATCGACAAAGACGTTGAACAGGACCTGTATCTCGTTGGAAGTTTATCGTTGAACGAGTACAAAGGCCGCAGCAACATTCAATTTCAAGCCAGTTCTGTAGCTGACGTTCGAATTGATAAAATTATTAATTAGTTTAACAATGTGCTAAGTTGTTCAATTTCTCACTCTTTTATTAAGATATTTTTAGGTATGAATAAGATATATAATATAGTAATAAGTATATAAAAAATGTTAAAATATTTGTGTATGTATCAAAGGTGGAGAAAAAATGGAAAAACCGATTAGCGCTTTAGAAATTACCTCATCAGGTGTTAAACTCGCAGTTGGATATGTTTATCAACACGAAG
>Ga0172377_10003629_pt1 | contig 15879 bp, 12 predicted proteins | sample Pumphouse3metaG_FD_119749 | JGI IMG/M metagenome (GOLD analysis project Ga0172377, IMG submission 119749) | Leachate microbial communities from a municipal landfill in Southern Ontario, Canada - Pumphouse #3 metaG | ecosystem: Engineered > Solid waste > Landfill > Unclassified | place: Canada...
AATAACGAAAAATGATAGAAGTTATGATGATTGTGCCAATTATATGCTAACCGGAACAATGGGGCTTAATGGCTTTATATCCATGGGTGTGGCTCAGGATTGGGCAACTCATATGATTGGTCATGAGCTGACTGCACAAAAAGGTCTTGACCATGGTCAGTCTTTAGCTATTGTATATCCGGGAACTATGACTGTTATGCGTAAAGAGAAAAAAGAGAAACTTCTTCGCTATGCAGCTAACGTATGGAATATAACTAAAGGTAAAAACGGATCAAAAGATGATGATGCTATAATAGATGCAGTTATTGAAAAAACTGATAAATTTTTCCGGTCCGTAGGGCAGAAGACCAGACTTTCTGAGTATGGAATTGGTCAGGATACAATAGATACCATAGTTGATAAATTTAAATCAGCTAATAAAAAATTTGGAGAAAACGGAATGGTTACTCCATCTAAAGTTCGTGAAATTCTTGAGAGCCGATTGTAAAAAAGTCTGTTTATTTATATTCACTTATATGCAATTCCTTCGGGTTTGCAGATAACGAGGTTCGGGTTAATTTCATCAGTCTGCCCTTTGGGACATACTGATAACATAGAATTAATGTAATTCGCTTTGCAAACTACGCCAACCCGAACCTCGATAACAATAAATTAAAAAGAGATTAATAATTAATGGCATTATATTATATATGCTTATTAATAAATTCTTATGTCTTACATTGCCCTATTTTATGTTCTGTATATATTGACAGAAAATTTTCTTTAATTTTTACAAGAATTATTATCTAATAACATAGACATGAGAAAGATTTTATTTTGCTTTTTTTTTATAACATACAGTACATTGCTTTATTCTCAGACAGATATACAGGAACATTATGATTTTGGGAAAAATCGTAAATATTTGACAACAACACTTGAAATGTTTAAGGCTGATGACTGGGGAAACACTTTCTTTTTTGTTGATTTTGATTATGATAATGGCGAAAATAATCATACTTCATGTAGCTATATGGAAATTAGCAGAACAATGAATTTAGGTGACACTCCTTTTGGTGTGCAGGCAGAGTATGACGGTGGAGTTGGAAATTCTGATGGTTTTGGCTATTCTATAAGAAATGCCTTTTTATTTGGTGGTAATTATAACATACATAATAAGGACTTTTCCAGAAATTTCACGCTCCAGTTGCTTTATAAATATATTCAGGGTGATGATTCTTTTGATTCTGAAAATTCGGCACAGATTACAGCTGTATGGAATTTAAAATTTCTAAATGCTAAATTTTCCTTTGATGGCTTTGCTGATACATGGCTAGAAGACAATAATTACGGTAATAAGAGTATTGTGTTTTTGACGGAACCTCAGATATGGTATAATTTTAATGGACATTTGTCTGCCGGTTCTGAAATAGAAATTTCTAAAAATTTATATTCTGATAATCTTCGGATTAATCCCACACTGGCTATGAAATGGAAATTTTAATATAGAATACAACTTTTGCAGGGAATTATAGTTCCTGCAATTATCTTTTAAAGATGTTATTGCATTGCCTTAACTGCATTGTAAATCTCATCATGAATTTTTTGGGTGAAAGGAACTTTTATATTCAATTCATCAGCATATTTTATAATTGCACCGGCAAATAATTCAAGTTCGTTCTTTCCTTTTTTAACATTTACATCCAGCTGCAGAGATGTTGTTGCTTTATATGGTATCTTATATGCTACATTAATTGTCTCCTCAATAATATCATCCGGCAACGTAATCCCTTTTGCAAGAGTTACAGATTTTATTTCCTGCATTATCCCATTAAGTTTTTCTCTTTGTTCATTATTTGTAAGTGCAGTACCAAAATTAGAATTATATTTTGATGTTACCAGGGCAAAACTAGCTACCAGCATAAATTTTGTCCATATTGCAATACGTGGATCATCCTTAAATTCGAAATTAATATTACTTCTTTTAAATAAATCAGAGACAAAAGAAACATCAATGGAAGAATGCTCAGGGTCTTTCCCAAAAATAATTTTTCCCGGTTTCCCTATTTGTTCTATTACGCCTTTTTCTTTAATGCGTGAAGAGACATAAATACAGGAAGGTAAAATTACATTATCCGGTATTATTTTTCTTATTCTTTCATAAATATTAACTCCGTTAAGCATTGGAAGTAAAACAGTTTTAGAAGTTATAACTGCGAGCAGTTGATTACATATATTTTCCAGATCGTAATCTTTTACACAAATCAATACCAAATCAGGTTTTTTTATTTCAGAAATATTCTGACAAACAGCATCTGGAATTGTAATTATATCATTGAATTCAGAAGATAATAATTTTAAACCATTTCTTTTTACTTTTTCATATGTTTCATTTCTTACAACAAATGATATATGGTTATTCTTTTCTATATTATTTGTACGATTGATTTTGAAACCAAAATAGCCGCCAACTCCGCCAAGACCAATTACAACAATATTTTTCATAACTTTATCTTTTTAATTCAGACATAGTACTTTTTAGAATTTATTCGAGAAACTTAAAATATCTAATTTACGTTTTTTTTACATTTTTAGTATGAAATTACCTGAATTTCTTTTGAATTTCAGGTGTTAATAAACATTGGTTTAATTTTTTAAGAAAACATTTTTCAATATTTTTATATTCTAAATATTCTTTTATTTTCTATTCCATAAAATTAAGGTATACAATATGTACAATAGATTTTTAATTTTATTTCTTCTTGTTTTTTTTGTATTTATTAACAGCAGTAAAGCTAAAGTACAGCAAGAAGGGAAAGTAATTTATGCTTTTGATTTTAACACTTCCTATACAGGCGATTTTGTATATAATTTGGATGGAGGTATAAAGACCGGTAGTACATATATGGGATTACTTAATTTTAATTTGGGATTTGATACAAAAAAAGCCGGACTTTGGAATAACGGGTATTTTTTTGCTATGTTATCAGATACTCATGGCAGATCTCTATCCGAACATTATATTGGTGATTTTCAGGTAAGTTCCAATATAGATGGCGGAAAAAATCTTTATATTCAGGAATTATGGTATTCACATAAATTAAATAATTTATCATTTATTATAGGTATTCAGGATTTGAATGTAGAGTTTGCCAATAGTAATTCAGGCGGACTTTTTATTAATAGTTCTTTTGGTATTATGCCTACCTTAGCTACAAATGCAAATGCACCTATTTTCCCGCTGACAACTTTAGGTTTCACCTTTAAATTGGATATAAATGATAACTGGACATGGGAAAATGCCATTTATGATGGTCAGCCTTTTAATAATGGAGAGAAGTTTTTAAATTTTGAATGGGATTCTAATGATAAAGATGGTGCGTTATTTATTTCTGAAATGCAGTATTATTTTGGTACAGATAATGAACATTCTTCTGTTATAAAAGTAGGAACTTATTTGCATCATAAACATATATCCGCCGGAAATAATGAGGGCGTTATTGTTGATAAATATATTAACGGAATATATTCTATTACAGATTTACATCTGTGGAATTCAGGAAATAAGAGTCTTGATGCATTTTCTCAGATCGGATTTTCTCCATCCAAAAATATTGAAGTAGATTATTATTTAGGTGGTGGTATAAATTATACCGGCCTTTTTAATCGTAAAAATCGGGATGTAGCAGGGATTGCTGTAAATGTTTTGCATTTTAATATGCGTGATGACAATGAAGCTGTGGCAGAATTAACTTATCAATATAATTTTTCTCCAAAAATATATTTGCAGCCTGATTTGCAGTATATTATAAATCCAATGGGTGCCAATATTAATTTAAATAATTCTTTTATTGGATTTTTAAGGTTTGGCCTTAATTTTTAATAGTCAAAATTAGTTAGATTATAACTGGTTATGATATTTTAAAATTTAATACAATACCTCTCCCAAAATATAAATTTAAATAAATTATCTTTTGGCTGTTAAATGTCTGTTAAACTCTGTATTTCATTTGAGATATAACAAGAACAACTTGTTATGTATAATGCTTATAAATCCTATTCCTAATTAGGTGAAAATCACTGTTTTATTATTAAATGTAAGAATTTTGCGTGCTATATGTTTTTGTACGGCTCTTGAGAGAACAATTTTTTCCAGATCTTTACCTTTATTAATAATAGCTTCAATTGTGTCTTTGTGAGTTATACGGGCAACATCCTGTTCGATAATAGGTCCGGCATCAAGATCTTCCGTTACATAATGACTTGTGGCACCAATAATTTTAACACCTCGTTTAAACGCAGCATGATAAGGTCTTGCTCCTACAAAAGCGGGTAAAAATGAATGATGAATATTGATTATCTTATTAGGATATTCTTCTATCATTTTATTGGATATAATTTGCATATAGCGGGCCAGCACAATGAAATCAACTTTATTCTTTTTAAGCAATTCCATTTCTTTTGTTTCCTGCTCAGCATGATTTTCTTTTGTTATGGGAAAACAATAATAAGGAACGTCAAAACGATCGGCAACATGTTTTAAGTCGGGATGGTTACTGATTATAAGTGGTATCTCACATTTCCATTCGTTTGTAGCATATCGGGCCAGCATATCATAAAGACAATGAGGCATTTTAGATACAAAAATAGCCATACGTGGTATCTGGTCAGAAAAATTAAGACGATAGCTTATATTATATTTTTTTGCGTATAATGTATTTATGTATTCGTTTATTTTATCACGAGGAATCTGAAAAGCTTCAAGATCCCATTCTATGCGCATATAAAATATGTTTTCAGTATGATCTACATATTGATCAAGATAAACGATATTGCCTTTATTTACTGTAATGAAATTAGTGATTTCAGAAAGAATACCGGGTCTGTCAGGACAATGCAGCAGAAGTTTAGCAGTGCAGGAACTCATATATATATATAGTTTTATATTTTTATTCAAATGTAATAATCACAAATATATCAAATCATTATTGAATTATATACTGTACTTGAAAATGAGTGAAGTTACGTATTTGTAATAGCTACAATATATAAATCAGTATTATTATAAGAACACAAGTTATATAAATTATTATTTATACAGTTGTTTAAAAAATGTATTTAACAGTAATTTACAATTACTTTAACCATGATTGAAAATTAAATTCTTTTTAAAGAAAAGATTATCTAAACCATGTATTACCTAAAATCCGCAAGGAATTATCTATTACGTATCCAACTAACTTCAAATCAGTCTCTATAATAAGTAACCCTCAATCACTATAGCTAATGCTATGTTTCAATCGGGTTACTTCCTGATTTATCGTTATTTGAATGCTCATTACGAGACTTCCTTGCGGAATTTAGGTATTATAAATAACTGATTTTTTAATTAAAAATTTAATATATAGTTTTATCTGTTTTCTTTTTCCATTTTTCAAAGGCTTTAACCGCTTCATTGGAAAGAACCACTTCTGTTTTTAAATGTCTTTCATTAAATTTTAAAGACATTTCTTCATAGATGAAAGAATCATCAAAATTTATTTTTGCTGCATCTGTTTTGTTGTTCCCAAAATACAGGTTATCAATATGTGCCCAGTAGATTGCGCCAAGGCACATAGGGCATGGTTCACATGAAGAATAAATATCATATCCTGATAAATCAAATCTGCCTAATGTTTTGCAGGCATTTCTTATAGCAAGGATCTCTGCATGAGCAGTAGGATCAACATTAGAAGTAACTCTGTTTACTCCTGTAGCAATAATTACTCCTTTTTTATCAGCAATAACTGCTCCAAAAGGGCCGCCACCATTATCAATGTTTTCTATTGACAACTTAATGGCCTTACGCATTAATATCTCTTTTATATTCATGAGTTCAATTTAAAAATGTTGCAGGCAAAAATAAGTAATTAAAACCACAGTGATAAAAGTGGAAAAATCGATAAATTCTGTAAAATAATGGTTACAGGTTTTGTCGATTAAAATGTTTTTCAGTTTGTTATGCCTATTGTCTATGTAAATTGTCTTTCATTTTTGATAATTTTTCCGGTACTATCTTTAACTGTTACACTAATATTATTGATAAATATTGTAATATTTACCAATAATATTAGTGTATATTGCAAAAAGAAGTGATACATTATCAATATGGACATAGATTTTGAATCATACATCCGTGGTGATGAACCTGATATGAGTTTCTTGATTAATTTCTTTCGAAATTTAATGATGGGTGAAAGCAATGAACTTAAAAACAGATATATGATTATTGATGCTCTTAATGAATTGACTTTAAAGCAGCACCCGGTAATAACCCGACAAGTACCCGACAAGCTTACGACAAGTTCTTCTGCCATTCTGAATCTGATTAAGGTTTTAGGTGAGCAGCAATTGTCTATCAAGGATATGTTAACTGCAATGAGATTAAAGGACCGTGAAAATTTTATGAATAATTATTTGTATCCTGCTATGAAAGAAGACTTTGTTGTGATGTTCTATCCAAATAATCTAAAACATCCTCGCCAAAAATATTTATTGACAGTCAGAGGATTATCAATTTATAATTCTAGTGATAGCAGGGTACACAGAGCTTGCGAGAGTTAAATTAAGTTATACTACAATTCTTAAATCATGAAAATTCGTTATTATATTGCAATTATTGTTTTTATGACCCCCATAATGGTTTTTTCTCAGAAAAATGTAAAAATATATTCAGATACAAAAATCATTAGAGATATTCATTATAACAAGTATAAACAGACAACTTTTGATTTATATCTTCCTTCTGTTAAAACAGGAAAAATGCCACTTGTTGTTTTTTTCCATGGAGGAAGTTTTATTCATGGAGATAAATCAGAAATAGAAGATCAGATTCCATTGATATCATCCCTGCTTGAAAAAGGAATAGCCTTTACAAGTGTAAATTATAGATACAGGGTAAATAACGATTCGCTTGGAGTAATGCGATGCATTGAAGATGCAGCAGATTTCATCAGATTTATTCGTTTTTATGCTGATAAATATCAGATCGATTCTGATAATATCGGTTGTTACGGAGAATCGGCGGGGGCAGGAATAAGTCTTTATCTGGCCTTCCATGATGATATGGCCATTCCTTCTTCAGATGATTATTTACTTAGAGAATCTACACGGATTGGGTGTGCTGGAGCTGTTATAACACAATCTACATATGATCTTTACAGATGGAAAAAAATTCTTCCTGGTTTCAGACTGATTTATTTGTTAAAGAAAAAAAAATTAAATCAGCAGATAGCCAACTTTTATGGATTTACTTCTTATAAGAGTTTTAAATCCTTAAAAAAAGAAATAACTAAAAAACTGGATATGTTGGATATGATAACTTCAGATGATCCTCCGGTATGGCTTTGTAATATTGAAACTAAGGAATATAAAAGGGGCATTCCCCATAATGAGGGTCAGATGTTTCATCATCCCAGACATGCCGAAGCAGTGGGTAAGGAAGCAAAAAAAAACGGTGTCGTAAATTATGTTATTACCAGCGAAAAAGAAAAAAAACAAGCTCCGAGACTGGATGATTTTTTTGAGAGGTATCTTAAATAATAAAAATTTTAGCAAATTCCGGTGTTAAATCAGTTGGGGATTGCAAGTTTTCTAAAACGGGAAATGACAGGTAAAATTTAATAATGTTGAATTTTTGATTTATCACATTTTTTGCGTTTATAATTGTTATTTGTTATCAAATTTATCAAAAAATCAATAAGAATGTCTTTTTAAAAGCCTTATCATGAAAAATGTCAAAGGATATTTGACGAATATTATATATATTCGCGAGAAAATGGTATTGTCTTTTTTTACAGGTAAATTAATAAAGAAAATTAAGTCTATATGGATTGTGGAAAGAATCTTGGATCAAAGATTAAACAAATAAGAGAATCAAAACAGGTAAGCATTAAAGAATTATCTGATCGTACAAGTTTAGAAGAAGAACTCATAAAAAAAATAGAAGAAGAAAAAGTAGTTCCTTCTCTTGCTCCAATGATAAAAATAACCAGGGCATTGGGTGTTCGTCTTGGCACTCTTTTAGATGACGATGACAATTTAGGACCAGCTGTTGTTCGTGCAGGGGGAAATGAAAAAGAACGACTTTTTATTTCTCAGGGAAGACAGATGAATGAACGTTTAAATTTTTATTCTCTTGCTGCCGATAAGGTAGGACGCAATATGGAACCATTTCTTATTGATATAGAACCTTTAAAAGATGTAAAGATAAATCTTTCCTCTCATGAAGGAGAAGAGTTCATGTATGTTTTAGAAGGTGTAGTTGAAATTAATTACGGGAAAGATATATATCGTCTTAATACCGGAGACAGCATTTATCTGGATTCTATAGTAAAACACAATGTTCATGCCGGAGATAATAAAAAAGCCCGTATGATAGCAGTTGTTTATACTCCAATAGATTAGGCTCTTATGGAATTGATGAAATATACATTTGGAAGCATTCTTGAGAAGTATGCCTCTGAAACTCCCGATCAGGACTTTATGGTTTATCCGGATCGTAATTTGCGATTCTCATACAAACAGTTTAATGAGAGGGTAAACAATCTTGCTAAAGGACTAATAGCAATAGGAATAAAGAAGAACGATAAAGTTGGACTGTGGGCATATAATGTACCAGACTGGCTTACTTTTATGTTTGCATCAGCAAAAATAGGGTCATATCTTGTTACTATAAATACCAGCTATAAATCAGCTGAGCTGGAATATATCATGAAAGATGCCGACATCAATACATTGTGTCTTGTTGATAGTTTCAAGGATTGTGATTATGTAAAAACAGTTTTTGATCTTATTCCTGAAGTAAGGAATAATCCCCGTGGAAAAATAAAATCAAAAAAATTCCCTGAATTACAAAATGTAGTTTTCATCGGTCAGGAAAAACACAGGGGAATGTACAATACGGCTGAATTAATGTTACTTGGTGAACATATTGACGATTCAGTTTTAGAAAAAGTAAAAAGCAACGTAGATACCAATGATGTAGTAAATATGCAATATACTTCCGGAACAACAGGTTTCCCAAAGGGAGTTATGCTTTCACATTTTAATATTCTTAATAACGGTTTCTCCATTGGGGAACGCATGAAATATACCTCAAAAGACAGATTGCTGGTATGCGTACCGTTTTTTCATTGTTTTGGAGTTGTGCTTGCTCTTTCTGCTATTTTAACCCATGGAGCCTCAATGGTTATAGTTGAAAATTTTGATCCGTTAATGGTTCTTGCTTCTGTCGCAAAAGAAAAATGTACCTCTATTTACGGAGTTCCTACAATGTTCATTGCTGAGATGAGTCATCCTATGTTTGATATGTTCGATATCAGCAGCTTAAGAACAGGTATTATGGCCGGAGCTTTATGTCCTGTAGACAAGATGAAAGAGGTAATGACAAAAATGTATTGTAAGGATATTATAAGCGTTTATGGACTTACAGAAGCTTCTCCCGGAATGACAGCAAGCAGTACAACTGATTCCGCGGAACTTCGTGCCACAACAGTAGGAACGGCTCTTCCAAATATAGATGTAAGGGTTATTGATCCCGAAACCGGAAAATTTTGTGAAGATAATGTTCAGGGTGAACTCTGTTGCAAGGGATACAATATAATGAAAGGATACTACAATAATGAAAAGGCTACCAATGAAGTAATTGACAAAAATGGCTGGCTTCATTCAGGAGATCTTGGGCATCGTACAGAAAACGGATATTTTAAGGTGACCGGAAGAATAAAAGATATGATAATCCGTGGTGGTGAAAATATATATCCTTGTGAAATTGAGAATTATCTTTATAGAATTCCTGAAATTGAAGATGTACAGGTAGTAGGAGTGCCAAGTCCAAAATACGGAGAACAAGTAGGAGCCTTTATAATATTAAAAAAAGGTGCTAAATTAACAGAGGCAGATGTTAAGGAATTCTGCCGTGGAAAAATAGCCCATTATAAAGTTCCAAAATATATTCTTTTTTTGAATGAATTTCCAATGACAGGTAGTGGTAAAATACAGAAATTCAAACTTCGGGATCTTAGTTTAAAAATGCTTGCAAAAAAAGGAATTGAAGTGTTTTGATCTTATGATAAAGGATAAAATACAATGGTACTCATTTTTACCGGGGAATATGAAAGCATTACTTTTTTATATAACAGGTAAAGGGAAATTCCCACCAAAGAACTATTTTTATAATATCTAAATTCCGCAAGGAGGTTTCATAGTGAACATTCAAATAACAATAAATCAGGAAGTAAACCGATTTAAGCATATCATTAGCTATGGTGATTGAGGTTTACTTAACATAATACTGATTTGAAGTTAGTTGAATGCGTAATAGATAAATCATTGTGGATTATAGGTAATAAATAATATAAAGTATGAAAAAATTAATTATTTTATTTTTGGTAATTTTTCAGACAATAACCATGCAGGCTCAGGTTTCTACAGATCAGGATGCCAGTTATAACAGGAATAAACCTGAACGTCAGGAATGGCTGCGTGACCTGGGATTTGGGATGTTTATACACTGGAATATAGATTGTCAGCTTGGTACTGTAATTAGCCATTCTATGGTAGGAGCCTCAGATGATTATCTGAATCGTTATATAAACGAATTGCCAAAGACTTTTGATCCTGTGGAATTCAATGCATATAAGATTGCAAAACAGGCAAAACTTGCCGGTATGAAATATATTGTTCTTACAACAAAACACCATTGCGGTTTTTGTATGTGGGATACAAAAACCACAGATTTTAATATCATTAATACACCATACAATAAAGACATAGTAAAAGAATATGTTGATGGAGTACGTAAGGCAGGGCTGGCAGTTGGTCTTTATTATTCACCTGAAGATTTTAAATTTTTGTACGATAATGATATTACTATTAGGAGATTAGGATTAAACCTTGATGATCATATTATTACAAAATACAATAAATATATTCGTAGTCAGACACATGAATTGTTCAGTAATTACGGAGATATAGATGTTTTATTTATAGACGGTAACCCCAAAAAACAATGCAAGGATGAAGCATGGAAATTACAGCCAAATCTGGTAATAACAAGAGGCGCAGTAAATACTCCGGAACAGGAACTTCCCGGAATTGCTGATGATAATCTTTGGGAATCATGTGTTACTATGGGAACCCAGTGGCAATATAAACCAACAAATGATATTGTGAAATCAACAGGTTATATAATTAAAATGCTTGTAGAAACCCGTGCAAAAGGCGGGAATCTTTTACTGGATATTGGTCTTGACCCTTATGGTAAAATACCTGATCCTGAATCACGAAATCTTACGGAGATGTCTGCATGGTATTTTATAAACCACGAAGCTGTAGATGCAGTACGTCCCTGGATAATAACACATGAAGAAAATATATGGTATACAGCATCTAAAGATAGTAAAACAGTTTATGCAATTATAACAGGAATTCCTGACTGGGAAAGGGGAAAGCGTAAAGAATTTATTCTGGGTTCCGTAAAAGCTACATCTGCAACAAAAGTCAGTGTACTTGGACAAAATGACAAAGTTGTTGAATATAATCCAGAGATAGATCCAACTCCAGTTTTTGAACAGACAGACAATGGATTAAAGGTGTCAGTCGTTAGAGCACAGCGTATTTATAATAATTCAAAATGGCCGAACCCTATAACTATTAAAATAGAGAATATAGTACCATCACTTGACCCTCCTGTAGCTCAGACACAAAAGGCCAAAGTTTTAGGAACTACAGCAATTTTTAGGGGAAGTGTTTTGAAGAGAGGAGATGCAAAAACAGTTAAAGCAGGTTTTGAATATCGTCCATATGTCAATTTAACAGGAACTACATCCGAGTGGGAAAAAACTCGGATTATTGAGATCTCAGACAAGAAAGAATTTTCTATTAAAGTCGATAACCTGAAACCAGAGACATTATACGAGTATAGGGCAAAGGTAATCCATCCCAAAATGAGCGTATACGGAGACAAAATTCGTTTTAACACAAAAAAGTAAGAAAAGCATTATTAGGCTTTTTGTAAAATCAAACAATTTGTCACCTTCTAATAAATAATTCAGAAAAAGTGGTTGCTTTTTGAGTAATCATTTTTTATGTTTTTAAATAGCTCTTTTTTATGATAAATCTTCAATAATAAAACAGTCTCTAATGCGATTGTATGGTATTATGATGCTTTTAATTGTTAATTTTGCACCCTTTAACTTGTAAGAAATTAAGAATCACTTTTTTCTGCTAAGGGAAATGATTGCCAATATTTAAAACGCAAGCTAGACGCTTGCTACGGAGGTGGTGGAGTGAATTAGTTATTGGCATCATGAAATAAGCAACAAAATTTTATAAACGAATGACAAAATTTGAAGATTTAAATATAATAGAAGAACTATTAAAGCCATTAAAAGAACAAGGATATGTACAGCCAACCCCTATTCAGGAGCAGGCTATTCCTATTATCCTAAACAGAAAAGATGTACTTGGCAGTGCTCAGACAGGAACAGGAAAAACAGCAGCTTTTGCTATTCCAATTCTGCAACACTTGTATCTTGATAATAAACACAATAATCATAGAAAAATAAAATCTCTAATTGTAACGCCAACGCGTGAATTAGCAATACAGATAGGAGAATGTCTTGATATTTACGGAAAATATACAGAAATAAGAAACACTGTAATCTATGGTGGCGTAAAACAAGGGGGACAGACAAATATCCTAAAAAGAGGAGTGGATATTCTTGTAGCAACTCCAGGAAGACTTCTGGATTTGATGACTCAGGGATTTATTAGTCTCAGAGATGTTGAATATTTTGTACTTGATGAAGCTGACAGAATGCTGGATATGGGATTTATAAATGACATTAAAAAAATCATTGCCCAATTGCCAAAACAAAGACAATCTTTATTCTTTTCTGCAACGATGCCACCAAATATTGTAAAGCTTTCAGCAAAAATATTACATAATCCGGAAACTATAGAGGTATGTACAGTTTCTTCACCTGCTGAAACAATACGTCAGTATATGTATTACACCAATAAAGCAGATAAGAAAAAATTGATTCTTCATATTTTAAAAGATGAATCAATATCACCTGTTTTATTATTTTCCCGGACAAAACACGGAGCTGACAAAATTGTTAAAACTTTGCAAAGTAAAAATATCAGTTCTGCTGCCATTCATGGAGATAAAAGTCAGAATCAGCGACAGAAAGCACTTTCTATGTTTAAAGAAAGGAAAATCAGAATTTTAGTAGCTACTGATATTGCAGCCAGAGGAATCGATATTGACAAATTGGAATATGTTATTAACTATGATATTCCTAATGAGTCGGAAACTTATGTTCATAGAATAGGAAGATGCGGAAGAGCCGGAGACGACGGAATATCTATATCTATTTGTGAACCTGAAGAAAATGCATATGTTAAGGATATTGAACATCTTATACATCAGAAAATAGAAGTCGTAAAAAATAATCCTTTTCCTCAGACCGAAAGACCAATGAATGTCCAGGAAAAGAAACAATTCGAAAAAGAGAAGCAACGGAGAAAACAGGAATTCTTCAGTTCTAAAAATAAATTCAGAGCGAAAAGGACTTCCCGTCCAAGAAGATAACAGGAATATAAAGGGTTATGTAGGGAAAAAGTAAAATCCATTTCTTTATATTTGTAAGAACAGTGAAAGGAAAAAGAAATGGAAAACTTGAATTATGGAATAGTTGGTAACGGAAGAACAGCGGCGTTGGTATCGGAAACCGGAAGTATTGATTGGTTTTGTATGCCTGATTTTGATTCGCCGTCTGTTTTTGCCGGAATTCTGGATAGTAAAAAAGGCGGAAGTCTGAAAATTAATGTAAGCAGTGATTACCGGATTACCCAGAAGTATATAGAACATACAAACATTCTAAAAACTATTTTTACAAATGATAAAGAAGAATGTTGTTTCGAGCTGATTGATTTTATGCCTTTGTACCGAACAATTGATGCATTAAAAAGATATGTTCCATCTGAACTATATCGATATATTCATATAAAAAGCGGCACACCGCATATTACTGTAGATTTTTCTCCAAAATTAAATTATGCACGTGATGATGTTTCCTATACTACAGGGAAAGATTATATTAAAGCGTCTTCTGTAAAGAACCCTAAAGATACTATATATCTTTATTCCAGCATTAACTTACAATCAGTTCTGGATAAAAAGGAAGTTGTTTTAAAAGAAGATCAGTATTTGTTGGTGTCATACTACCAAAAACTCATAGGAATGACTCTTGATCGTGTTAGACTGGAATATTCAAGAACCAGGGTTTATTGGCTAAACTGGACAAACCGTTCAAAAAAATATAATACTTACGGTGAATATATAGAGCGTAGTATTCTTGTTCTAAGTCTTTTGTCATACAGAAGAACAGGAGCTCTTTTAGCTGCTGTAACTACGGGAATTCCGGAAGCAGTAGGAGATGTAAGAAATTGGGATTATAGATATTGCTGGCTCAGGGATGCATCTATGTCTATTGAAACTTTAATGCTGGTTGGACATAGTAGTTCTGCTACCCGTTTCATGGGTTTTATTCAGAGTATTTTGCATTCAAAATACGATAGCTTTCATATAATGTATGGCATTCGTGGTGAAACACGCCTTACAGAGACTGAACTTACTAATTTAAGCGGATATCGTAATTCCCGTCCTGTTAGAATTGGAAATGCTGCCTACAAACAAAAACAGAATGACTCTTTTGGTTATCTGATGAATATCATTTATTATTATTACAGTACATTTAAGGTTCCTCTGGATGAAATAGAAGAGATGTTTGGTATTGTGAAACACATTTCCCGTATAGTTATGGAAGAGTGGAGGAAGAAAGACAGCGGAATCTGGGAAATGCGTGGTAAAAAGGCACATTTTGTTTCATCTAAGGTGATGTCGTGGGTAGCTCTTGATAAGGCTTCAAAATTTGCTGCCATGATTAATCAGAAAGAATATGTTACGCGGTATACGGATGAAGCATCTTTAATAAAAAAAGATATCCTAAAAAAAGGATGGAAAAAAGATTTGCAGAGTTTTTCGCAAACTTATGATAATAATGAACTTGATGCATCTCTTTTATTAATGGAATTTTATGGTTTTATTGACGCTAAGGATGAGCGATATGTAAAAACGGTAAATACTATTTACGAAAAATTAAATTATAAAGGATTACTATTTCGTTACCGTAACGAAGATGATTTTGGAATTCCATCTTCGGCATTTACAGTTTGCTCTTTTTGGATGGTTAGGGGTTTATTTGTCACCGGAAGAAAAAAAGAAGCAAAAGATATGTTCGAAAAAGTATTGGGATATTCCAATCATTTAAACCTGTTTAGCGAAGATATAGATTTTAATTCTAAGGAACTTGTTGGTAATTTTCCTCAGGCATATTCGCATCTTGCATTGATTAACACAGCTATGCTCTTTTCTAAAGAGACTAAAGGGTATAAGTTTTTTGAACCTTAACTAATAAGATCTTCAAGAAATGGTAATACGTCTTCCTGCAATGGAAGATTGTATTTAGCCGAATCTGAATTTTTCCCTATTTTTACAGAACAGGCTGATTTAGGCAGAATTTTAAACATATCCTCGTCAGTTATATCATCTCCCAGGCACAAAACAAAATCATACTGTTTATTTTTTAATAATTCTTCAGTTCCTGTCGATTTTGAAAAAAGAGCCGATTTTATTTCGACAATTTTATTACCTCTCATAACCTGTAATCCTAAATGACTACACGGCGTCATCATAGCATTAACCAGCTGGTGCTCACGTAAGATTCCCAGCCAGCTGTCAACATTTCTGTAATGCCATACCAGTGCAGTTTCTTTTTCTTCCAGATAAGC
>Ga0172377_10003631_pt1 | contig 15876 bp, 18 predicted proteins | sample Pumphouse3metaG_FD_119749 | JGI IMG/M metagenome (GOLD analysis project Ga0172377, IMG submission 119749) | Leachate microbial communities from a municipal landfill in Southern Ontario, Canada - Pumphouse #3 metaG | ecosystem: Engineered > Solid waste > Landfill > Unclassified | place: Canada...
CCTTCCCGAGGCTTATCGCAGCTACGCCACGTCCTTCATCGCGTCTGGTCCCAAGGCATCCACCATTTGCCTATAAAAAAATAACCTTTGATTAGCAAATAATAATTTTATTCTTATTTACTCTCTTATTAAATTTTCAAATTACCCACATAAAAACAAAAAGACGCTTTTGTTAGCGGCTTTTAAAACAGAAAGAACTATTTAAAACCGCCTAAATAATTTATGTATCTTTTTGATTATCATGCTCTATTAATTTAGCAGATTGAAAAATAATGTCAAGCCCGAGAAGATAAAATAAAAAGCACTTTTAGTGCTTATTATTTAGGAGCTTGCAAATCCTCTGTTTCTATTAATACATCATGGAAATCATCGAGGTTTTCCAACACCATTCCAGCCCCTCTTGCCACTGCTGTCATAGGGTCCTCAATTATATATGTAGGAATATTTGTTTCTCTAATTATTAGCTTATCTAAGCCTCTTAAATTAGCTCCCCCTCCCGCTAAAGCAATCCCTTTCTTCATAATATCGGCTAATAATTCTGGGGGAGTTACTTCAATAGTATTTTTAATTTCAGCAACTATCTGATTAGCTGATTTTTCTAAAGCTTTTTTAACGTCTATTTGAGATATAATAACCTCTTCGGGAAGACCTGTGACAAGATTTCTTCCTCTCATTGGCATGGTTTTGTTTTCCGCTTTTAAAGGTTCTTTCTCAAAATAAACCGCTCCAATATTTATCTTAATTTTTTCAGCAGTTCTTACCCCAATCAATAATTTATATTTCTCTTGTGAGAATTGAATGATATCGTTGTTTAATTTATCTCCAGCAATCCTCAAACTTTTTGAAACAACTATTCCCCCTAAAGAAATAACAGCAACTTCTGTTGTTCCTCCTCCAATATCAACAATAAAGTTTCCCGATGGATCCTGAACTGACATTCTTGCCCCTATTGCTGCCGCCATAGGCTCTTCAATCAAAAAAACCTCTCTAGCTCCAGCTGACTTGGTAGCATCTCTCACAGCCTTCTTTTCTACTTCGGTTACTCCAGAAGGAATTCCAACAATTACTCTTGGCCTTAAAAAAAAGGTAAATTTGTCTTGTCTGGCCCTTTCTATTAAATATCTTAACATTTGTTCTGTCACTTCAAAATCTGAAATGACTCCATTGACAAGAGGTCTAATTGCCACAATATGACCGGGTGTTCTTCCTACCATTTTTTCTGCCTCTCTGCCGATAGCTAAAACTTGTCCAGTTTTTTTATTTAAAGCAACTACTGATGGTTCAGATAAAATAATTCCTCTTCCCCTTACGTAAACCAAACAATTAGCCGTTCCTAAGTCTATTGCAATATCTTGAGATAATCCTGAAAACAGATTTTTAAAATTCATTTTATAATTTCAATTATTTTTATATCTTCGGTCATATGATACTTTAATCATTGACTTTTGTAAAACTATTTAAATATTATGTCCTTAAATTGAATAAAGTCTTTTACAATCATAACAAAAGCCAAAAGGATCAAAAACAGAAAACCTATGTATTCTATTTTTATTTGTAATTTTTTACTAAATATTTTCTTATTTTGATTTTGCAAAATAATATATATAAGCTTTGCCCCATCCATAACAGGGATAGGAAGTAAATTAGTAATACCAATAGCAATAGAAAGAACTGCTATCAAATTGACTATTTCTAAAAACCCTTGATCTAGGGTAATTTTAGTTATAGCAAAAATACCGACCGGTCCAGCCATAGAATTAGCAATCATCCCTGGTTCATTATTTTTAAACGCATAAGAGAATATTTTTCCTATCGAAGAAAAAGAGAAATCAATAATATTATAGGAATGCAAAAAACCAACCAAAGACTTTTCTATTAAGCTTGGATAACTAACTATAGAAATTTCTCCTAGTCCTATTCCTAGAGGACCCTCTTCTGAGGGATATTCCGATCTAGGGGTTATTGCAATCATTTCTCCCGTTCCAGTTTCTAAAACAATTTCTCTTCCTTCGTTATCAGTTACTGCACTTCTAAAATCAGCAAAATTAACTATCTTTTCTCCATTGATAGAAGTTATATAATCCCCCACTTTAAGTTCTGATTCATAAGCGGGAGTTCCTTCTTCAATATAAGAAATTAAAGGATAATTTGTCTGTTGGCCAAAAGGAAATTTATATTCTGAAAAAACTACATTCTGAGTAAAACTAAAACCCGAAAAACCTATTAAAAAATAGAATAAAATTGAAGCAAACAAAATATTCATTACTATTCCAGCTCCGCAAATCCATAACTTCTGCCATACATTTTTAGAATCATATCCGTGAACATCATTTTCATCTCCTTCTTCCTCGTCCATTCCGTGAACCTTAACCATTCCTCCAAAAGGAATTGCTCCTATAAAGTATTCTGTTTCATCTATTTTCTTTTTCCATATTTTAGGAGGAAAACCTATTCCAAACTCCTCAACAAAAACACCTGATTTTTTTGCAGCTATAAAATGTCCAAATTCATGAACTAATACAACGATTCCCAATATTAAGAAAAAAATTATTAAATCTATTAAAAACATATTATCCTTCTATTTCCGCTTTTTTGCGGTTTATTAAATCGTCAACTTTTTTATTATATTTATCAACAACTTCTTGCAGCTTATCTTTTCCTCTAAATTTATCATCTTCACTGATCAACCCTTCTCTAGTTTTATCTTGAATTTCTGACCATGCTTCATCCCTGTATTTTCTTATAGTTTTTTTAGCATCATCATTAACCTGAGAAACAGACTTGTTTATTTCTTTTCTCAACTCCTCTGACATCTGAGGCATATTTATTACTACACTATCGCCAACAACGACAGGAGATAAACCAGGAACCTCCCTAATAATTGCTTTTTCAATTAAGCTAATATAAGAACTATCCCATGGTTGAATACTTAACTGCCTTGCACTAGGTAAAGATATTGTTCCTAATTGTTGAATTTTCATAACCTGTCCAAAACAATCTACTTGAACATTTTCAACTAAAGCAGGAGAAGCCCTTCCAGCCCTAAAGCTACTCAATTTTTTAGTAACAAAATCTATTACTTTTTCCATTTTTGGATCAATTTCTTTTATAATTTGTTCGTACATATTTTTATATTTTTATTATAATGTTATTAATAAATTTTCTAAAGCCATTTTCTTATTAACATTACTTCCAGATATCAAATCTTTTGTTTTTCCTATTTCCTTTAAAACTTCTTTTATTTTTTCTAATGTATAATTATCTATACTTCCCTTATTCTTAAATATTCTCAAAAGCATCTCTCTTCTGAAAAATCTTTCCCATATGTCCAATACCTCTATAATCTTACTTTGATCATCCTTGAATTTCTTAGCATAGTCAAATCTTTTATACATATCAGACCTAATTAAAGAAATTATATCTTTTTTTGTTTTATCAAAAAAATCAACTTTTTCAGGGACATTAAAAAATTCTATGGCTTTCCCTATCTGCCCCGAAGAAATTAATGAAATCTCTTTTACCTTGTCTTCTGTTGCTCCAAGGGAAATTAAATGCTCTTCAATTTCTTTTCTAGAAACTAAAGAAAATTTTATTTCTTGAAGTCTTGATCTTACAGTTTTTAAAATCATTTCAGGATGAGAAGTTATTAATATAATTAATGTTCCTCCTTTCGGTTCTTCTAGAGTTTTTAAAAAAGCATTTTGAGCTGCTTTTCCCATCAAATGAGCATCATTAATAATTCCAACCTTCAAATAATTATTATAAGACTTTAAAGAAAGATTATTTTTCAATGTTCTTAACTCATCAATACCTATGTTTCCTTCAACAGGATAAACAATGTTTAAATCTGGCAAACTATTAGAATCTATAGCTTTGCAGAAATAGCATTCTCCACAAACTTTTTTACAATAAATACTTTTTATAAATTCTATCGCAATCTTTTTTTTACCAATCATTTCTGGTCCCGAGAAAAGCATTGCATGGGGAATATTTTCACTTTGAGCAATCTTTTTAAGTAAGTCTATTTTGTTTTTATTCCCCACTATCATTTTATTCTTTCTATGTCAGCTCCTAATTTTTTAAGCCTTTCTTCTATCCTCTCGTACCCTCTATCAACTTGATAGATGTTTCTTATAATCGTGTCTCCTTCAGCAATTAAACCAGCTATAATTAAAGATGCTCCACCCCTTAAATCAAATGAACCCATATCTGCTCCATATAATTTTTTAACCCCTGTAACAATTGCCCTATGAGGGTCAGAAAAAAATATGTCGGCGCCCATTTTATTTAATCCTTCCATATATTTTAATCGTCCTTCATATAATGGATCATGTATAAGCGTAGCCCCTTTTGTTCTAGTGGCCAAAACCCCTATTAAAGGAAGAAAATCAGGAGGAAGACCAGGAAAAGGAAGGCTTTGTATTTTTCTAATGATTATTTTTTCTGAGGGAATAACTCTTACATCAGCAAGATCTTTTCCTCTATCAATAACCTCGAATTTAGCCCCACAATCTTCTAATTTCTTTAAAGTAAATTCCAAAAAAGGATATTCTACGTTTTTAACTAAAATATTCCCTTTTGCCACTAGAGCCATAATAATAAAAGTTCCCGCTTCAATTGGGTCATACATTAAAAAATGATTGAATCCTTTTAGTTTCTTTGATCCCTTTATTTTTAAAGTATGCGTTCCAACTCCAGATATTTTAACTCCCATTTTTTTAAGAACTCGAGCAAGTTCTTGATTTTGATAATCTCCGTCAGCAATTTTTATAGTAATCTCTCTCTCAAGAGAGCTCGCAAACAAAGTAACATTTAATGTTGCCGTTACTGATAATTCATCTAATATAACTATGTCGTCTTTTATTTCCTTTGGAGCAATTATTGTAAACTTTTTCTTATTCTCTTTTATTTTTGCACCAAGCTGAGAGAAAGCATCAAGATGAGTATCAATTGGTCTAGCTCCAATAACACATCCTCCTGGCTGAGGAATAGTTACGCGACCAAATCTTGCCATTAAGGCACCGAACAAAAGGATAGACCCCCTAAATTTTAAAACTAGAGAAGTATTAATTTTTGACGGATTAATGTTTTTTGAATTAATCTTTACTTTTCTTTTTCCAATCCATTCAACCTTAACTTTCATACTTTCAAATATTTCTAACAGCCTTAAAACATCCTCTACCAAAGGAAGATTATCAATAATACAATCTTCTTCTGTCAAAAGAGTTGCCATAAGAACAGGAAAGGCTGCATTCTTAGAACCCATAACTTCAATTTCTCCTTCTAATTTTTTACCTCCATGGATTAAAAATGATTCTTCGGCCATATTATTTTTTAGCCATTATGCTCTTTTTATATAAGTCTAAATTGTCTAAAACTGCTCCAGTTCCTTTAGCAACACAATTAAGAGATTCTTCTGCTACAAAACAAGGAACCCCTGTTGCTTGAGACAAAAGAGAGGCAATATTTCTTAAACAAGCTCCTCCTCCGGCAACAACCATACCTTTGTCCATTATGTCCGCAGACAACTCAGGAGGAGTTTCTCTTAATACATTCTTAACGCATTGAACAATTTCAGCAAGAGGTTCGCTTATTGCTTCACAAATTTCATTAGATGAAATTTTAATAGTTTTAGGTAATCCGGCAATTAAATCCCTTCCCCTTATCTCCATATATTTAGGTTCTTTTTCCATCAATGCCGTTCCTATTTTTATTTTAATAGCTTCTGCTGTTTGGTCTCCAATAGCTAAGTTATGCTTATTCTTTATATATTCTGAAATAGCACTATCCAATTTATCTCCTGCAACCCTTAATGATTGAGAACAAACAATACCTCCTAAAGATATAACAGCAACTTCTGCTGTTCCTCCTCCAATATCAATAATTAAGTGTCCAGAAGAAGAATTAATAGGTATACCCGCTCCAATAGCCGAAAGAATCGGTTCTTTAGCAATAAAGACTTCTTTTGCTCCAGCCTGTATGCCAGACTCGATAACCGCTCTTTTTTCAGTTGAAGTTATTCCAGCTGGAACACCAATTAAAAGTTCTGGCTTAAAAAACTTAAAAAATCCTGTGTTAACTTTATTTATAAAATACCTTATCATTGCCTGAGTAATTCTATAGTCGGCAATAACACCATCTCTCAATGGTCTAAAAACCTGAATTGACTCTGGTGTCCTCCCTATCATTTCCTTTGCTTCCTTACCAACAGCTAAAATCCTGTTTTCGTCTAAAGAAACTGAAACCACTGAAGGCTCATTTAAAACCACCCCTTTATTAGGGATGAATACAAGAGAATTTTTTGTTCCTAAATCTATTCCTATTTTCATAATCTTAACCTTATTCTATATAATAAAAGGACAATTGGCAAGAGACGATTTTTAAGGTATATAATTAGTATATGACAAAAAGCCAAAGAACAAGATTATTTATATTAATGGCTATTCTTTTCGCCCTTATAGCCCCTTCTATTATCATGTATTCTCAAGGATACAGGTTTGATACGAAAAAACTTCGATTTGTTGAAACCGGAGGAATTTATATCAAAGCATACCCAACAGAAACTGATGTTTTTGTAGACAATAAAAGAATAGATAAAACCTCCTTTTTTTCAAGAGATATTTTAATAAACAATCTTCTTCCCGAAACTTATGCTTTAAGATTGGAAAAAGATGGATATCACACATGGGAAAAGAACCTTGATGTTTCCGCAAAAATAGTAACAGAGGCTAAATATGTAATAATGTTTAAAGATAATATTCCTTTTTCTTCGATAAGGGATGATATAGAAAACTTTTATCCCTATGGGAATAATTTTCTTTTATTAACAGCATCGAACGAAATAATTTCATATAATCAGGAAAAGAATGAAACAAAAAAGATTCTTGATAAGTCTCATACTCCCTACAACATATCTGATATTGTTTTTTCTCCAAGCTTTAAAAAGGCCCTTATAGAAACAAGTACTGGATTATATTATCTATTTGATTTCGAAGGAAATATTTCTTTAATTAAAAACTTTAGCAGTGAAACCAGGAATGTCTTCTTTGATCCTAGCGACGAAGACTCTTTCGTATACGAATTCAATAACTCCATATATAGATATAATTCAAAAACAAAAGAAACACCTAAGTTAATTTCGAGAGAAAAAGTTGATGCTTTTACTGTTAATAATGGATCAATATATGCCCTTAGAGATAAAAATATTGTAAAAATTACTGATCTAAATCAAGAAGAAGAGGTATTATTTAAAGATGTTTTCGAAACAAAAGATAAAAATTCTTACGAAATATTATTCATAGAAAATTATCTTTTTTTAATTGAAAATAAGAAAAATATCTATTTTTTAAATGAAGAAAATAAGTCATTTGATATTAAAATAGAATCAGATTCAGAAATAAATCACACCTCCTTTTTTAATAAAATAATTTTTTATAATCAAAATAATATCTGGCTAATGTTCCTTAAGAAATACGAAACCCCTTTCTTTAAGGAGGCTTTTTCAGTTATTAATATCTCTGAATTTTCAGAAGAAATAGACAATATTAAATGGTTAAACGGAGATTATTTTGTTTTAACAATAAATGATGAGGCCTTTATAAGTGAAATAGATAATAGAAATAACATAAATATGTTTAGCCTAAATAAAAAAGAAATCTCCAAAATATTCTTTAATGGCGATAATAAAAAGTTATTCCTATTGGAAAAAAATAATTTCTTCGTTTCCGAAGAAAAAATAATGCCATAATAAAAAACAGGCACATATAAATGTGCCTGCCTAGTATTATCTTTTTGACCATTGTGGAGCCTTTCTAGCTCTTTTCAATCCAAACTTCTTTCTCTCTTTCATTCTTGGGTCTCTAGTTAGAAAACCGGCTTTTCTTAATCTCTTTCTGTAATCTGGATTAAAGACTACTAAAGCTCTTGCAATACCGTGTCTAACGGCTTCAGCCTGAGAACTAATACCACCTCCCTTAACAACAACTGTTACTTTAAATCTTCCTAGTGACTTCATTTTTTCTAAAGAATCTAGAACCGTTGTTTGTAATGTTTGAGTTATAAAGTATTTTTTGAAATCTCCCCCATTTACAGTCACATCTTTATCTCCTTTTGTATATAATCTAACTCTTGCGACAGATGTCTTTCTTCTTCCTGTTCCTTCGAAATATCTATCGTCAAGATTCTTAAAGTCGTCTTCGTTTACTACAAAATCATCGTCTTCAAATCTTTCAGGCAAACCAAAATCATTATTACTAATCTTAATAGCTTCTACCTCCTTCTTTTCTTCTTTAACAATAACCTCTTTTTCTTTTTTAACCTTTGCTATAGGTTTCTTTGCAGGTTTCTTTGTCTCGGTTTTCTTTTTTGTTGTTTTTTTCTCAGCCATATTAATAATTAATCAAATTTTAACCTTTTCAAATGCCTTGTTCTTAGTCTATTTTTTGGCAACATTCCATTAACAGCGTATATCAAAATATCTCCCGGATTCTTTTCAAAAATCTTAACCATAGGAATATGCTTATCATTACCTAAATATCCTGTATTCTTAAAGTATGTCTTATCCTCAAGCTTATTTCCGGTTATTTTCATCTTTTTAACGTTAGAAACAATAACAACGTTATTTGGTTCTTTATTAGGAGCATAATCAGTCCTCTTTTTTCCTTGCAATATCAAAGAAATCTCTGCGGCTAATCTGCCTAGAACCTTATCTTTTGCATCAATCCTAACAACTTCTTTATTTGTTTCTTGTTCTGTTTTCATAATATTAAACTAATTCAATAATTGCCATTTTAGCACTATCGCTTTTTCTTTGTCCTAATTTGATTATTCTTGTGTATCCACCATCTCTTTCTTTGTATCTAGCACCTAAATCATCCATAATCTTCTTAACAACTCTTGGAGAAAAAAGAGTAGATAAATATCTGCGAGCAGAAAGATCGCCCTTCTTTGCTCTGGTAATTTTTCTTTGAACGAAAGGAGAAAGCTCTTTTGCTTTAGCTTCAGTTGTTGTTATCTTTTCTTTCAAAACTAAAGAAGTGGCTAACGTTCTTAAAAGCGCTCTCCTCTGGTCTCTTTCTCTATTTAATTTTCTTCCTTTCTGTAACTTTTTCATATTATTTTTCTTTTTTCTTTGTAGTTTTCTTTTTCTTCTCTACAGGCTCTTCTTCTTTTTGTTCTGGTTCTACAACTACTTGTTCTAGCAAGAACCCAACTTGAGCTGAAAGTATTTTTAATGATTGGCTTAAGGCTTCTTCAGGAGAAATAGTTCCATCAGTTTGCACTTCTAGAGACAACTTATCAAAATCAGTCCTCTTTCCAACCCTCATATTCTCAACAACATAATTAACTTTTTTAATAGGAGTAAAAATAGCATCCATTCCTATAACACCAACGCTTCTTTTTATTTCCTTATCTTCAAAAACATAACCCAATCCTTTTTCTATCTTAACTTCAATCTCTAGTTCAGTATTTTTATCAGTTATTGTTGCAATATGCAAGTCAGGATTGGCCAATTTAAGATCAGAAGAATATTCAAAATCTTTTCCAGTAACTTCTTTTTCTCCCTTAACAACTAGTGTCGCAGTCTGAGGTTCTTCGCCAAACATCTTGAATCTTAATTGCTTTATGTTCATTAAGATATGTAAAACATCTTCCTTTACTCCTTCTATTGTAGCAAATTCATGAGGAGCATTCTTAATTCTTACCTCTGTAACAGCCGCACCACTCAAAGAAGACAAAATAATCCTCCTAATTGCGTTTCCCAAAGTAATGCCATATCCAGGATATAGAGATTCTATTTCGAATATGGAATTATTAGGAGATATGTTTTTTGTTTTTATTGATGTTGGTAATGGAATCATTTTTTTATAGTTAATTATTACCTTGAATAATGTTCAAATATTGTTGAAAGCTCTGATGGCAATTGTACGTCTTCAGAATTTGGATATCTTGAAAATTTTCCTTCTATTTTTTCAGCATCGTATGATAGCCATTGAGGAACTGCGTATTTTTTCATAATTTCAGGTAAGTTCTTCAAAACTTCTTTTCCTTTTGATCCTTCCCTAATCGATATTACGTCTCCAACTGAAACTCTAAAGGAAGGGATATCAACTTTTCTTCCATTTATTAGAAAGTGTCCATGAGTAACAAGCAATCTAGATTGTGCTCTTGATTTTGCCCATCCTAATCTGAAAACAACATTATCTAATCTACTTTCAAGTTTAGAAATTAATTTAGAAGAAACATCTACTTCTGAGTTTTTATCTTCCATAACCTCATAAACATACTTTTTAAACTGAGATTCTGATACATTGTACCATTTCTTAACTTTCTGTTTTTCTCTAATCTCACGACCATATTCAGTCAAATTTGACCTTCTCTTTTTAGCTTTTTGTCCAGGAGCAAAAGGCCTCTTAATCATGGCACATTTTGCAGACAAACACTTCTCTCCCTTAAGGAAAAGTTTTTCGCCTAATCTTCTACAAATTTTACACTTTGCTTGTTTCATATTTTAAAAATTATAACCTTCTTGGTTTTTTAGGTTTGCAACCATTGTGAGGAATTGGAGTAACATCTTTTACCGAAGATATTTCAAAACCTTGATTTGCAATCGATCTTAATGCTGATTCTCTTCCTGAACCAATGCCCTTAACAACAACCTGAACTTTTTTAAGTCCCATCTTTTCTGCAACAGCTCCTAGGGTTTCAGCAATCTTAGATGCTGCAAAAGGAGTTGACTTCTTACTTCCTTTAAATCCTAATTTACCAGCTGATTTACTAGCTAAAACATTACCCATTGAATCAGTCAAAGTAAGAATTGTATTGTTGTATGAACTGAAAATATAGATTCTTCCTTCCTTACTCATAGCAGACTTAGAAACTTTAGGTTCTTTACTTAAAACCTTTTCTAACTGCTCTCCCTCCTTAATCATCTCTTCTTCAGTTTTTTTGATTACGTGTTTTTTACCCATATTATATTATTTTCTATTTAGGTGCAGGAGCTCCTTTTCTTCCAGAACCGACAGTCTTTCTAACGTTACCCCTAGCTGTTCTACTGTTAATTCTAGTTGTTTGACCTCTTACCGGTAAACCTTTAGAATGTCTTGCTCCTCTCCATGAACCAATATCTTTCAATCTTTTAATATTTACCATCACATCCCTTTTCAAATCTCCCTCTACCCTATGATTCTTTTCAACGTATTCCTTTATTAGACTAATATCGTCCTGTGTCAATTCCTTAACCTTTTTGTCTTTGTTAATATTACAATTTTTCAATATTTTTTCAGCCAAAGTTGGACCTATGCCGTAAACATATTGTAAACCAATTTCTATTCTTTTTTCATCTGGAATATTAACTCCAAGTATTCTTGCCATAGTATATTAATTAAGCGCCTTGTCTTTGTTTATGTTTTGCATTCTTTTTGCAAATAATATAAACTCGCCCCTTTCTGCGGACAACTTTACAATCTTTACAAATTTTCTTAACTGATGGTTTAACTTTCATTCTTATTTTTTTCTAAATATTATTCTTCCTCTTCTTGGATCGTAAGGGGTCGTTTCAACCGTTACCTTATCACCAGGAAGAATCCTGATTCTATAAACTCTTAATTTGCCTGCCAAATGAGCCAGAACTTCTGACTTGTCTTCCAGTAGAACTTTAAAGAATCCATCTGGCAAACTTTCTAACACTGTTCCTTCTTTTTTAATCTTATCGTCTTTTTTTACCATGTAAAAGATATTAAGACAATAGCAAAACTTTCACTTTTGGTCAAGAGATAGGAGCTATTAATATTCTTAATCATTAAATTTTAATTCTATATTTATACTTTCCTCTTTTTGAGGCAAAACAGAGCGCCAAAAAGGAAATAAATTAATTTCGACTTTATCTATCTCTGGCATACTTTCAAGAATAGAGGCTGAAGAAAACTTATTCTTATTTATTAAGCTTTCCTTAACTATGTTATCTTGAGGCAACGAATAGGTTTTAGCAGTAAAAACAACTTTTAACTCAATCTTGTTTTCAACATTCTTTTGCTCCACGATCTCACAAAAAATGCTATCAGGAACAATAATCTTTAAATCTGAAATTTCCTTTTTTATAAGATATTCCCCCATTTTTACCAAGTCTTCTTTTCTAGTAGAAAGAATACTACTTTCAAATTTTCCATATACACTAAATTTTTCCACCTCAGCACCATCTTGAGCATTAACATAAAAATCTTTTACTTGTACTAACATCTCTTCTGGATCGTAAACATAATTTTCAGGTATTGAACTAATTAAAGCTTGTTTAGCCTCTTCAATATATTTTTCTTTAAAAGCTTCTTCTGAAGAAGATAAATCACTTCTAGTAACTATCTTTATCTTAGATTCCTCTCCTCCTCCTAGGGCAGAAACAGTTTCTGCCCAAATATTAGAATAAGCTTCTGTACCAGAAAGACCAGGGACAGAAAAAGTAGCTGAAGAAAGATTATATTCTGTTCCAGCCTCATCGGCAGTAACATTAATGTCAACATATCCTGGAGTACCATCCGATGAAGACCCTGGGATAGTAAATGCCTTATCAGCTCTATATGTTAACCCTCCAGGAACAGATAAAAATCTTGTAGAAATCCTCAATGTCATTGGAGTGCTTGGTTTTATTTTATTATAAACCCTAATAACACCTGTTGCTCTCTTTGTTTTAGAATCTGTTCCAGTTGAAAAATAATCTTCGGTACTTTCCCTAACATCAGAAAATATTATTCCAGGAAGAACTCCTTTTTCATAGTCAATTAAAGATTCTATTGCATCTATTTTAATTGATGCCTCTATAGAAACATCTTCTAAGTTAGGATAAATTTCTACTTCTGCGCTGCTTTGAATAAAAAAGAATACTCCCACCAAAGAAAGAATCACAAAAGAAAAAATGAAGAAAAAAGGATTCTTTTTTCTTTTCTTTTCTCGATAACAAAAATTATCTTTCTTGCTTATTTTTTCGTTAGGAATAATGTCGTATATTTTTCTTGACATATATTTAACTTATGACAGCTTTAATTCTTCTCACTCCAGCACTAGAGCTCTCTTCTTTTATTATCTTAAACGATTTTAGAAGATTTGTCTTCTCTGCATGAGGACCAATACATATTTCTTTAGAAAAAACCTCTCCTGTATCTTCATTAAAAATTGTCCATACATTCACCTCATCAGGATATTTTTCTTTAAAAAATGAAAGTGCTCCTGATGATAATGCATCTTCCAATAGCATTACTTCTTTTTTAACGGTTAGTCCTTCCTTAATTTTTAAATTAACTAAATCTTCAACTTCCCTAACTTGTTCTGGGGTCATTTTTTGATTGTATGCAAAATCAAATCTTAATCTCTCAGTATTAATATCTGATCCCATCTGATGAACATCATCTCCCAAAACTTTCCTTAGAGCTGCATGCAACAAATGAGTTGCTGTGTGCAGATAAACAACTTTTTCACTATGATTATCCCCCACTCCTCCAAACTTCTTTTCAGCTCCAGCTCTAGATATTTCTTGATGTTTTTTTACTTCTTCTTCAAAACCCTTTTCATCAACTTTAATTCCTTTTTTATCAAGTTCTTCCTTAATCATTTCTATAGGAAAACCGTAACTTTGATAAATATCGAAGGCTTCTTTTCCTGAAACATCTTTTTCGATTTCCAAAATCTTTTTTAATCCTCTGTCAAGAGTTAAGAAAAACTTATCTTCTTCCTTTTTAATAACTTCTATTATTTCTTCTCTTTTAGGAGATAATTCAGGATAAATATCTCTATACTTATCAATAACAAAATCAATCAATGGAACCCAAAAACCCTTATCTAAATCAAGCATTCTGCCATATCTTACAATTCTTCTTAAAAGCCTTCTTAATATGTATCCTTGCCCAACATTACTTGGAATAACTCCAGCATCAATAACAAAAATAGAACTTCTTATATGATCCGCTATCACTCTAAAAGCTACTTTATTCTCTAAATATCTTTTACCTGAAATACTTTCTAGTTTAGAGATAAGATCTGAGAATAGGTCTGTTTCGTATGCAGAATTTTTTTCTTGCAATAAAGATAACAATCTTTCAAATCCTATTCCTGTATCAATATTAGTCTGATTCAATAATTCGTATTCCCCCGCCTCATTCTTAAAGTACTGCATAAAGACCAAGTTCCATATTTCTACATATCTTTTACAATAATCGCAGTTAGGACCGCAATCAGGCCTTCCACAGCCAAAAGATTCTCCTCTGTCATAATGGATCTCAGAACATGGGCCACAAGGACCTGTATTTGAGACTGGACCCCAAAAATTATCTTTCTTTGTACACTCCTTTATCTTTTCTCTAGAAATACCATTTTTGACCCAGATATCTATAGCTTCTTCATCTTTCAAGATATCTCCCTCTCCGCCAAAAACCGTAACGTTAATTCTTTCTTTTTCTAGTCCCAACTTATCAATTAAAAACTCTAGAGCATATTTAATAGCCCCCTCTTTAAAATAACCTGTTTCGTCCTGACCTATAGACCAATTCCCAAGCATTTCAAAAAGAGTATGGTGAGTGTCATCTCCAATTTCTTCGATGTCATCAGTTCTAAAACATTTCTGACAACTTGCTAAGTGCCTAGAGCCAAAATCCTTTATCACATCTTTTTTCCCAGCAAGATATAGAGAAAATTGTTGCATTCCAGCAGTAGTAAAAAGAACGCTTGGGTCTGAAGGCAAAAGAGAAGAAGAAGGCACAACTTTATGCCCTCTCTCAGCAAAAAAATCAAGAAAAGTTTTTCTTAGTTCGTAAGAATTCATAGCCCCATTTTAACAAATTAGAAATATTTGGTCAAATTAAAAAGCACCGCCTAAGCGGTGCCATTAATTTATATTATTCCTCGTCTGATATTTTCTTTTTTGCTTGTTCTATTAACTTAGCTGCAGCATCTCTTCCTCCTAATCCAAAGGACAATCCTAAAGCTAGAGTCAATGTTCCAACAAAGCCTAATATTAAGGCATTAACAATCTCAGGGGCAACCCCTAATTGAGACAAGACTGCTAGACCAGAAAACACATATATTCCTCCTTTAACTACCATGCCTAGGAAATTAACAAAATTAACCCCCATCTTTTTAGTCGAAACCTTAACTAATTTCTCAATAATGTCTGCTGCAACAATAGCTACAACTAAAATAACAATAGAAACTATTAATTTTGGTGTCCAAGCAACAATGCTTGCTAGTATGCCTGCGAAAGCTGTCCACCTCATAATATCCATAACAATCATTAAAAATACAACTACCAAAATCCATTTACAGATTGCACCAACAAAACCTGATGGCTCTACTTTAACATCTGCGCTTGCCAAGGCATCTTTCCATCCCGTCTTTTCAAAAATAGAATCGAACTTCAATCTTTTCAATATACCAGCAACCAATTTTCCAAACCATATTGAAAAAATCCAACCAGCTATAAAAACAATTATAGATATCAAAAGAGTAGGAACAAAAAGCAAAGCTTGACCCCAAGCATCGCCTAATGCTTGCATTGTAATTGATGACCAATCTTGTGTCATATTTTTTTCCATTTTTCCTTACTTTTCCAAATCGTTAAGATAAGAAAAAGCATGAAATAATGGCATTATTTATTTAACTAGCTTAATTGTAACATAATACCCTAAAAGGTCAATAAAAAAGTACAAAAAATGGGCTAATTGACATCTTCTTCGCCCATTTTGATCACCTCCTCATTTACCAATAATATTATAACATAATAAATTATTAATACAAAAAAACACCAATAGGTGCTTTTTTTTGTGGACCGACGGGGACTCGAACCCCGAACCCCCTCATTGCAAATGAGGTGCTCTACCAATTGAGCCATCGGCC
>Ga0172377_10003632_pt1 | contig 15873 bp, 16 predicted proteins | sample Pumphouse3metaG_FD_119749 | JGI IMG/M metagenome (GOLD analysis project Ga0172377, IMG submission 119749) | Leachate microbial communities from a municipal landfill in Southern Ontario, Canada - Pumphouse #3 metaG | ecosystem: Engineered > Solid waste > Landfill > Unclassified | place: Canada...
CTTCAACAATTTCTTAAGGATGCCTAAAGCATTTGAAAGCTGGTCCTTTTCGAATTCCTCTCCCCACTGTTTGTACAGAGAGTGCATCTCATCCCAACTCTTTATCTTCCCAGATGCTACATCTGCTCTCATTTTATCAATTTTTCTCTCAGGAACAAGCTGTCCTCCAAGATTTGTCCATGATTGTAATGATGATGGAACTTCTTTTTGAATCTCTCTCAAGCTCATGCCTGTTTTATCTACCCACTCTGCAATGGTTCTTGCACCATAATAAATCAGCATCTCACCATAAGCTTTATAAGCGTTGTATGATTTTGAGATGAGTACAGGCTTATTGGAATTTTCAATATCGTTACTTACAACCTCAAGAGAATCTACCAGAACCTGGTCTCCGTGAAGAAGATCCTGCCCCAGCTGCTGAATCATCTCATCTGTTGAGTATGATGCCTCATCCTTCCTGCCTTTCAACCAAGCTTTTGCAACAAGATAACGAAGAGTTTTTCTTGCTTCCAAGATCTCAAGAGCGGTATCAGGAGCCAAATAAGCGCTGTTCACTATCTGATTGATTACCTTTCTCTTGTCTCTTACTTTTACCTTGTAGCTATTTCTTTCAAGTGCATATAGATTGTACATCCACCAATATGCTGGCATAACAAGTCTCTGATCATTCTCACAGCTCAGAAGAGCAAAAGGGAACTTCAAATTCAACTCCACAGGATAATTACCTTTGGCTGTCAGAGTATATGATGCAAATTTACAGTTGTGTTTCAATGTACTTGATAGTGCTGGCCAGAAACCTCTCTCTGCCACTATCTCACCATCTGCACCACGTGAGTTGTGGTTTGATCCAATATTTGCACCAGCAGCCATGTTTGAAAGACCTTGAATATTTGATGCAATCAAGAAGGAATTGTTGTGATGCTGCTCATGTCCCGCAAATACCAGGTTGTTCAAAAGCTCACAGCAACTTACTGTTGAGTTCTCTCCAAGTATTGAGTTAATAAGACGTGCACCGTATTTCAGGTTTGACATATCCATCATGACAAATCTAACTGCTTTGCAGCCGTAGAATATATGACAGCCCTGTCCAACTATTCCATTTACCATCTCAACACCCTCACCAATTTGAGTTTCCATCAACTCTGATGATTTTATTGTGAGGTTCTTGAGTTTGTTTGCACCTTTGACGTATGCACAGTGGCCAAAGTTAACATCTTTTATTGTCTTTGTGCTCTTGATAACACATTCCTGACCAATCGTTCCATAATAGCCTCTTCTGAAATCCATGGTATCTTTTGTAAATTGATCAAGCTTGTACATGAAAGCAAGATCACCTCGGTAACTGCCCCAGAGCCAGGCATCAGCTAGAGTCATATCAACAAATGGATGAACAGCTCTTCCTTCTGCTTCATTCATTATTGATATTTTAACTCTTACATCTTCATCCTCACCCTCTTTAATGATACCAACACCAAACTTAGCATGGTTTGTACTCTGCATCTCATCATTGTTATGAAGGATGACTCTGTCTTCAATTATGTAATGACTGATGTAGGCACAGTTATGAATTGCACAGTTATCGCCAATATCGCAGTTGATGATTGTGCTGTTCACAATACCTTGGGGAAGTTCCAAATCATGGAATCTAAGATTTTCAGAGGAAATGGCTCCTATTCTGACCAATCCATAAAAATTGGATCTTCTGATCAATTTTGCATCAAATACATCTGATACAAAGAAGGTATCATAGTTCTCTATTATATTTCCATTTTCTTTCAATATGATCTTTTCTTTCTCAGTAACAGCTCTCCAGTTCTTTTTTTGAACCTGTTTGTTTCGAAAGTAATATTCATCTGGGATTTCATTGCTCAAATGTTCTTTAAACAAAGATCCAACAGTTTCTGTTTTTATTAATTCAACTCTATTCATAATAGCTAGTATAAGAGTTTATAAAATAACAATGCAATAAAAAAATGATTTATTCTAAATTTTGTTTGATCATATCTTTGATTTGGATTCACTGTTGCTCTTTTAGTAACCTTTATATCGTTCAAATTATAAAATTTCTCATTATTTGTCTGAGCTGTAATAAGATTGAATAAGTTAAAAAATATAAGAAATTGTGATAAATAATAATGGCATTTTTAACGACATATAAATACAAGATGCAACACTTTATTACTCATTTAATAAGATTTGTCCAATTATTTACTTGATTTACATATAACGATTAAGTAATATAAAACTTATGAGTAAAGATGCCACAGAGAAAAAGTTCTTAAACTATTTAAAACTTACAACTACGTTTAAAAACACTGAAGAATTGAACCAATTGACTCAAAATCAATTGGATGAAATCAATGATTCAGCAATTCTAAAAAACAGATGGTTGAAGAGAGAACTTAAAAAACATACAGGCAAAATCAGTCAGAAGACATTCATCATTCCTGTCTCTGATGGAGCTGTTACAGGTTATCTTTTCGAAGATGAAACCAAAAATGATCCTGGTTGTCTTGCTCCACTCATTCTGTTCTTCCACGGTGGTGGTTGGGTCTGGGGAAACATTGAACTCTACTCATATTACTGCAAGAGATTGTCGGCTGCTACTGGAGCAAGAATTCTCTTTGTTGATTATCGTTTGGCACCTAGATACAAATTCCCAACTGCAATTGAAGATTGCTACTGCACTCTTGAATGGGCAAATGCCGGTACTCGTTATTGGCGAGTTGATCCCGATAGAATATATCTGATGGGTGATGGTGCTGGTGGAAACCTATGTGCTGGCGTTTCAAGAATGGCAAGAGACAGAAAAGGACCAAATGTCGCTGGCCAGATTCTATTGTACCCAATCACAGATGCAAGAATGAGAACAAACAGCTATGAAAAATACACAACTACAGTGACACTGGATAAAAGTGAGATTGCTTATTATGTAAATCAATACATGAATGAGCCAAAGGATATTTTAGATCCAATGTTCTCACCACTTCTTGCAAAAGACCACTCAAGATTGCCGAAAACATTGATCATAGGAGCAGAACTTGATCCTCTGAGAGATGATGGTCTTCTTTATGCCGATGCTCTTGCATCAGCAGATACTCCTGTAAAATATTTGGAAGTTGAAGGATCCTATCATGGATTTGCGACCTTCCCAAAGACAAAAGGTTCAGAAGAAGCTCAGATGGCTGTCAAACAATTTCTAGCAGGTAAGAACTTGAACAACATTGTTCTTTCTACAAGAAAAGAACTCGAGAGAGCGGATAAAGAAGAGATCAACAAGCGCAAGAACAAAAACAATTCCAGTTTCAAAATAATTTAGATGTATAGCAAAAACAAGCCTTCAAAATCAAAATTTTGAAGGCTTCATTTTATTCAAATACTTTTCTAGGAGTTGGGTCCTTACCCAACAGAAGACCAAGAGATTCTTTTATATAATATATTGGGAACTTCCATATCCTCTTCTTTGCATTTCCTGAAAAATAACAGTAATAGCAGTAATCATCTTCCATGTACTGAACATCGCAGCTGGTTATGTAGCGAGAGGCCCATCCATCTTCTGGTAATGAAATAAGGGGTTTTCTTTTTGACTGAGTCCAGTTAATCCCATCTTTAGACTCAATTTGAATCAGATTGCTGATGCTTCTGTTGTTCTCAGGATCCCATCCAAATGCGCATTCAAATCCAACATATCCATCTTTTACTGGAATGACTCTTATTCCACCAACAGCTAGATTGGCATATTCATTATCTGCATCTGGACCAAACAGAGGAGCATCATTCTCAATTTTATAAGGTCCAAGTAAGTCATCACTATGAGCCATTGCAAAATAAAGTGTTGCCTTCTGTTTTGTATCACACATCTCAACATGTGATGCACCAAAGTACAATCTGTATCCATTCTCTTCATCATAGAAGACCTGTGGTCTTGAAAGACGAGGTATCTTCAATTCAGTTTTTGCAAAAGGAATATCACTGCTCTCCAGAAGAACAGTTGGCTTGCTGAAGAACTCCATATCTGTAGTTGAGCATATTTCAATTCTACTGGATGTAACTTTAACTGATCTGTTCTCTCTGAATTCTTTCAAGCTCAAAGATGAAGGAGATGAATCATGTTTTTCATAAATCAGATACCACACACCCTTAGAATGGAAGATGAATGGAGAGTGACCTCTGAGTTCAATCATCTTCTTTTCAGTCCAATCCAGACCATTATCTGAAACAAAGTGCTGAATACCAATCCAATTGTGTGCAAAGATATGCCAGTTATTGTCAGGTGAATTTTCAGGCAATAAAAAGGCAGGGTCACACAGACGAGGCTTGTACCATTTTGGTTCAAGTAATGGATCCTCGCTGAATGGATACCAGCTTAAATTACTGTATGTATTTACATCTGACTTTTTCATTTTGCTTACTTTCTTTTTCTTTTAAATAATGGTGATAACTTTTCATCTAATTTGAATTTAACAGTTGCCCATTTCATCAACTTAGAATAAATAAACAGTGTTCCACCCATAGCAATTATAACAGAACCACCAAGTACAATTGGTCCCAAGTTACTATTCACATCGTTCAAGTCAAAAAGCTGACTTCCTATAAAAATGCATACAAAGAACAGCGCAATCATCAATATGATGTTCACCACTGTCGCTAACAATATAAATATAATTGAGTTTGATGTTTTACTCATGATCTATTTCCTTATTTTTTTTCGTTTTTATCTCTTCATCTATGATACTGATAAACATCAATATACCACAGATAACCACTGTTGCATCGGCAAAATTCCAAGTTGGCCATCGTTCAAGACCAAATAAGCCATAGACTCTATTGCTCATAAAATCCACAACCTCAAAATGTCTAAATATACGGTCAAACAGATTACCTGCGCCACCACCTAAGAAACCAGCTAAAATCCAAACCTGAAAGTTTGATAGTTCTACTGGTCGCTTATTGCTCACTATTATCTTGGCTATGTAAGCCAAAACAATAATTGGAATCAATATAAATAAAACAGCTCTGATATTCAATGAGAGCCCCTGCCCCATTGAAAATGCAACTGCATTGTTTGTTACATGTATGATATCCAGAAAACCACCGAAAAAAGAATAACCAATGGTATTCTCTTCAATATGATTGACTATCCATGTTTTTGAGATCTGATCTATCACAATAATTGCAAAAGACAGAATCAATGGTTTGTATCTTTTCAAAACAGTCCCCTATAATCCTGTTGGATTTTTGATAAAGCTTATAGCAACATCAAAGTGCTTTACAAGTATGGATGCAAGTTCTACCAATCCAAATACCTCTGTTTCGTAGTGTCCACCACATAACATAGAGATTTTCTCTTCCTCACACCAGATGTACTCACTGTGTCTTGGCTCTCCTGTTATAAGAAGATCACAACCAATTTCCTTGGCCTCACGAACATCATGAGCACCCTCACCACTGACTATACCAATCTTATTTATTGGACCTTCATTGAAATCTAAAAATATTGGATTTGTAAATTTCAATATTTCAGATATCTGATGTATATCCAGAGTCTCTTTCAGTGTGCCAACAACTCCAACAGGTTTTCCATGATAGAGAAAAGCAGGTTCAACATTTTTCAGATTCAGTCGACTTGCCATTGTTGCATTGTGACCACATTCCATATTTGCATCCAATGGAAGATGTGCTGCATAAAGATTCAATTCATTATCTAATAGAGTCTGGACCTTCTTCTTGTGTGCACCTGTTATAGCTAGAGGTTTTCCCCAAAACAAACCATGGTGAACAATCAAAAGATCTGCATGCTTTTCATATATTGCATTCTCAATTGATTTTTGACTTGCATCAACAGCAAAAGCAATGCTATTGATTTCTTTATCAAAACCACCAACCTGCAAACCATTTAAGGAAATGTCCAAATCCTCAAAGCTCTTTATATCAAGAAATTCGTCTAAAGATTTAATTAAAGTGTCTAGTTTCATAAAAAACATTATACTAGAGTTGACAGTATTTTACCACCTATCTATATTTCAAACATGAGTGATAACAATATTAAAATTAAAGAATTGAGCTGGAGTGATGCATCTTTCAGTGTTGATTCAATTCCATCTACAATCCCTGAATTACAAAAGGGTCTAATCATTGGTCAGCCTAGAGCTATGAAAGCTTTAGAAATGGGCTTGAATGTGGAAAGATGGGGTTACAATGTATTTGTTTCTGGTGACAGCGGAACAGGTAAATTATCAGCGGTCAAATCCGTTGCCAGTAAAAAAGCAGAGGACATATCCCAAATCAAGGATATAGCATACCTGCACAATTTTACAAATGCAGATAATCCTAAAGTATTGATATTGGAGAAAGGAACTGCACATCAATACAAAAGAGCTATAGACAATTTCACTACCTATCTCACAAAGATGGTTGATAACAACTTGCCTTTAAATTCTGATGAACTCTTCAAGAACCTAGATGAGATAGACAATTCTTTCAATGATATTGATATCTCAACTCATCTGAGTTTCATAAAAAAAGATATACTTCATAATTTAGACAATCTCACACCTGCAATCATACAGCGCTACGGTGTGAATGTTCTAATTGATCATCAATTTACGAAAAAGAGACCTTTCATAGTTGAAAACAATCCATCCTTCACAACACTTTTTGGTGGTGTGAATACAGATAAAGATGCTAATCTTCTTCCATATCAAAGAATAAAAGCCGGATCAATTTTGGAGGCTTCTGGTGGTATTCTTGTGCTTTATGCAGAGCAGATGCTTCATGAAGATGGACTTTGGGAAGCTCTGAAGCGTTATCTTGATTCAAACAAGCTCACTTTGAAGGATAGAAAGTTCACCTCAAAGGGAATACTTAAAGAAAGAAACATAAGAGCCGACATTCCACATCTTCCTATTAAGATCGTTATGATTGGCTCAGAAGAGGTCTACTCACTTCTCAGTGATAAAGATGACCAGTTCTTGAAGCACTTCAAGATTTCAGCTCAATTTGATTACTCGATGGAAAAGACAGAGGCCAATGTTGGTCTGACTCTCGCTTATTTGGATAGATTCATTGAATCAAACAATCTTCTGAAGCTTACAGAAGAAGGTAAGAAGAGAATAATCAGACACAGCTCATGGTTCTGTGAGCACAGAAATGAGCTCACAACTCAATTCTCTCAGCTGACAGACCTTTTGGTTGAAGCAAACTGGTGGGCTCATCATCTTGGAAAAGATGAAATAGACACAATCATAATAGATAGAACTCTTGCAGAAAGAAACTACACATCTTCATTGATTGAGAGCAAGATAACCCAAGAAATAGAACGTGGTGAGATGTTGATATCTCTCAAGGGTACTAGAGTTGGTGTTGTCAATGGTCTTGCAATCATGGACAGAGGAAACACATCTTTTGGTATTCCAACCGTAATAACAGCTGCTGTTGCACCTGGTTCTGAAGGTATAGTCAATATCGAGCATGAAGCAGGTCTTTCGGGTGAGATTCATGATAAGGGGCTTCTCATTCTCGAGGGATATCTCAGAAAGCATTATGCAAGGACCTTCCCTCTATCAATTTATGCAGGAATTGCTTTTGAGCAGTCTTATGCTGAAGTTGATGGCGACAGTGCATCTTCTTCTGAATTATATGCACTGCTCTCTGCTATTGCCGAAATTCCAGTAAGACAGGAAATTGCTGTTACAGGTTCTGTAAACCAACTTGGTATAATACAGCCTGTTGGAGGAATCAATGAGAAGATTCAAGGATTCTTCAAAGTCTGCAACCATCTTGGACTGACAGGTCGTCAGGGTGTAATAATTCCGATTCAGAATGTGAAGAATTTGATTTTAGAACCTGAAGTTGAGAATGCAATAAAAGATGGTAAGTTCCACATCTATCCTGTATCAACAATTGATGAAGGAATGCAGATCTTGACTGGAAGAAGCATTGGAGAGAGAGGCAAGAAAGGAAACTTCCCTATTGGAACATTGAATAGAGAAGTTGATGATAGTTTGAAAGAGCTGTTTAAGATGATCTCTCTTCAGTCTCGTTAGCAAACCAAGCCTGCAGCATTATTCCTGTTGCAACGCTTACATTTATCGACCCTTTGCTTCCTGCAAGGGGTATCGATACTCTACCAAGTGATGAATCACATAGTTTTAAAAGAGCATCACTTACACCGAACTCTTCAGAGCCTATAACTGCGATGCCATCGGATGGAAATTCAAATTCATTTATGTTTTTCCCTCCGAGTTCCAGAGCAAATATGGGCCTCTTTGTTTTTTTGAGCTCCTCAATGAGGTCATCCTCACTCATTTCAGTGTAATCAACAGTCTCTGTTGTACCTCGTGAGGTACGAATTGATCTTTTATGAGTTGGAGAGGCTGTGCCCTCAACAACTATGATTTTATCTACGCCAAAGGAATCAGAAGATCTGAAAACAGATCCCACATTGAAAGGTGATCTCAGTCTATCAAGAATCAGGGAGTGATGAAGAACTGTACGTCTATCTCCATCAAGCTCTCCATGTTCGGTAACAAAATCCCAATCAGAAGGTTCTGAACCAAGAACAGCAAGAAGCATCTGAGAGATATCTTCATAAAGAATTTTGTCAGTTGAGCCCTGTTCAAGTTTTGATTTGAACCTATCTATTCTTGCATAATTCTCTTCATCAATGACAGATTTTGCAGCATCTCCATAAAGAACATTGAATACTTCTTTCAAATACTCAATATCACTCTCTTCTTTTGATAGATTGTTTCTTGCAGCTTCATAAAATAATGTTGAAACCTTTCTGACCTGTGTTCTTGGTTTCAGTGTGTATATCTTTTTGACTGTAATCATTACTTACCATCTTCCTCACTGTCTTTATCAATTCCAGCTGCAATTGGACAGACGCATATAGCGAACTCGCCCTTTATGCTCTGTCTGCTTTCAAAGTTCTCAACCAACTCATCTGCAGTTCCTCTGATGATCTCTTCATATTGCTTTGTCAGCTCTCTGCCAACAACAACGATTCTGTCTCCAGCAAGACCTGCAATCTCTTTTAGAGTCTTCAGAACTCTGAATGGAGATTCATATATGATGAAGGCCTCATCTCTTTCAAGAAGAACCTCAAGACGTTTCTTTCTTCTGCCACTTTTAGGAGATAGAAAACCTTCAAATGTGAAAGTCTTTCCAACATAACCTGCAGCACTGATAAGTGTGGTTGCAGCATTGGCACCTGGAAGTGGAACCACATCAAATCCTGCTTTTCTCACGATATTTGCAAGACGAGCTCCTGGATCACTGACTCCTGGGGTTCCAGCATCAGAACAGAATGCTATGTTGTTACCAGAATCCAACAAATCTACAATTCCCTTAGCAGAAGCTGCTTCATTATAGGAATGAGTTGCAATCAATCTTTTCTTGATTTCAAAGTTATTCAATAACTTCTGGGTATGACGTGTATCCTCACATGCAATGATATCAACACTCTTCAATATATCTAAAGCTCTCAATGTAATATCCTGCAAATTTCCAATAGGTGTTGCAACCATATATAATGTTCCCATAATCTTTATATCTCCTAAAAATACTCTATCTACATACTATATTACAGAGTCATCTTTTAAAAGTATTAAATATACGTTTTACAATATAAACGCAATGGTATTTTTTACCATATGATATTTTTCAAAGGGTTTTTTTACCATTTTTGGCTTTACTTTTTTGCAATTGCTTATCATATTATAAGCAAATATAGAGAAAATAGCTTGTTTTGAGAAGTTGGCACACTTCGTGCAATAGAGATGATGTAATACAAAAAATTTAAATTACCACAAAATATGGTGAAGGATACAGAAATGAAAACATTAAACAGAATCAAAAACATTATCAACTCAAACGTAAACAGCACATTGGACAAAATGGAAAATCCAGAGAAAATTATTTCTTTGATGATCAATGATCTTGAAAACACTCTAGACAAAGTTAAAAGAAGCATGAGATCTAGAAAAGCTGAAAAGAAATCTTTAGAAAAAGACATCGAAGATGCACTCAAGAAAGAACAGAGATGGTTGGATAGAGCCAAGATGGCTGTACAAAACGGTCGTGATGATTTGGCTAAAGAAGCTCTCGCTGAACAGAAAGAAGTCAAGAGTCAGATCAAACAGATGAAAGAAAGAGTTATCTCCATCGATAGCATCTTGATGAGTGAAGATGAATCTTTGCAGGAATTAACAGAAAAGCTTCGTGAGATCAAAGAGAAGAAAGCTTCTTTGGTAAACAGAGCAAATCATGCCAAAACAAAACAAGCAGTTAAAGAAACTCTAAAAGAAGCAAATGGTGATGAGATTGAAAAACGTTTCAATGACCTGGAAGCTAAAATTGAACAGATGGAAGAAGAAAACAACATAAAACAGCAGGATTTGAATGATGAATTTGAAAACATGGAAATGAAAGCTGAAATTGATAAAGAACTTGAAGATTTGAAGAAATCAATGGAACCTAACACAGATGATGGTAAGGTTGAGGATTCAGATATACAGTTCAAAGGAAATAACTAATGGACTATTATGGAGATTATGAGATGGATGACAGCCCTAGAAGACGCTTCAGAAGATCAAAACGTGGAATGATATTTGGGGTATGTAAAGGAATAAGTAATTATTTTTCGATTGATGTTAAATTTGTAAGATTGTTAGCAATTCTAGCACTGGTTTTCTCAAAGTTTGCACCAATTGCTATAATCTATCTTTTGATTGCAATATTTATCCCAGCAGAAAAATAACAAGCAAATATAAACTCTCTAAATTTCTTGCTACTGAATGTGAATTCGGTAGCAAGTTTTATTTATAGAAACTTTTTATATTTTCTGTAGAGACCTCTAAGCTGATCATAGGAGAGACCAAGCAACAAAGCTGCCTCCCTCTGACTGTTGTTTCCAATCTCCAGTGCTTTCTTGAGATATTCAATTTCAAAGTTCTTTCTATTTTCGTTGAAATCCGCAAGATCTTCCTCTCCAATGGTTTTGAGCTCACTGCCTTCATTTGATTCAGATTGCTCTTCAACATCAGCTTCTTCTATCTCATCATCTATTTCAAAAGGATTTTGGAAAGGATCCAACTCTATCTCACATATCTCATCAGTCTGTGAGCGATAGACTGCCCTCTCCACAACGTTCTTAAGCTCTCTTATATTACCGGGCCATCTGTAGTTAACTAGCTGATCCACTACCTCATCAGAGAAGGATGGGACCGTCTCTCTACCACACTCTGCAGCCATTCTGGATGCGAAGTGCATGGCAAGAAGCATGATGTCCTCACCTCTTGTTCTGAGTGGTGGTAAGAATAGAACTTCAAAAGACAGACGATCTAGAAGATCCTCTTTGAACTTACCTTCCTTCACAAGCTGCTTCATATCTGCATTTGTTGCTCCAATTATTCTGACATCAACATTGATTTCTTCAGAAGAGCCAACTTTTGAGAATGAACCATACTCAACAACGCGCAATATCTTAACTTGAACTTCAAGTGGAATCAGACCTATCTCGTCCAGAAACAATGTTCCACCATTTGCCTCTTCAAATCTTCCTTTTCTGGAGACATTGGCACCTGTAAAGGCTCCTTTTTCATGTCCAAACAATTCTGTTTCAATTAATGATGGAGGAAGTGCAGCACAGTTAACAGTTATGAGTGGTTGCTCCCATCTCTTTGATAAATAATGCAATTTCCTTGCAGCCAATTCCTTACCAGTACCTCTCTCTCCGATGAGAAGGATACTTCTATCGACTTTAGCAGCCTCACTGAGTTTGTCATTGAATTTAAGAAATATCTCACTTTCACCAATAGGTGTTACATTTTCTCTATCTTCCATCTATATGGCCTCTCTTGGTAAATATTACCATTAATTAGCAAAAATACCAACTTTTTTATTTATTTTTGTTTCCTGATTATATACCACTTGATACAATGTACAAAAATTTAATAAGGTTAAATTGTTAACCAACATAAAGTTAAAAAACTATTTTACAAATTATATTGATTTTGATTATTCTTGGCATTATCTTTGCATTATAGTTAATGTATTACAAAAAATAAATTAACGAGGTGACTATATGAACGTATTTTCAAGAGTAATGGATATTGTTAATTCAAATATAAACTCACTTTTAGATAAAGCTGAAGATCCTGAAAAGATGATCAGACTTATGATCAAAGAGATGGAAGACACCATCATTGAATCTAAGACTGCATGCGCTGCTAAAATGGCAGAGGAAAAGAGAATTATCAAAAAAGCTGATGAATTAAAATCTTCTATAAACCGTTGGGAAAGCAGAGCTGTATTGGCAATAAGCAATGGTAAGGATGACCTTGCCAAAGAAGCACTGATTGAAAAGAAAAATTGTATCAAAGATCTCAATAAAAAAGAGAACGAATTGGTAAACATTGGTGAGTACATCAAAGAAAGCAAGGATGATATCAACAAACTTGAAGAGAAGTTGAAAGCTACTAAAGCAAAACACAAAGCTATTCAAGAAAGAGCAAAACATGTTGAAGAAGAAAGGAAGGCACAGGAAGCTCTTCACAATGCTGATAAATATTCCTTTGATGATATAAATGAAAAAATCGACAGAATGGCTTCAATGAATGACCTCAATAAAGACACAGCAGAGGAAACTCTCGAGCAGAAATTTGCAAAAATGGAAGGCATGAATGATATTGAGAAAGAACTTGATGAATTGAAGAAAAAATTGGAGAGGTAATAATATGACTGATGTTTTGATTGTAGGTATTGTCTTTTCTTTCTTGATCATTAATTCTTTTCTAGGGGACTCAACAAAAAGAGAAAGACAGAAAATTGAAGCAGCTCTTCGCATGGAAGAGATGAAACGAGGCTACAAACCAGGTACTTATAGCTCCAACGTCGGTAAAAGAAAGAGGGGCCATAAAAAACATAAAGATGAGGATGATCAAACCACTTTCGAAAGAGGGTTTGTTGATGAAGAGATCAAAGGACACAATAAAGAAAGAGCAGATCTGAAGAATGGGATTGATGATTTGATGACAAGAATCAATAACTTAGAGACCATAATGAAAAGTGAAGAAGATAAAAAAAATGAATAGAAATATAAGAGAAATAAGAAGATATAAAAATTCAGCTAAAATTTTCGGAGTTTGCTCTGGAATAGCTATTTGGGCGGATTTGGATGTAGCGAAATTCCAATTGATCATATTCCTGGTGGTGTTGTTTACAGGTTTCTTTCCTGGTGCTATTATCTACTTGATTTTAGCTCTGATCATTCCACCATATGAAGGCACAGACAGCTTTTACAATTCTTCTTACAGAAGCAGCTCTCCTTTCGACGACGAGAGTGATGAATCAAATGAAGAGTTGAAAAAGAAATATGAGGACTTGAAACATAAAGTGGAAGATATGGAAAGCAGCATGTTCGATAAAGAACGCGACTGGGATAAGAGGTTCCACGAAAAATAATGTTCAAAGACACAAAAGCAAATAAAATTTTCATGATAAGTGTATTGGCAATATTGTTTGTTGCAATAGTAGCAAACAAGAGCGCCAAGACTCAAAAGACAACTTTTGATAGTTTGCAGATATCTCAAGAGATAAGCATTGATGCTACAAGCAACATCAATATATGGGTCGATGATTCACTTTCATCTGCAAAGATTATTTACTCAACGAAAGGCAATGGCCAATTGGATGTCAAAAGCAACGATGGTGTGACCACTGCAAAGGAAAGTCTTAGACAGGTGTTTTTCTTGAGCTTTGATTTTGAAGATGATTCTTCTTCAATCAATCTGTATCTTCCAAGTGAGGATTTAAATAACATCAAATTGAAAACAACATCCGGTGATATAAATTCATACTCCAAATTGAATGCAAAGCAGTTTATAACTGAATCAGTAAGTGGAGATGTAAATTTCCTAGATATCAATGCAGACAGTGTTAAAATTGAAACAATCAATGGAGACATAATGAACACTGATATATTCAGCAACTCAGATGTTGAGTTGAACTCAACCTCAGGTGACATTTCAGTGAATAAAATTGAGAGTGAGAACTGCAAGATCAATTCAGTTTCTGGTGATGTTGTGGTTATTGATTCAAAAGTATCTGGCACTTACAAGGTGAACACCACATCTGGAGATATCTCAGTTGAACTTGCTGAAGACTCTGGTTTGAAGATCAATACAGTATCTGGTGATATTGAAATTGATGGCAAGGAGTTTGGTTCTCCATACTCCTCTGGAGATGAGAGATATAAATTCCAGAGCATATCTGGTGACATTGAGATAGACCATTGATCTGAGATATAGATTCAAAGTCCTGCAGCTATGTGGGACTTTTTTTGTCTTCGAATGAATTTATTGCAAACACAGAGTGCAAGATATAGGTCAACAATACAAAAACTCAACAACAATACAGGTATTCAGTCATTGTGATTTTTATCACTATAAATTCGTGGGCTCTGTATTTGTGTTGCCACAGAGGCTCTTTCGATTCAGAATGAAACAACGGAAAGGGAAAATGAAGAAACTAATTACATCAATAACGATACTTACAATAGCAATGGCATCTATCTTTGCAGCTGAGAGCAGATCCCTCGATTTCTACATGCACGGAGCTCTTCCAACAGTTGAGCCAACAGTCAGCTTGAAATATGATTCTCAGTACATTGAAGATAATGATGAGATTGATGCATTTGATTTCTCAAAAACATACACTCAGAGCACTCAGCTCTTCAAGGTCTTGATCTCCCCATACGATACCACTCAGGTTATGACTTTGACATGTGATATACAGATTGGAGATTTTTATCTTTACAAAACCGACTCTGATGGAGAGTACACCACAGAGATAATAGATGTTGGACCGACTCCAACTCTTGATGTCTACCCAATCGATAAATATGAGTTTGCAAGTGGCTCTCAGTACACAGACTCTCATAAAGCTTTCGACATAACACTTCCAGAGGGCAAATACACCTTCGAAGAAGATACAGTTGCAACATTCAGAGTGAATGTGACACCCGAAGACTCCTCTTATATCGCAGGCTCCTATCGAAGCTTGATCACATTGGGATTCACTTTGGACTATTGATATAAAAGATAATACAAACAAAAAGCCACTCAAGCTGCAACAGGATTAAGTGGTTTTTATATTCAAAAGATAATGAGCTGAATATCAGGATATCTGATTTCACAGCTCATTTCATTTTTATTATTGTTTGTTTATTGATTGTTGAGTTTAATAGAATTCAGGACAATAATCGCCCATTCCTCTAGCCTGTGGTTTTAACTTATTTGCATAGAGATGTGATGTATCAGCAACACATAGAGCTCTTGGAACTGCCCATTTGTCAGATCTCTGATCAAAATACATATCAGTCACAGAAGATGGCCAGCTGTAGAATCCACAGAAAACAAGTGGTAGGGGGATTCCAAGTAGATATGATATGAAGTACAGACAAGTACCATTATGAGTGAAGATTGCAATTCTATCATCATTCTTCTTAATAACTTCAAATCTACCATTAACTCTTTTATAACCAAGAGATAACATGAATTCATCACATTGAGCTGTGAATTTATCCCAACTAGCTATCACCCTTGGGTTATCAAAAGGAAAATTCTCTGTCCATGTATCAGCTGTAGGCATCTTATCAGATTTACGAACTGTCTCACCATATGTGCCCCAAATACAGTATTCCTTTCCATCTTGAACAATCTTCAGCTCTTCAGGTTCCATAAACCATTTATTGATGTTTATATCCAAATTCAAAAGTTTGGCAGTTGGAGCTGCTGTTAATTTTGCTCTGACCATATTTGAACTAAAAATTTTATTAACTCCAACTTCTTTCAATTTTAGAGCTAAAGC
>Ga0172377_10003637_pt1 | contig 15865 bp, 18 predicted proteins | sample Pumphouse3metaG_FD_119749 | JGI IMG/M metagenome (GOLD analysis project Ga0172377, IMG submission 119749) | Leachate microbial communities from a municipal landfill in Southern Ontario, Canada - Pumphouse #3 metaG | ecosystem: Engineered > Solid waste > Landfill > Unclassified | place: Canada...
GTCTTTTATTCTGCATCATCAGTTTTATGAATTTGGGTATAACGGCACTATACTGTGAAGTAGGATCCTGATTGGGACCAAACACATTAAAATACCTTAATGAGACAGTTTCCAATCCGTATAACTGATAAAAAATCTGACAATACCGCTCCTGCGTATATTTCGTTAATGCATAAGGCGACATCGGATTAACAGGCATCGTTTCCACTTTGGGAAGGGATTCACTATTACCATAAATTGAAGATGACGAAGCACAAATTACCCGTTTCACTTCAAATTCTTTCGCTGCTTCCAAAATGTTCAGCATCCCCAAAATATTTACATCGTTAGTGGTTATGGGATCATTTATGGAACGCGGCACAGAAGGCAAAGCACCCTGATGCAGTATATAATCCACTCCCTTAACAGCAGAACGGACAATATGAAAACTTCTTAAATCCCCTTCTATCAAGGTCAGCTTTGGGTCTTTCAGTAAAGGCAGAATATTTTCTCTTTTGCCGGTTGCAAAATTATCCAGCACCCGAACTTCCTGACCCTGCTTTAATAACTCTTTAACAATGTTGGAACCGATAAACCCGGCTCCCCCTGTAACTAAATACTTCATTTTCTATCCTCTCACAGATTACACGGCTCTCACAGATTACACTGATAACACAGATATAATTTGATAATAAACAAAGAAGCTCTCACAGATAACACTGATGACACAGATAAAATATTACAATAAACCAATCAAGTTCTCACAATTTAAACAGATATAAATTTATAGTAAGGAAGAAATGTCACCATTTGCAATACGAATAATGGTTTTGTTTAAGTTTGTGGTATTAAAGTTGATTAAAAGACCTAAGGGCTTATTTGCTAATTTCAGATAAGTGTGCAATTGTTTCTTATGAGCATCTGTTAACATTTCCACTGATTTGAGTTCTAAAACAAGAATATCTTCAATAAGCATATCCATTCTATATCCTAAACCTAAATCCTGCCCTTTATAAAGAACATTAATTGGAACTTGAGTTTTATATTCCACACCCAACTTAACAAATTCAAAAGCTAACGCTGCCTCATAAGCACTTTCTAACAAACCGGGACCTAATATATTATAAACCTCAAAAACCGCACCCCGCACTTTATAAGTTATATCATTTAATCTCATTATAAATCCTTATCCGTGAAATCTGTGTAATCTGTGAGAGACACCTGCGTGTAATTCTATTGAATCCCAGCCCCCGCTACAGGACCATTTTTAAATGGCACATAATTTACAATAGAAGTTACACCCGAACCACCTACTAAACCCAGATCATTAAAATCAACTATCAATTCATCTATTATAACGCTTGAAGCAGTATTCCAATAGTTATTTTTAAAATCTAAAGGATAAGGTCCATCTGGATAATAATAACAAGCTATGGATTCAATTGCATATACTTCAGCTATAAAATCATTATTATTTGCTTTTGTCCAACCATTATTAACTGTATTATACCAGTTATTAGAGTGGTAGGTTTGAATACATTTTTTGGCTTTTAGATGATTATAACTAATTGTTAGGTTGGACATACCTGTATTCTCAATACCTATCCCTTGATTATCAACTAAATTATGAGAGAATTCACAAGTTGATTCCCAGGAATTTATGAACTCTCGAGAACCGATGATGAAAGCATTATTACTAATGACAGCGTTCTTTACTATCTCGTGCTTCAAAGAAATATAGTTATTGTAGAAGATATTATCTTGAACATTACAACCGGTAACAGTATAATTACTAATAGCTGCCGCATCCTGAGATTTATTGTCCATAATAATAGAATTGCTTATTTCCAAGTTGTTTACTTGCACAGAAGTGATTCCAAAAACACAATCTCTCACCAATAAATTATGCAAAGTCGTTTCATTGGTTCTAATGCTTATTCCTGTGTTTTGATTAGCAATACATATATTATTGATTGTTTCTGTAACACCTAAATAAACAATTCCTTCCCCGTTCAAAATCTCTGTGTTTGTTGAAGAATAAATTCCAGAATATGAATTTATATAAGCAAAATCATCCCCTTCGGGAAAGGAACAATTCCCATAGATAGTTATCTTTTTACTTGGAGCAATAAGGATTTTAGCATCTTGAGCAAAATTAAGAGTTGAAGTAGGTAGCGCGGTTACATCATTTTCTACAATATAACAATGGTTTTGTAAAAAATTGTAGTTTCCCTCAATTGTTACTGGAACTATTGTTTCCGGATATAGGAGAAGATCGGCTTTCTGAGTGTTATTCAACGAAATTTCCTGGGCATTTAATTCTATATCAAAAAGATAGTTATATCCCCAACCTTCTTTCAGATATGTTATTATGTATTTCCCATATACAACTTCCGGAAAGCTAAAAAAACCATTATTGTTAGTAACAACCGTAAACAAAGGTGTCCTTTCTCTATGATCAAATATATGCTTATCCTTAAGTGGAAAAGCAAGCTGAGGGTATTGATTATTTATTTCCTTCAGTTTTTCAGGCACAATATCCGCATTATATAACATAACTGTAATCCCAGAATGATCTGTTTGACCTTCTAAAGTTATTTCACCGGAAATAACACCCTTTTGTGTCTTGGTATTACTATCACAGCCAATAATAAACAAAGAACAGGTAATAAAGAAAAGAGCAATACTTTTTATTTTCAAGGTATGACTCCAAATGGCAATATAACTCATATATATTTATAGAAGATAGAATCTTTAATGAGCAGAATAGCCCCCATCTACGACAATATTTGTTCCCGTAATCCAACTGGAAAGATCTGACAAAAGGAAGCAGACAACATTGGCAACTTGATTGGGTGTACCTAATCCCAAAGGATGTTGTTTCTTTATTACTTCAATTTCTTCAGAGCTCATTTTGCTAAATGTCTTTTTTAATAAATCAGTCATAACATAACCTGGCTCTACCGAGTTTATTCTGACTTTTTTGGATGCAAGTTCTAAAGCCAATGCCTTAACAGTAGAAGTGATAGCTGATTTACTTGCACAATAGGAAGAAAGACCTGCACTACCCAATTCTGCCATAATTGAAGATATGAATACATAGCTTGCACCCTCTTCAGGAAGATAATCCTTTTTACTGCAAAATCGGATAAGTTCCAAACCAGCAATTAGATGAACTTCCAGCAACTCCCGAAAGTGCTCAGCTTTGGTTAGAAAGAATGGTTTGGTCATTTCTCTACCGGCACAATGAACAATGCCATTAATACATTTGAAATCTGTTTCTATTATTTCTGACAGGATATTCTTTAAGTTCTCATAATCTGTAACATCGTTAGCAAGAACAATATGGCCTTTTCCACTCATAGAAGAAAGAGTAGTATCTAATTTTTCTTTATTCCTGGCTATTAAAATAACTCTTGCCCCTATTTTACTGGCTATAATAGCACATTCTCTTCCGATTCCGGATGATGCACCAGTAATAATAATATTCTTATCTTGCAAGGTTAACATTAATAATCTCCATATAATAAATTTAGCTTTTGAAGAGAGGTTAAATCAATGGATACAATACCAGTAGAAAGGCCGGCTCCCATTCCTACCATAAGATAGGGTCCTGAGAAAGGATAGTTATCTTTTTGGAATGTCATAGTTAGTGGAATACTTACAGAACTGGTATTGCCAAATTCCTGAATGGAAAAAGGAACTTTATCAATAGCAAAGCCAATTTTCCTTGCCATTTGCCTAAGCATAAAAGCATTTGCCTGATGCAATAACAATCCCCTATATTCTTCAGGTTCCATTTCTATTTCATCTAAGAATGCTCTAACTTGTTTAGGAACTTTAGATACTACATAGTTAAATACGCTTTCGCCATCCATATACATATCAATAAATCTACGCGTTCCTCCATCAGGAAAGAGCTTATACTTTAAACTTTCATCTGTTAAAGGATATTTAAAACCAAATCCGGGAATTGTTAATGCCTCTCTTTTTTTAGCGTCGGTAAAAAAACAGAATTGTAAAGATGGTGCTTGTTCATCATATCTAATCAAACTTGCAGAACCGGCATCACCAAAAAGTAAACCCGTGGATTTATCTTTTTCTGAAGTATAATAACTATTTGTATCCGCATCTAATAATAGCACATCTTTCTGTAGGTTACTGCATATCAGTGAAGAAAGCCATAACCCATATATATAACCAGAACAAGCATGATTAACATCAAAAGCAGCACAATTTGCTTCCAAACCAAGTATTTCATGGGCAGCACTGGCATTATTAGGCATCAAACAATCAGGAGTAAGAGTAACAAAAATTACTGCCCCAATCTTAGATTTATCATAGTCCAAATCCTCAAACATACTTTTAGCACTATCGGTAGCTAAAGTTAAAGAAGTGGTTTCTCTATGTTTGCAGATATGCCGTTTTAATACTCCTAAAGCATTGATAGTTGAAGAAAGATCTTCTGCAAACATTCGTTTTGCAAATTCATTATTTTCAATAGTATATTCCGGAACGCTACAATAGATTGAACAAAGAGAAGCATTTTTAATATTTGATATATGCATTATGAAGTCATCCTTCTATTATAATATTCCTGAACATCTGCTTCTTTGATAATGCCATCTTTTTCTATCTGTTCCAAATTAATTCCCAATTCCTTAGCCAATTTTTCTGCTTTAGCTGTTGCCTTATATTTTTTCCTTTGAGCTTCTCTTGCATTTTTTAAACATTCGGCATATTCCTTAGCTTCAATTTCATTATCAAAAATCACCGCTACTATATCTCCAATGGTTAATTCATCACCTTCTTCAACAGTATAAGCTATATAACCAGTGGTTTCTGTATAAAATTCACTAATTGCTTTTGCCGTCTCCAAAGATAATATCGTTTCTTTTTGGTTAACATAGTTGCCATCAATAAATCTGAAATCATTAACGACTATTCTTTTATCATTTACATCTATTTGAGGGATTTTGCATTCATAGATTTTCATATTCTATCCCCTCAACAATTGGATTAGCATCCTGCATTGCTTGTTCTACTGATTCTTTAATCATATTTTCTACCTTCTGGTTGGTTTCTATTACTATTTTGGGGTCTAATTTATTCTCTATTCTTAATAATGGGTCATTTTTATGCCAGTATTCATCCAAACAAGGATCAACATATTCTCTCTTATCACTTTTAGAATGTCCTGAAAATCTATGGGTTTTAAATTCAATAAATATCGGTTTTCTTGTGGTTCTAACTATACTGATTAAATCTTTACATTTATCAGAAACAGTTTCAACATCTATTGCTTCAATTTGGTGGTAGTCCAATCCAAACCCATGAATTCTATCTTCTATTTTCCCTCTACAAGAATAAGAAAAAGGGGTACTCATAGCATAATTGTTATTTTCCAAGGCAAAGACAATTGGTAGCTCCAAAACTGCTGCCAGATTTAATGCTTCCATTACATAACCTTCATTCATAGCTCCATCACCAAAAAGAGAGATACAGATTCCATCTTTCGTTTTTACTTTTTGTGAAAATGCCAATCCCGTTGCTATAGGAACCATACCACCTGTTATACCGTTAGTAATGAAGTTTTTATACAATATATGTTGAGAGCCACCTTTCCCATTTACTAAACCTGTCTCCTTCCCCATTAATTCTGCAAAAAGAGGGTAAGGATCAGGATTGATAGCTAAATAATGACCATGGCTTCTATGGTTACCTGTAATATAGTCAAAATTACAATCAATATGGCTTAATAAACCTACTGCAACTGCTTCTTGACCTTTAGCCCCATGTGTAGTTCCTCTCAACAAACCCTTGCTGAACAATTCTTCAATTTTTTCTTCGGTTTTCCTTATTAAGAGCATTTTGAAATACATTTCTTGGTTATTCATTTTCCATCCTCTTAATCAAATTGGCAACATTATTTACATTGGGAAGGATAGAATTTTCCATATTTTCGGCAGCAGCTATGGTTTTTAATTGCGCAGAGAATCTATAAATAGAACTATGTCCCTTTCTCTCAGCTAAAGTTGCAGCTATTTCACTTGACCAGGAAGCCCCTGAGTATGATTCTTCAAGCAGGATAATATGTTTATAATCGGATATTAGGTCTATGAGTTTATTATCAATAGGAAATAACTGAGAGGGAGAAACAATATGCACTGAGATTTCATCTTCCAGATAAAGCTCTTCTTGTAAAGAAATTACCTCTGAAACTAAACCTCCATAAGTTACTATTACATAATTGGCTTCATATTCATCCTTCATAGTTGTTTTGATTAAAGGAAATGCAGAATTGGACAATTCTATATAATGATCCTCAGACGCCTTTGTCTCTACCAGCATATTTTTAGTATAATCAAGCTTATTTTCCACAAATAAAACCGGTTTCCCCAAATTTAATGATCTTATTAGTAGATCTCCCGGATTATGTAAAATAGAAGGACTTATAACCCAAATATCCGGAAAACCCATAAATAGCTTTTCCAGAGATTGAGAATGAGTTCCTCCATAACCTCTGTATCCACCCATAGGAGTGCGTAAGACAAAGTGCAATTTTTTATCATAGAGCCCTACAAATTTGGAAGCATGGTTAATCATCTGATCAGCACAAAGAGTGATAAAATCCCCAAACATAATTTCTACGATAACTTTTAATCCGGCAAGAGCCATTCCAATACCCATTCCTGTAAAACCCTGTTCAGACATCGGAGTAGAAATAACTTGTTTGGGGAATTCAAGTGATAATCCCTTGGAAACCTTAAATGAACCACCGTATGGCTCAACTATGTCTTCACCCAAAAGATATACATCGTTATCTTGCAATAGAGTAATTAAACCATTTTGAAGTTGTTTTAAATAGCTCATTTCCTGGTCATCACTATGTTATATAAGTCCTCTACAGTTACTAATTCATCAAATTCTGCCCGACCTATGGTTACATCATATTCATCGGAAATCATACTTAAGACCGCAAAGACCATTAAAGAATCCCACTCCGGATAATTCCGAAATATATCTTTTTCTGTTATAGTCCCCTTTTTTTTCTCCAAAGTTATTTCCAAATTACTAATAAAATCCTGCATCTAAATTTGCTCCTTAATTATAGAGTTATAATATTCTCTAAGACAAATTCCTTTGAATCCTCTTTTCGTAAAACACTTTAATTCTTCTTGCAGTAATTTAACTGCTATATCACCTAAATTTTTGCTCTTTAGATATGTCCTGATTTTTTCTTTTAACAAATAATCTAAGTAATTATCTGATCGCCTGTTTAATACACTTTTCTCTTTTATCTCCAGTATTAATTCATTAGGATGTATTAAAAAGACAGGATAGTGATCAAATAATTCTGCTTCTAATGTTAATAGTGTTCTAAACATTTTAGTAATTTTAGGTGCTATACGAAGAGTTGTTCCTATATATGGATATAGATATGATATTAACGGAAACTCAATAATTGTACTTTGTCCCGGCTTTGCTAAAGAATTACTACTGCATCTATATGGTCTACGGGGTGACTTTAACCATTTTATTTTCTCTTTAGAACCGAAAGAAAAGAAAAAATCAAATCTTTGGGATGCAACAGAGCTATCTATCTTAAATCCTGTTTCCATTAATGCTCGTGGAGTGTATTTATTTACCCTTAATGCTGGAGCTCTAAATGATATTACATCTTCTCCACTTATATCTTCTAATGTTTTTTTGGCATAGTCTAATTTTTGTATTTGTTTTTCTAAATTAAGTAAATCAAAGGCATCATTATTAGAATGTGTAACACCATGACTACCAATTTCATGACCATATTTTACAATCTCTCTAACGGATTCAGGAAAATTCTTTGCATAATCTGTAGTAACAAAAAAAGTACAAAAAAAATGGTATCCGCTATAGATTTCTAATAATTTTGGTATTCCGAATGTGCTTACCAGTTGACCTGTTTTAATACTCTGTTTATTATTGACTATGGAAGTGAGTTCAACATCATTAGTAAAAAAGACCAGCTTATTCTTATTCATAATTTGAATTTAGCAATTTCTCTGGCTGGATTACCTCTTAAAAAACATCTATCAGGCATTTTTCCAGTTACTACCGATCCAGCTGTTACAATACTATATTCTCCAATATCAGCTCCACTAAGTATAGTAACAGAAACTCCAATCCATACCCCTTTGCGTATTCTAACCGGAGCTACATAGGAATCAAGAACATTGGAAAAATGTTTATAGGGATTACTATGAGCAAGAATATATATATGACCTGCTAAAGCTGCATCATCTTCTATAAATATATATTCAGGATAGGCATTGTCCAATACGCAATGCATTCCAATCATTACATTTTTACCAATATGTACACCTCTTTTTTTATGCAGCCAAACCCGAAGAGAATTTAAGGGACAATTATAAGCAAGTGTCTGAAATAGATAGTTACGAGTTTTTCTAATAAAGAATTCTACTTTACTAAGTCCTCTACTATTACTTGACCTGGATATCTGTTGCTTCAGGTTTTTACTTGTTTCATAATAAGGTATTTTTTTATATTGAATCACTGTACTCTTAATTGTTTTACTCATTCATTTACCTTATACTTTGATAAGGTTAGAATATAATATCTAATCCACCATTTAAAATAATCATCATTCCATCTTGCTGGATGCACATTTAACATAATCTTATTTGGTAACAGACCCACCTGAATATGCTTAATTAATTCATCTGTAGTATGAATATCATAAGAGTATGCGGATTTCACATAATCCGGAATACTATACTTATCCCATCTATTACCGGTATCTGTTAAATACAGAATTTCGTTAAAATTGAAATCTAAATACGGCTCTGCTATCAAACCATAACTACGATAATCGTATTTATTCCAAAGGTCCTTGCTATCCCACTTAGATAAAGGGCGACCATGCATTGCAATTGTTGTTACAGGATAATATTTTTTAAAAAAGGATAAATTCTCCCTAAATCTTTTTATCGCTTTTTTGTAATTACCTTTTGCAGAAGAAAGGTCTTCATAGTGATAACCAATTTCGTGCCCATATCCTATAATTCTCTGAACTATATTCTCTTTAAAACTTAACCAGGATTTCCTGAAATAATATGTTGATTTAATACCTAATTCATTTTCTAATTCAGCCATTTGTAATGCATTTAAAAGTTTTCTAAGATGTCATCACTAAAATCTATATTCATCCATTACATTAAGGAATATAACAAATATGATTGCTTAAATAATTATACTAACACTAATATATTGTACATAAATACATAATGAACTATATTATCTTGCTTATAGAAAAAACAATCATCATATAAAGATTACAATAAATTATTCTCTTCAGAAGTATTATATCCACGCACCAAATTGAGTAGTGTGTTAGTGACATTAGTAAAGTTTTTAATAGCAATATCTCTTTTTGTTTTCCAAATAGATTTACTATCATTGCTTTCTAATATATTTTTTGCTAACATTAAGGAATCGTTAAAATTATGAGTTCTAATCACTAATCCATAATTTTCAAGATCAGAAATAAAACTTAATCTTTTATTAGATTGGAAAATACATGGAGTACCTAGTATAGCACATTCTGAAGATACAGCACCACTATCACTCCAAGCTAAATCTGCATAGTATTCAATGCTCTGCAAGTCACCATCTACATATTTTACATTCTTTTCGAGATGCAAATATTGATATTCAGCAGGTAATTCATCCTCACAAGATACAATTACTTTCCCATACTTCAACATTTCATTAATAGCTAATAATCTTTCTATATGATCAATACCCAAGATGCCAAAATCATCAATGGCTGAAGAATTTACAAATCTTAGAAGAATTAATCTGTTATCTTCCCCAATTTCATATTTAGATAATACTGATTGATCTGGTTCGAAAATATCAGGTGCTAAATAAGCATATTCAAAACAACCTGAAATTCGAATTTGTTTATTTCCATAATTAACAGGGTATAAATAAGGAGTAATTACTATATCAGAACATAGCTTAATATACAATTGAATTATTTTAGGTGTTGTATCAGTATTAAATAAACTAATAATCGGCTTATGCATCATAAGACCTGCAAGTGCTAAATAAGCTGCACTATTAGCTATTAGGAAATCAGGTCTGTAATTTAAGCATATTTTCAATATCTTCAAGGATAAAGTTAAAGAATAAACCCATTTACTTGTTCTCCTCTGTAAAGGTTTTCCCATAGGAATATAATCAAAACCTTTAGCCCGTAGAAGAGACAAAGTAACATCTTTGTCTCTTGCAAGAAAAAGAACACTATCTCCTCCCTTAATTACTTCATATGTAAAAGGAGCAAATAAATGAACATGTGCAGGATGTCCAACATAAATTATAAATTTCATTAATCAATCTTATATGTAATAGTATCAGTAGGTATATATTTTATATCTGAATAAGCCAGAAGCATATATGGCTTATCATATAAATTTATCAATGAATGTGCTATCCCATTAGGGACATAAATGGTTTGTGGGGTATCGGAGTTTAATTTAATATTCATCTTCTCTTTAGAAACCACATCTTCAAGCTTCAATAAAGCACTGCCACTTATTAAAGTAAACCATTCATTAGCAATTAAATGGTAATGGTTAGCACGGGATTTTCCGGGATAAGCATTAATAAGATATATTTCTCCTGTATAATTAGGTAGATTTTTTTCATCTCCTGTAATAATTTTCAAAAACCACCCTCTGTCATCTTCTAATTTATGTCTATCTAATATTTGGATACGATCAGATATCTTTTTCATCTATTCTCCAATCTGTTAGAAACATATTTCTCTATACCCTCATAAATAGAGTATTTAGGTCTCCACCCAAACAAATGATATTGTTTAGAAATATTGGCAACAGCATACATCACATCTCGTGGTCTATATGGCTTTCCACCCCAGTTAATGTTTGCTTTTTTTCCTGTTATTTTTTCCATAATCTGCGATATTTCCTTCAAAGTATAGCCAATTCCTGTTCCAACTTGAAAACATTCTGATGGAGGTAGCTTATCTATATATTCAACTACTTTAATATAAAAATTCACTAAATCCTCAATAAATACAAAATCAAGGATCTGGTCTCCTGGAGTAAAATCTATAGGATCAGGACTTCCAAGAGAGTCGTACAGGTAATCAAGTACTTTTTTTTTAGAATCTAAAGTGTCTCCATAAATTGTGTAAGGCACAATTATAATATTCTTAAAGTTATACACTTTTGAATAGTAATCAACAAATGCTCGTGATGCAGTTTTAGTAGCCGCATATAAATACGCTGGTTCTAAATTGCCATTACCTTTATAGTACTCTGCAAAAGTTCCAGTATTTATAAAAACTTTTATCCCTGAATCTTTTAAAACATTTAGAAGGTAATATATAAATATAACATTGCTATTTAGTAATAGTTGCATTGTGTCAAAATCATCATTTGGTGATAAATAAGCCGCCAGATGTATGCATATATCTGGTGAAAATGAAATAATATTATTATTAAATTCTTTATAATTTATAGTGGCAAGATCAATCTTCTTTGTTGAATTACCATATAGTTCTTTTGACTTAGACAACCCTCGTGTTAATTCTAATACATTATAACCCATCTCTAATAATGCAGGAGTTAATCTTTTCCCTACAAATCCCGTTGAACCGGTTATTACTATATTCATATATGCCCCTTCAAAATGGGGTTATAAAATCTACCAACGCTGGTAGTTGTTTGTCTTTATCAGATATAATATACTCTAATATTGGCCAGTTAATATCGATACTAAAAGGATTTATTCCCATGTCGCTATCCTTATTAAATATTGAACTTTGCAAATAAATCGTTATTGTATTATTTTCCAAACTTTGAAATCCATGTGCCAACCCTTTAGGAATATAAATACATTTATTACACTCTCGGGATAATTCAATAACGATATACTTACCATAAGTACCAGAGTTACTTCTTAGATCTAATATAACATCCATTATTTTCCCGTTTAACACATAAACAATTTTCTCTTGGGTAAAAGGTGGTTTTTGAAAATGCATTCCCCTAATAACGCCATAATTAGAAACTGAAAAAAAATGTTCGTTTATTTCAAATTGTATTCCCACTTCATTATAAGAGTTAGTATTATATATTTTGGAAAAACTACCTCTTATATCTTTTTTTTCATTATATTCAATAAGATATACACCTGCTAAATCTGTTTTGATTAATTTCATAAAGCCCACTCCAAGTTACTGTTTTTTGCTTCTGAGATATATTTAGCAAGGTCATCAAAGCTATTTAGCTTTCCAAATTGATAATAATTTTTATACCAATTAGTTGTAACTTCAATTGAAGTGAAGAAATCCCATACAGGTCTCCAACCTAAATTTGTTAAGGCCTTTGTGCAGTCCAATTTTAGCAAGCTTGCTTCGTGTAAATTCTCTACCTTTTCAACTTCATAAACCAGATCGTCCCATAGTATTTTGATACTATCTAAAACTTGTTTCACAGTGTAATCATAATTAAACAATGGACCAAAATTCCAACAGTCAGCCAATTTTGTTTCTCCCTTCAATAATTTACTCCCAAGTAATAAATAACCACTTAAGGGTTCTAATACATGTTGCCAGGGTCTTATTGAATTTGGATTTCTAATGATTACGGTTTTGTTTTTATTAATTGCCCTCATAATATCCGGAATTAATCTATCTTGAGCCCAATCACCACCACCAATTACATTACCAGCTCTTACACTTGCTAGTAACATCCGTTGGTTTGAGTTATCTTTATTTGTATTTAAAAACGAATTTCTATAACTCGATGTTAAAATCTCTGAACATGCTTTTGAAGAACTATAGGGATCATATCCACCTAATCTATCAATTTCTCTATAGCCCCAAATTTGTTCAGTATTTTCATAACATTTATCACTGGTAACATTTATGAAGACATTAACAGAGCCAATCTTTTTGCATGCCTCAAGTAAATTTAGAGTCCCCATTACATTAGTTTCATAAGTTTGGCGGGGATTAAAATATGATTTCCTTACAAGGGATTGAGCAGCTAAATGAAATACTACTTCTGGTTTTATTTCTGTAATATACGATGCCAATTTCTTATAATTCCTTATATCTCCATATTCTGTTCTCATATTCAGATTTAATAAGTCAAAATGATTTGGATTAGTAGGAGATTTAAGGGAATATCCATATACTTCAGCATTCAATTTCTGTAGCCAAAGGGATAACCAAGAACCCTTAAAACCTGTATTTCCAGTAACTAAAACATGTTTATTCTTATATGCATCTAAAAACATTGCTAAATATTCCAGAAAGCTTTACCGGAATTCCATAAATTATTAAGATGTTCAATTTCTCTTATTGTATCTGCACATTCAAAATTGCCAAGATGTTGATAAACCATAACTTCTCCTTTTTTTGCAAGTTCTTCAACAGGACCATGTTCGAAATCACAATCTTCATCGTCAGTCAAATAATCAAATAAGCCTTTATTAAATATCATAAATCCTCCGTTAATTAACCCCTCAGAGGCCTGTGGCTTTTCTTCAAAAGAATAAACCTGGCCATTAATATGTTTTATTTCACCAAAACGTGAAGGAGGACGAACACCTGTTAATGTTAATAATTTTCCGTGACTTTTGTGAAATCTAATTAAATCATTTAAATTTATATCAGCAACACCATCTCCATAAGTCAGAAAATTTATATCATCATCTATATATGGTTGTAATCTCTTTATTCTTCCACCCTTACGTGTATTCAGTCCTGTATCTACACAAGTAACATTCCAATCTTCAAGCTGATTTTTATGTATGGCAAAAGATCCACTCATTGTGTTTATTGTAAAATCAGCTGAAGATTTGTAATGATAAAAATAATCTTTGATAATATTACCCTTATATCCGAGTGCAAGTACAAAATCTCTATAACCTTGGGAAAAGTATATTTTCATTACATGCCAAAGAATTGGTTTACCTCCTACTTCAATCATTGGTTTAGGTAAGATTTCAGTTAATGACCCCATTCTTGTACCATATCCACCCGCTAATATAATTACTTTCATAATATCCTCTGTATAATGTATTTTTTATTTTAAATTTATTACTTCTTGATAAATACTCATCAACCTTGATGTAACTATAGAGGGATGAAATTTATTTAACGCATAATGATAATTGTTTATCGCAATGCTTTCTAATATATTAGGATTACTTATTAAATACTTGATAGCTTCACTCAAAGAATTAATATCTTTAATCTCAGCAAAAACCCCATTTTCAGGTTCTTTAAATATATCAATTAGACCACCTACTTTTGTTGTTACGATAGGTAATCCATAAGCAAAAGCTTCTAATACGGAATTAGGCATACCCTCTGAATAAGAAGGCAAAACGAAAATATGGGATTTTTTTAGTAATTTAGATTTTTCTTCACCTTGAACAAAACCGGTAATTACAATATTATTTATCTTTTCATTTTCAATCAATAATCTCATCTCTTCTTCATCTTGTCCTCTACCAGCGATAATAAGATTTATATTATTATATTCTTTCAATAACAGTTTAAAAGAGTATATTAATTCAAATATCCCTTTGCTCCTATCAATTCTACCCATAAACAAGATATTATAGCAATTTATATTATTATACTTCATTATAATTGAATTTTCTGACCAGCTGCTCAAGTTTAGTGTATTGTAAGTTGTCGTTTCAAGAAAAATGGGTTTTACAAACCCCCAGCAATGTAGTATATTTTTTTCTTTTTGGGATAGAGTTATACATGAGTCAGCCAATAATAGACCTATTTTTATTAAAACATTAGGACTTTTCATCTCATTATTAGAATATTTAGGGTCCCAGCCACGAAAAAACCAGATTGTCTTTTTATGAAATAATTTAGCAAGTAAAAGAAATAAGAGATCTCTTAGTACTCCATATCCTCCTAAAAATGTGTTAACTTGAACAAGAGCAATATCTCTTTTTCTAAGTACTTTCATATAATTAATATAATCAGATGATAATCTAATTATTTCTGACATAATTGATACTGAATATGGCCAATTATTTTTGCCCCGTGCAAAATATATTATGTTTTTATTATAGTAGTTCCTTAGGGATGTGTAATAATTTGCACATCCACCATCAGGTGTTCGAGGGATTAAAATTAAGATCTCAGAAATTCTAACATCTTTCATTATTATATTATTTCCATTTCCTCTATTAACTCATTGCATATATAATATAAACTCTTATGTGTCATTATAAAACTTATGTTCTATTCCTAAATATGATTATAAATGTGTGTACACTTATTAATTTCTCCAATTGCTATATAATCTATGTTATTGGGTTTTCTCAGCTTTCACAGTAGTAAATTTATATAAGGATTTCAGTGATTCCAGGGGCTTTATCTCTTTCCTCAAACCATTTATCCAATGCTTTTACTACTCTTTCAGCAGTTTTTCCATCCCAATATTCAGGTATTTTTCCTTTCTTTACTTTTCCTTCAATAATTTCTATAGAGCTCTTAACAATACTTTCTACATTCAAATCTACCAGCTGATTCGTTCCTTCAATAATTGTGATCGGTCGTTCAGTATTTTCTCTTAAAGTTAAACAGGGCACGCTAAAATAGGTTGATTCTTCTTGCACCCCTCCAGAGTCCGTTAAAATCAATTTTGCATTCTTTTCCAATTTAAGAAAATCAAAATATCCCAAGGGATCGGTAATGATAAGATTCTTACTGGAATTCACATAATTTGATAAGCCAAAATTTTGAATGTTTTTCTTAGTCCTGGGATGCATTGGGAAAATTATCTTTATATGCTTTCCAATCTCTATTAAAGAA
>Ga0172377_10003641_pt1 | contig 15858 bp, 19 predicted proteins | sample Pumphouse3metaG_FD_119749 | JGI IMG/M metagenome (GOLD analysis project Ga0172377, IMG submission 119749) | Leachate microbial communities from a municipal landfill in Southern Ontario, Canada - Pumphouse #3 metaG | ecosystem: Engineered > Solid waste > Landfill > Unclassified | place: Canada...
GGTTATTCGGAGGGGTTATTATCGCACCCAGGCTGAAACCTACACCAAGTTTCAATGTAAAGAATGCCAACGTTATTCACGGGCTCGGAGAGCCGAGTCCCGCAAGAAGACAGGAATTCATCCATTATGATGCCATGTAGCGGACCCCAAGAAGGGACTTATATGATTGCGCCGAAAGGAGTCAAGGTTGGCCCCATCTACTACGAGATCGTACTGAGCGATGGAATGCTTCTTCCGTATGCCAACCGTCTAGGGTTAACCGACAACACCAAATGTAGAGTTAATCTCAGCACCGAACAGGTCCCTTGTGTTCTGAGGGATACCTTGTTACATGAAACCCTGCACGCCATTTGGTCTACCTTCGGTATAGGAGGAAACGAGGAAGAGGAGGAGGCCCTGATTAGGCGGATTACCCCAGCTCTACTGGGTGTTCTGAGAGATAACCCAGAGTTGGTTGAGTTCCTTACTGGTCCTGACTCCAGAGGGAACGTCGAACCGTCTTCCTAGCCCTATACAATCTAGACATTACGGTTCCCACTGGGATACCTAAGAGCTGGGAGATGTCATCATACGAGAGCCCCTCTACATCCGCTAGGGTGAGAGGGGTTCTGTATTTTTCGGGGAGGTTAGCTATGATGTCACGGGCGTTGGAGGCCATAGTCTTAACTAGTACCTCTTCCTCGGCGGAACGTCCCAGCTCCCCGGAGATACCTGAGAGACGACGATAGACGTAAAGGTCTTCTCCCCCGTTCAGTGCGCTTGTCGAGGGTCTGCGACACTTGTGACGATAATTGCTGATGTTGGTGTTGTTAAGGATGGCGTTTAACCACCCTCTCGGGTTCTCGCCATCGAAGGTATCATAGGAACTGAAGGCCCTCAGGAGTGTTTCCTGAAGCAGATCTTCAGCGTCTTCTCGGTTATGCGTCAGCCTGAAGGCTGCCCCCTTGAGCTGACGCATATGTGGGGATACGACGTCTTCAAAGGGTTCCTTGCTGGTTTCGGGGGGAGCGGTCAAGGCTATCCCCTACTTTGAGGGTAGGGGAATAATCTTGTGTGCGTCCTTTGATTCCTCGGAGAGGGAGATGACGACTTTCCCTTCTTCTCCGTCGACGACTGAGACCTTATTTTTGAGGGGAGAAGAAACATCCACTTCGACGGTTCCTCCGCTGGCCTGAACTACCTTCCCCAAGAGGACGGTGGCCGTTTGGGAGTGGCTTCGAAGGGCTACTAGCTCTTTCTCGTACTCTTGGAGACGCTCCAGTACGCCCCGAAAGCTAGATACGGCAGTGACGTAAACTCTTAATCCCCATCCGCCGACAATCCCAGCCAATACAGACAGTATGGCTACAATGGTGCTACTCATCCTTGTTCTCTCCTATCGTAGGTAGCTCAATTTTATCACAAAACAAACGATTGGTCTAAGACGGTTGTGCCCTTATCCTGCATACCCGTACAGTATCCAGACAAAAACAGCCAGCCCAACGACGGGACACCAACGGTAAGTTACTCTCATGAGTCATCCTTCGAGGTGAGACCATTGACGGTCTCTGCCAGACGTCTAACGAGAGGTAGTAGTGCGTCTGGCTCTCCGGGAAACTGTGCGTCATGCAGGTCGTGGACCTGCGTCATGGGACCAACAGTTTGTAGGAGCCGATGACGGCGGCAAGGACAGACACGGTCGCTATTGACACCGACACGACCGCATAGACCTTCGCTCGCCACTCTTCTAGTAGAGCAAGACGCTTGTTGTTGATGTCTGCGAGCTGTTCGTAGGCGTCCATTCTGTCCGAGATTCCTTTCGATCCGTAATCCCCCTTGATGCCGATTGCGATCCGGTTGATGGCGTCTTTCACTGACGCCAGCTCCGACTGTAGGCCCCCAACGGTGGCTTCTATCCTTTCGATGGCACCAGCAAGATCAGCAGCGCTCACTGAGGGGCACCTCCTGGCTCCGTCCTCGTCTCCGGGTCTAGAAGACGTGCAAGACGCCACAACACCACAGCTAACAGTCTGACAGTGACCGCCTCATCGATCTCGCCCGGCTCGTCAGTCGTGTACTCCGTGAAGATACCCCTGTCCTGAAGGTATTTGATGGCTTCGATCTCATAGTCTTTCATTTCGGCTCCATAGGTCACTCCGGGAATGAGAGCCCCAAACCCCCAGTTCCGACTGTTCCAATCGTAGATATCTACGGCCGGTTTGCGTGCGTCAATCGTTGTGCCGTCCCCCACCGAAAAACCAACATGTCTGCTCGACGGCCAAGTAGTCAGCGGGTCCGACCCGAAAATGAAGATGAGCGCTCCTGGTGTCCGTTTGGCTTCCTCCAACGGAATCAGTGTGCCCTCCCTGTGACACAGCCGATACTGGTTCACTGATCCTTCCGGCAAATATATGCCAGCTCTCCCAGCTGCCCACTGCGTCAAACCGGAACAATCCAACTGTTTCGGACGAGTCACCGACGCCGACGCCTTCGCTCCCCACTTGTAGGGGACACCGATGGCCTTTTTCGCTTGTTCGAGAATGTCTTGTCCGGTAACCATTAGCTTGTTTTCTCCTGTTTCTGCTCAACCAGTTTCTGTTGGAGGATATCTCCCCGACACTTGTGTGCAACAACTTCTAGGTGGAGTCGTAGGTCGGGGTAGGTTTGTGCTCGTTCTTGTAGTCCGGCTACGATCATCGATGTCGGAATCTCAATCTGTCCGACCTCTTTCATACTATTCTTACTGTCCTTTGGTTCCGTCATCTACCTGCTCCTTTAACAATCGTTCTTTCTAGCTCTTCTATCGTTCTTTCTAGCTCTTCTATTCTAGCGTCGGCCCTGTTCACTTTCGCTCCCAGAACAGCGATAATCTCAATCCAGTCGTACGATTCTATTTCGCCTTTCTCGTCGTACACGCCAAACAGTTTGTCTTGTGCTGCCAGCTCGTCAGCAATGTAGCCGTAGTGCCACGAGTCGGAGTCTTCCCGATAGAATTTGACGGGACGCAACGTCAGTGAAGCCAAGTAGTCTTGCTCGTCTGTGACCTGTGTTTTGTATTTGGCTGCGGAAGTGAACCTGTAGTGTGCGGAAAGACTGGACGACGACATGTACACGTTCGGAGAGTTACTGGTTGTCAGCGTTCCCGAGAACAGTCCAGCAGGACCCCACTGTCCGACAATGGTCCCGTTCGAATAAAAGTTTCCTATACCTGAGGACGAATACGATATTTGTGTGTCGGTGTCGGATGCGAATTCGAATACGTTGCTTCGCATTGCTGAGCTTGCCGACGCTAACCCGGTGACGCTGAGGCTTGCTCCGGAGATAGCTCCAGTAACCCCGAGGCTTGCTCCGGAGATTGAGCCGTTAACAGAAAGATCACCCGTATGTAAAGTCAGGTCCCCGGCCCCGGTTAATGTCATTCTTGTTGTTGGTGTTCCGGTCTCCCCCCATGGGTCGTCGCCGACGAACAGGATTCCGCTATCCCCTAGGAGTACACCATAGGCTGAGGTGAATCCGTTTACGCTGAGTGAATAGTATCCGCTATCCGTTCCTCTCTCCCAATTCCACCATATGCCCCCCATGTAACTACCTGGTGTGCCGACATAGGCATAATTGCCTAGGCAGATAGTCGAATTATTCCAAGGGCGCCTAGTATATGACGTTTGCCCCGTTTGCATCGGCCTAGTAAGACTTAACCCGGGATAGGATGCACCGTTTCCGAAACTGGCAATATCGGTTCCAGAAGACGATATTGCCATGGGTCCGTCCACGGAAATGCCAGTATAGAATTCGGCACCTTCGGAGGATATCCGTCCCACGTCGGTTCCGTCCACCACATAATATATGCCGTCGTCCACTCCCGACGATTCGTACCGTAACCCCGAATCAGTATTCGAATAGAACGCCACCCCCGGATTAGATGTGTCCCCGTCTTCAAACTGTGCGCCAACAATCTTACCCGCTACCGTTATCGTCGGAGACAACAAAAACAGAGTTGTCCCAGAATAGAGACTCACCTGATCGGGAGTGGTCGTATAACGCAAAAACCCGACAATGGACTCGTTCTTGTAAAAGTCTATACTTGCCGCAGACGACGAATACCCAGCGACCTCCAACACTGTCCCCGATGTCAGGGACGGTGTGCCCGTAGTGATCTTCCCCGACAGCACATTCAACGTCCCATCCAAAGTCACCTCACCACCAATATCCAAACTGCCAGCAAACTGTGCAGCACCATTAGACGACTGCAAAGCGAAACCCTGCGTAGCCGCAGCATCCGGCAAACTAAGAGGCACCGTACCATCCCAGTTAGCCGAAATAATGTCACCACGAACAGTCACGTCGTTGAACTCAGCATCACCAGCACCGTCAACCATCCAGCCTGAAGTACCAGAGGCATAGTTGGAAGACTGCATCACCTGATCAACGTTTAGGGTGCCAGTGACCACCTTGGAGAACGAAATGGTTTGTCGTTTCAGCCAAGCCTTCAGGGCATCAAACCCTGGCCAGCTTGTGTCAGAGGGAATGGGGATCATGGGGACACCAGCTCTACCTTAACGTAGGCTTCTCCTGCATCTTTCTTCACAATGGTTACGCCCCCTATTCTCCAGGATTCTCCCACCGTGTCATCCTGATCGTAGCTCTGATAGTTGTCGACTACAGTAACCAGGTCTGAGTTGGACTGTAGTGCCCTTGCCTGGTCGTACACCACTTCGGGGTCAATGGGTTCGTTGTTGACGTTGACGGATTGTGTGCCATCTAAAACAACGGTAAGTGCGTCTATGATGTCTCCGCTTATAGCGGAAAGCATTACAGAACGGAGAGGCGCAATAACTGTCGTGGGTGTGCCGTAGGAGAGCCTGTAGGTGAATTCCCTTCCCGAAATGTCCAGACTGTCCGTAGCCGCATAGGAGCCAGAGGTGATAGTAGCGGCCGTAGTGTAGGCGCCACCATCAGCACTCACCTCAAGGGTCCACGACTCTCCTGTGGTCACCGGCTCAGACAGGATAGACGCCCGAGAAAGAACCTTAGATTCGTGAGGAAGACCAAAATGTATAGGGTTAGAAACAATAGAGTGAGTAGAGACTAGCACCCCATCGGTGGGGGTAGTAGAACCAGTGTCCCGCAGGATCACGAAATGCCCCCCAGTAGTGGATGTTCCCACAAGGATTCCCTGATACTTGGTAAGAGCGCCACCGACGGCCTCGTCGTTCCAGCTCGCCAAAGCTATCGTACCGTCGGACCATTGATCCCCGACTGCCGACAGTGAATGCACCCTAGCCACGGCACCCGTGACCCCATCGTACTGCCAAATCGACGCCTTTGAGGCCATCCAGAGCATTCCCTCGACCCCACCTAGGAGAGACACCGGCTGATCCGTTGCCCCGTCAACGCCATTAGGGATTCCTATGGCCCCAACCGAATCTCCGGTAACATGGTAGAGCACCGTTTTCGGGGAGCCGGACAGATTCCACGGCTCGTTCGTCCCAGATAGCACGACACTTCCCTGGAAGCTGGCCCCCGCCCAGGCAAGGAAACCCACAATGGGCTCTATCAGTTCGTACCCCATCCAGTTTCCGGCGGCGTCCCTATCCACTCGGAACAGGTGGGAGGCTATCTGTCCTCCCTGTTGGCGGGAATGGGTGATCAGGTAAAGACCGTCCGGGGCGGACCAGGCTAAACGACTAGAAGGGAGGGATGACTCCGCAATCGGAGGCTTCATCCCAGTGTCGAAACGCTCTGTGGCCACCCCGGTGGTGGTATTCACCACCGACAGTATTCCTGTCGCCTGATTCCAGACGTACATTTCCCCAAGGTGGAAGAGAATATGGGTACCGTTAGCGGCCGAAAAAGTCTTGTTCACGGTGGTCTCGTCATATGAGACGATGCCGTTTGCGGCCGTAAGGAAGTAGGAGTATCCGGTGGAGGGGTCAACGGCCGCCGACACTATGGCATTTTCCCCCAAGTCTGCCTCCTTAGTGGTCCACGATGGAGCGGTGCCGGGAGCGGGGGAGGTGGCAACCCACTGTAAGAGGGCATAGTTGGGGCTAGTGAATCCGACAGCCCTAACGCTGGTCCCCGTTTGGTGGATACACCCGACGAAGGATGTAACGTCGTCAGTTACACCAAAGGTTCCCCTGGAGGGGTACAAGCATCCTGCCCTCCGAAACGGGTCCATGTCGGTTCCTTCGGAATACGACCTAAGTTCAAAAGGTCCAAACGATGGTTTGTACCATTTCTCTCCATCGGCCCACGACGTCTGGAAGGCACCACCAAGGTCGTCCCTGGAGACGGCCAAACCCTGTTCCCTCATCTGCTCTGAGGGCATCCCTCTTGGGCGGACAGACCTACGTTGGTATCCCTCTTCGGTTCGGATAACCCGGTACCAGTTTCCAGCAATGGAGATATCCACTATTGCATGCTCCTGAGCCCCATCACATCCCTTGAAAGGTCCTCTGAAATCTGCTCACGAAGAAGGGCGAACTCTCTCCAGATGTTGGAGATTGCAGCAGACAGGCCAGTTGGTCTGAACTCGTTATCTTGCTTCGATCTCTCCATGGCCGCTGCGGGGGAAACTCCGGTGAGACACATCCCTGCCGCACCCAAGGCTACCAATCTTTGAACGGTGGGATCAGTAGTGTCTTCGTCTTCCTCGGCAGTGTAGGTGTAATAGACGGTAGAGCCGTCCGCTATAGCAAAATCAGCAAGAACCCCAGTAGCTGAAAGGGTGGTGTGGCGGTTGCGGTACAGTCTATATCCGACAGAGTAAGGGATTCCCCCTATCCTCTGCTCCGCATGGATGATGTCCCTAGCTTCTGACGGGACAGCTACCGGACTGGTGAAGGATGGCGTAACAGTTGCTGAGACAAATTTAAAAACCTTGGGCCACAAAACAGCAACGATAGCTCTGATGTTGCGGATTATCTCCAGCTCGGTCACCGGAGGGTTCTGCTCGAAGATTCGATTATCTATCGTTTCGGTAGGTACCCCAACACTTCCAAGGATAGGAACACCAGTGATAGTGTCGGTAGAAACCGAGACAACGTGGTATACCAGGGAGTCTTCTGCCGTGCTGGAACCGGAGGAGGCAAGGTAGTCCCCAGGCTTTACCTTTGCCCCCTGGCCAGAGACCAGATCAAATGAGATCACGGAACCGGAGGATGTCTCAGCTGCGTTCGCTGCAGCTAGACGTATGGAGGGTTTCTCCCCCATTCCGGCAGAATACAGTATTGATTTGGTCTGGTGGACCAGATCAGTTAATGCCACGGCTAGACCTCATATCGTCGTAATCCCTGTAGCCCATCTTCTTGGCCGCACGCTCAGCCGACTCCAACCTCTTTTCCTCCCTCTCAACAGCAGCGGCAGTGGACTGCTCTGGGCGGAAAGAGTCGGAACGCCACTTCTCGTAGGTTTCAACGTCCTTCTTGAGCTTCTGGTAGTTCGCTTTCATCCTGTAGTATTCGTCTCTATTGTTAATACTCATGTCGTTGTGTATCCTGCTGAATCTAGTAGGGCGGCTTCCGCCGCTGTCACCATGTAGACGTGTCCACCAAGGAAGACTGCCTTGTCGTCCAATCCGGAGCCAGGGTCTGCGCCGTCGATTAGGGTTGCCGGAACGTGAATAGTCCCCGGGTACGTTGATGGAACACTGTCAGTTATGACTACCGAGTACCCGACAGGGAAGGTTATTCGCCTCAGAATGCCAACACTCCCCCCTCGACCCTCTTCGGGGAGGAACGGCTCTTCTCTTGTGGGCGGACTAAACGTAGGCATTCTAATAGGTAAGAACGCTCTACGAAGGTATTCTATTCCCCTTTTTCTTCCTCAAAGAAGACGGGCTTCCCTTTACATTTAGGGCACTTGTGGGCAATACACTCAACGGGAACGGGCGACAGGTAGGTAGCCCCACAGTGGGGACACTTGTAGGTGATATTTTCTTTCTTCATTCCTTATACCCCAAGTCCTTCGCAAGCTTCTTTAGTTTGGGCTGGAACTTCTTAGGTACGACGTCCCAGTCGGGGGAGCCGTATAGGGGCCAGAGTTCGTCGAACAATAATCTCACGTCTTCCTCCCTACGAGAAATACGTAGGTGGAGCAGTCCTCCTAAAAACTCCGCAGGAGTATACTCTTCCGCTCTGATAACGTAGGCCCCAAACTGGAGCCAAGCGTTGTAGTACTCCACCCATGAGTCTACCCTCTCCTGGTCCCCCCACTCAATCAAGGCCGGGTGAATAGTGGTCAAGAAAATATGTCTGAAAGGAGTCGCTAACTGTGGGGTAACAAAGGATCTGGCAACGGTTCTCCATCTCTTCATGTCCTCTGCCGAAACGTTCTGCCCACACGGAATGCGAAGGGCGTTTAAAATCTTGGCCATATCCTCTACAGGCGTAGGAAAGGCCCCCGTAATCAGGGCCTTGTCCTCTAGGTTTACCTCGTATAGCCACTCTGACAGTACGGCGGTCTTCTCGTGGCCCAGCTTTAGCCCGGTATGAACATGAATAGGGAATCCCAGGCTTTTCACTCTCTCGCAGAAGGTGGTGTCCTCACCGGTGGCAAGCCCATTCTCTACTGTCTCCTCAAACCACTGGTGTGGAGTCCTCTCCTTAAAAGCAAAGTCCATCTTCTCTAGAACGCTCCGGTGAATGAGGAGAAAAGCAGCCCCAGTAGCGTCGCATTCCTGGAGGGCGTTGGGTGGCCATGTTGCGGCCTTGTGGTACACGCCGTTCTTCTTAACCATGATGGTAGAGAAGAGTTCCCCTCCTTCCATCCCGAAGGCTAGTCCCCCAATAACGGGGCACTTCCGGGGGTCCGCAACGGCGAACAGCTTGTCGAGAGTATCGGAGGGGATAATCATGTCGTCGTCAATGGTCAGGAGCCAATTCCTGTCTGTTCTTAAGAACTCTCTGACCAAGGAGTTGCGGTTGTGAACTAACCTGCAACTCTGGTTGTAGGTCAACTTCATTTTTGGGTGAAGCGACATTAACTGACCCAAAGAATAGGTGAAGCCTGCTGTCGGGTTTCCGCCAGAAGGGAAGACCACCATTACGTCCGAGTCTTCTACTTTGGTTTTCACGTCTTTCCCATCTCTTGTTGTCCCTGACAATACTAAACCCCCGTTGCACTGTCTACGCAGGGGCGGGGGTTTAGTTATTCAATTGTGCGAAGGGTGTTTAACTCAGAATACCCGCAATGTAATACACGGTCTGCGTATCACCGTCGGTGTCAGCCTGCGAGAGCGTAAGTTCAGTGGCCGAAGCCGCCGAAACATATGCTACCCTGTCAGCCGTACCATCGTCAGCTCCGCTCACGATATACCAGGTAGGCGTACCGTCCAGGCCGTGAGAGATAACAACGTTGGTCGAGCTGGCATCAACAGTTGCCGACCCGACAGTTAGCTGCCCCAAAGTAAATGAATCACCTAAAGCGGAAGCATTCTGCGTACCCTTAATGAGTGGAGAAGTAGGCATTAGGTCATCGATGAGGAGCTAGTGATAACACGAACCGCATCAGTGCGGAGAAGGCCGTAACCCAAATAAGTATGCCACCCAAGAGGAATGAACCTAGCAAGCTTGTCAGTAATCGGTCCCTGCACAACGTGCGGGGCGATAGATTCAACCTTGGCGATTCCTTCCTGACCCAGGAAGTAGGTCTTGTAGACGTCATCATCCGCAGCAGCGCCTCCACCTACGGAACGATAGGTACGGTTGGTTTCCAAGAATCGGAAACCTCCCCAACTGCCAATCTCAAAGTTAGCAGCAGCTATCGTGTTCGTGTAGGCGTTCGGGAACAGCCAACCTGCCTCGCCAGTATTGACCTTGAGGTCATAAGCGACCTCAGGGGCAATAATGCAGAGATACTTGTCGCCCTCCCACGGAACCACGTTCGCCCTGGTCAACTTCACCCTCTCCTGCCGAATTAGGGTAGGAGTGATAACGTTGCCAGTGGTAAGCGTGCTCTCCGTAGAACCCGCCGTATAGGTGATATTCGTCGAAGTATCGACCGAGTTCAAGCGGGCGATCTCATCAATGGATTCCACCATGTTACGAGCGAGAATGTTAGCGACATCAGCATCCCAGGCGGGCTGGAACGAATCCACACTGAGCCTGCGAGTCTCCACAACCGCACTACCATACTCGTAAGGAGTAATGGTCGTAGTGGTATCAGAGAGACCCACGGAGTCTACATCAACCGCTTCAGACAGGGGAGTCGTGACTACCGCCATGTCATCCCAGAACCTGAAGCTTATAGGATTACCTGGGTTGGTCAGATTGCCCGGCTTAGTGCGTGCCATCTGATCCCAACAAAGATCACTTCTTAGAGCGAAACGGCTAACCGTTTCGTAAGCAGTAATAACCAAGTTGGACAGTTGACCGCTGCCGACATCTGACGTTGCACCAGTAATGACCGAAGCCATTTTAGTCCTTTGTGTTGTCAGTTTAACGTTTAACTAGAGGACAGGTGCTCCGAGGCAAGCTGGAAGACTTCCTCCTTCGAGGTGGCATTGGCCAACCTCTCGGCGAGGTTAAGATCAACGGAAGCGCTGGAGGCAGAAGCAACCTGCCGTCCGAGGTCTGAGGCACTAACCGATCTCTTGTCTTCGTCTTTCTGGTTCACTGCCTGGGTAGCTATGCCCAGGCCTTCGATGAATTCCTTAACGGATTCTTCCGTCAGGTTTTCACCCACCTTCTCAACAACAATAGAAGCAAGTCCAGCAGGGGCACCGAGGGCGTTCAACGCTCCCTCTGCGGTCTTGCGTCGAGCCGCCTCCAGCTCGATCTGGGCCAACACTTCTTCCCTTGAAGGGCGCTCTTTGAGTGCCTTCTCAAGGTCACGGTTCCTCTTACGAAGCTCCGTGATAACAGAAGAGTCGCCGCCGCTCTCCACTTCTTCGCTATCTGTAAAGATGTCTGTCATGTTTCTAGCTCCCTCTGTCCGTCCTCAAGTGGGGTAGGGCACACCACCTGGCGGTTCACCAGCCTCTCGGCATCTTCGGTGCCGGTTCCGAGTTCCGCATGAATAGCCTGCGTAGCATCGCAAGTCTTATCCGCTTTCCGGTGATAAAGCGGCAAGACCGATCTTTTGTGGCGTCCCAGATCGAGAGTAATCAGTGAAGAACGACAGCTTCCTGTCATCTGCTCTTCCCCGCTCCTTCCCAATCTGCTCGGCCAAACCTGCTATCTCTTGTAAAGAACGCCCAGAATCGGATTTTATTCCGGTTACTAGCGATAAAATCTCGTCCTGAGTCACACCGTACTGCCCTAAATCGCCACCTACTGCCCTCAGAATCTCAGCAGCATCAGCGAAGGCGGCTCGTGCATCTTCCTCGTTCAGGTCGGACAACCCAGAAATGCGAGAGATTTGGTCCCGACTAACCCCTACCCCCTGCTGTTCAGCGGAGAATTGTAGGGTCGCTTTTTCTATTACCTCTGCAACCTCTGGCGGAGCCTGACCGGCAATAGCGTCAAACCAGTTGTCGAACGACAACCCGGGATGCCCCTCCCTCTGCATCCACTGGTCCAGAACGCTAAAGTAGTCACTGCTCGACGTGGCCTTAATGAATGCTGGGACTGCCGTAAGGAACGCCATCTCCCCAACCCCCTTGTTGAGCATGGTCCCGACAGCCGTACGATATGAGCCATCACTGTCTTTGTTTACCCCTAGGGCCTCTAGTCCCTGAGAAACCCGAGACGTATAGTCTTCGTATCGTCGCTCGGGGTCGGTGAATCCGTAGAACTTTTCGATCCCGGGATAAAGGGTCTCTTTGTAGAACTTGGTCTGTCTCATGGCTGAAGTCGTCTGCTCGGCAGACCATGATCCCAGGGTTCCCTGGACAATAACGGACTGAACGTCCGGGTCTTTCAGCATACGCCCCACCATTGTAGGGTCAGTGATCCCTGCGCTTGTTAGAGAGGCCCTGACAGCCTCTGTAACGAATCCTTGCCACGACCCCCCAGGAGAGGACACCTGACCGACAGAACCGGCGTCAACGGCCTTAGGATCGACCATATATGACTCTGGCTTATGGATCGGGGTGGTTCCCTTGTTGGTTGCCCACCCCTTCCCTAGGGTGGCCTCCACCTGTTCTACGGAATCGAATTGGAACCTAAAGGAATAGTCGCCCCACTTGTATTCGGCAAAATAGAGATCCTCCGCATCTTTGCGGTCGACAATCACTATCTGTCCACCAGACCAAACGCCGGGAGCGGCCTGCTCTGCCTTAACTGGGGCGGGGGCGGGGGACGTGTCTACGGGAGCAGTCGTCTTCGCCGCCGGAGCCGGAGCCGGAGCTGAAGCTGGGGCTGGTTTTGGTGCAGAAACCGGAGTCGAACTAGCCTTAGTGGGGCTGGACGTTCTAGTGGTTGGTGCAGTCACTTGAGGAATGTTGGACCAGAACTTCTTAATCAAATCATTTCTGGTGGCTGCATGGGGGATAGCCTGAAGCGAGTTTAGTTCGTTCTGTTCTTCGGGAGTGAGGGGCCTGTAACCCATTATACCATCCTCATGACATTACCAATTGACTGTCTCATGGAATCCAGAAAGGTTCCGGTGGCCTGTCCGGTGGTGGCCAGCCTGCTCACTTCTGCGCCACGCTGGGCCGAGTCTATTCCAAGACCCTGGGACGCCTGCCCAACCGCAAGCTGATCCGACCTGGAGGCAGCAATCCCAGTTCTCTCGGCAATGGACTGGTATCGTGGTAGCCATTCCTCCTCTGTTATGCCGTCTGGGCGAAGATTCTGTACCTTCTTGTATTTGTCTGTAGCTCTAAAGATTTCCTTCAAAGACTGAAGGGGTTCCTCCCCGTAGGAGGGGTTGTCGAAACGTCGCCTATGGGTCTGCATGTAGGCGTCGGTGGCCCTCTGAACTAGGGTTTCGTTCTGTTCGCCAATAACTACCCCAGCATAGGTCCTTGCCATGTCGAGTATTTCACGCCTGTCGGGAGGACGATACTTGGGGCCAGCATACCCGCCACCCCCTCCAGCCTCTGGGGTAGACCACCCCATAACGGAAGACATCGCATAGACCGTAAGGTTGGGGTTCTCCACCTGAGCCTTGAGTGCCCCCTCATACTGTTGCAGGACATGGGTTCTGGTTCCGGGATGAGGGATACTGTCGATTTGGCCCAACATTTCTTTGACTGTTGGTCCGGGCATGTGCTTCTTGGTTTCCTCGAACTCCTCTGGAGTAAGCGCCCTATCCCCGGCAGTAGCAGCAAAGCTCCCCCACTGCTCCGTAATCAGGCGTTCTTTTTCCAGCATTTCCGCAACCCGTGTGTATGCCTCTGTTCTTTCTACGGGCTTCTCCCTAGATGTTGTAGCACGCAGGTATGCTCCCGCCATCTTGTCCAAGTCGGTAACCTCAGCATAGGAATTAGATAGGGCCGTCTCCCTTGCTGCTGTCGAGGTTTCAGCCCTGCGAGCATCGGCAGACATGGGAACAGCAACCTGGAGAGTTATCATCTGTTCGCCAACGTGCCCCCCAATCGGCCCAAGGCTCTTGAACGCCCGGTCGGAATATAGCCCCCTGGTATTTTCCGCCTGCTGGAGCGTTATCCTGGCCCTACCCTTGGGGTCATAAAAGTTAAGGTCGTAGACAATGTAGTCCATACCGTTCTGCCTGACACGACCAGCCTCGTGGAGGTTTTTGAGATCAACTCCATGACTTGTAATGTCGACACCTAACGTATTGTTGAGGTAGTCACGGGCAGTTAAGAGTAGGGCGTCGGTGTAGCTACCTTCTCCTGCCAGGTCGAACCACTTGTTTCCACCCCCCATAACTAGGTCCTGGAAGGTTAGCGTCCCCTCAGGCATTTCCGGAGCCGGGTCTTCCTCCGTGCCTTCGATCCGTGGAGCCCCAGAGAAACCTATAGGCTTTAGCTCCCCAGATTTAGCCCGAGCAACAGCCTCGTCGAGGGTAAGCCCCTGCCCCTGGGCTTTCCAATACATGGCTTCCATGTAGTCCTCTTCGAGCCTCATCCTTTCCGGCCCTGGAGCCACAGCAACAGCATCCAGAAACTCGCTGAGAGTATAGTTCTGGTACTCCGTTTGCTCTGTTTGTTCCATTGTTTCTGTTGCTATATCCGACATGGACTATCTTTCACTGAATAGAACACCTATAGGCCCCCAATATTCCCACCAATAAAGAAGGTGTAGAAAAAAATATCCGAAGCGTCATTGTCATAGACCCTTGAAACGAAGTCATGGTAGGTGTTTTCTAACCCTGGGTCAGCCTCCATTTGGGTGTAAAACCTTTCCCTTATTCTCTGATATAGTCTGCGCACTTCAGCGTTAGTTGAAGTGGGTTTAAAACCCATAGCCCTAACCTGATCGAAAGCCGCATTGAATTCCTGTAAGAGAGGCTTGAGCCTTTCTGGGAGCAGCCCAGCGACAGCGAACCTTTGAGCTGGGGTCATGTCTAGGAACTCCGCCTCACGACCTCGCCCGTAAGAATGGAGAAGCTCACGAAGGTGATCGTCTGCCTCTGAGACCATCTTGTTGTGCTCGGAAACCGATATCTCCCCGCTCTCCATTTTCTCTTTCAGTTCCACCTTATGGTCAGCGAACTCGTCGTAAATCAGGAAGTCCTCCCGTTCTGTTGGTAGGAACCCGGAAAGGTTGGGGTTCAACGAAGCAAGGGTGTTGGTAATGTCCGCCGACATCCACTCAGGGGGAAGCCTGAGTTGGCGCTCCATCTTAGCTCTCAGCTCGTCATCTTCAGGCTCAGTGCCCCTTTCAAGCGCACCCAAGAGGAATTCAGACGCATTAGGAACCCTAACCCTGTCCCCTCCGATGTCCATGTAGACCACCCTGAAATACTCCTGGTTGCCCATCTCACGCAGCCGATTGTATAAAGTGGACCTAACCTCAGAGTCGGTTGCTGTGGCAAGCTTGTCAAAGATGTCGGCCCTAGCCTCGAAGTATCCCCCTATAACTTCGTCGAAGTATTGACTAATGGCCAGCTCTCGTGGATTCTTCTTTCCTTCGTAGGTCCTATAGTCGTAGGCCGCACCACGCATCCCCTTTAGTACCCCCCTAAGGTCTTTGGAGAACTCCTCCCACTCAACTGAAGTGCCGTCCAAGTCCGGTTCCATGGCAAGTAGGGTGTCAATGTCTTTTGACCTGTCCTCAACGTAATGTCGCATAGAACCTGTCAAGGTAGGGAATTCCCGGTTGTATCTCTTGACGAAGTTCTCGTAAGCGTGACCGTCAAAGTTCTCGTCCCAGTAGTCGAGGGCCTCATATTTGGCATCAATGTCATAGTTAATATGCTTATAGAGGCTCCAGTTGTATAGGATGGCCGGAACGGAGTCGATAACGTCCCCACCAAAGTTGGAGATGATAACAATCTCTCTTTCTCCGGCAAGAGACTGATTGGCCGCTAGGCGTGTTGCAACCTCCAGGGGAAGGGGCTCTATCGCCCCACTCTTCAGCAGCTCCAGGTATTCGTCGTACTCGTCCCATTCTGCCGGTTGTCCACCCGAAGCCCAAAACGTTTTCCCCTGAAGGTAAGGTGCGATACTTATTCCATGATCTCTCTCTAGTTTAGCCAACATGGCCTTGGTGGTGTCTCCTGTCGGGTCCTGATACCAGGCCGACGCCAACTCGAAGAAGGCACGCATCTCTGTCGCAGAGGAAAACTCAGGAAGATTACCTCCTCTCAGCTCAGAACCAGAAACTACGGAGTCGAGGGCGAAGTCCCTGGAGCCGTAATAGAGTGCCCTTCGATTTACCCCATCAGAGACGATCTTCGGATTGGAGGGACCGATCGCCCCGGAAAGCCCCCGAACAAAGTTTGTATACATGGCCAGGTACGCTGCCTCGTCCATGAGAATCTTGTCTGTAGTCTCCACTGCCTTCCAGAGCCTTTCATGTTCTTTGGCCA
>Ga0172377_10003643_pt1 | contig 15856 bp, 13 predicted proteins | sample Pumphouse3metaG_FD_119749 | JGI IMG/M metagenome (GOLD analysis project Ga0172377, IMG submission 119749) | Leachate microbial communities from a municipal landfill in Southern Ontario, Canada - Pumphouse #3 metaG | ecosystem: Engineered > Solid waste > Landfill > Unclassified | place: Canada...
ATCCAGCAGGTGAAGCGATTCACCAATCGCCTGAAGTTGTTCAAACGGGCGGTGAGCTGGGGTGGATATGAGTCGCTGGTCTTCCCTGCCGGCGTGAAGTTCCCTGATGACAAGGTGCCTGAGGACCGCATCGGTCTGGTGCGGGTCCACATCGGCATCGAAACGAAAGAACTTCTCATCCAGGACCTTGCCCAGGCGTTGGACGGGATGAATGGTTAATGCTGCTCCGCTTCCGTCTTGGCGAACATCATCAGGAAGCTGACGAACAGCAGAATGCAGGAGATCCAGATGGCCTGCTCGTGGAACAGGTCGGTCATTTTGCCTCCCAGGCCGGCGCCGAGGGCGAACAGCCCGATGATGGCGAAGTACTGACCAGCGGAGGCCAGTTCCGCCCTATCCTTGGTCCGATGATAGGCATACAGCTTGTCCGTGCCGCTACGGAGGTTCCCGATGCACATCGTGGTGGCATAGGCGTTGCCTTTGACCTTCCGGAACGTCTGTACCTGCATGGCGCAGACGAAGGAGACCAGTGCGTTTGCCAGGGCGTTGTACTCCTGGGAAAGGAACCCTACGGAGAACAGGATGACGATCTCTAGGAGCAACACCAGTTGCCGCCAATGGATTCGTTTCATCTCTTGGAAGTGATGGCGCAGGGATTCGGCGATGTAGACGCCCAGAATGAACGAGCAGAGCGGGATGATGTACCGGAGGGCCGTACTCCAGTTCCCTTCGACAATGTTTTGGGAAAACAGCACGATGTTGCCCGTCTGGGCGTTGGCGAACACCTTGTTCCGGGTCAGATAGGTGTAGGCGTCCTGGAATCCTCCGGAGAGGGTCAGGAAGATTGCCGTGGAGAAGGCCTCGGACATCTGCACGCTCTGTTTCATGAGAGGAAATCCACCATCGCCTTTGCCGTCGGAGGACAGCCGGGAAGCGATTTCCCCAATCCCCGGGTACAGGAGCCGACTCCGGTTTTCCCGGAATCGGTGACGCCCCGGTATCCTTGTCCGATGCATACTGCATCGGGAAGATCTTTTCCATCTTCATCCATGCGCTTCAGGGCATGGATCAAATTTCCGTAACAGGCGGAGCAGGCGTCCTTCGGGCAGGTGTGGCGGGCCAGAGGCGCGACGGCCCCGCTGGGTCGGGCGGTGATCTCCGTCTTTGGATGGTTCAGTTCGGTAAGATGGAGGCGGGAAAGATCTGCGGAACCAACCCCATACGCTTCCGCCAGTTTGATGTACGGGATGTCACTGACGGAGAAGCCCAGAAGCGATGCGCCGAAGGCGTCGCACAGCACGCTGTCCCGGGCTGCGAACATCCGTCCGGTCTGCACGGGGTTTCCTCCTTCCTCAAAATCCAGGTCTCCGCAGATGCTGTCCACGATGACCAGGTCGGCATGACGGGCTGCGTTGAGCGCAGCGATCGGCTTCATCAGGCCGAGGGAATGGAACATCCGTTTGCTCCGGTCGGAAAGGCATCCTTTCATGTTCTTCAACGCACAGGTCATCCGCGTCTGGCAGTGGCCTTTCAGCACGGGAAGACTGATCAGGAACGAAGGTTCCATCACCGTTTTGCTGATTTGCATGGTGATGCCCTGGCTTTGCACCGTCTGGTAGGCGTCCTGTTTGACATCCAGCAGTGGAACCTGGTACTTCCTGCTGATCTCCCGGTAGCCGTTGACGTCAAACCCTTCGTCGGTACGCGCGCCGACCCAGGCGCTTTCGGCGATCAAAAGGTTGGAGAATCCATGGGCCTGGAGGTATTCGATCAAAGAGACGACGATCTCGGGATGGGTCGTCGCTCCGCCATCGGCGGTGGCCGGGACAACCAGGTTGGGTTTGAGAATCACCCGCATTCCCTGATCGGGTATCAGCCGTTCCACATGGATGGCTCCAAGCAGCGTGTCGGTCATCTGCTTCGGGTCGTCTCCATAGATCATGGTGATCTCATCTTCCTGCATGGCCCGTAGTATAAAAACAAACGGCGTTCTGGGCAATGACAAGAATCCGGAGCAATGGTACAGTCAGAGGGCGGAGGATGCCATGGAATACCGGATCGAACATGACTCGATGGGTGAGGTGAAGGTTCCCAAAGACGTGTACTGGGGAGCCCAGACGGAGCGGAGCAAGGAAAACTTTCCCATTGGCGTGGGGCATGAGACGATGCCTGGGGAGATCATCAGGGCGTTCGCCTTCCTGAAGAAGGCCGCCGCCCAGGCAAACCGCCAATTGGTACCCCAGCGGATGACGGAAGAGAAGATCAGCGTCATCAGCGCGGTCTGCGACGAAATCCTCCAGGGAAAACTGGATGACCAGTTCCCGCTTGTCGTCTGGCAGACGGGCAGCGGAACCCAGTCCAACATGAACGTCAACGAGGTGATCGCCAATCGGGGCAATGCGATCGTCGGGTCGAAGCTCCTCCATCCCAACGATGACGTCAACATGAGCCAATCCTCCAACGATACGTTCCCCACGGCGATGCACATCAGCGCCGTTCTTGCCATCCAGGACAATCTGTTGCCCGCTCTCCATGCGTTGGTGGCGACGATGCGGCGTCTGGAACAGGAAAACCAAGATGTGGTGAAAAGCGGGCGGACCCATCTGCAGGACGCAACCCCCATCACGTTCGCCCAGGAGATCAGCGGGTGGCGCGCTTCGTTGGAACAGGATGCGAAGATGCTTGCAGCATTGCTGCCATCCCTCTCCCAGCTGGCGCTGGGGGGCACGGCGGTGGGCACCGGACTGAACGCCCCCAAAGGGTTTGACGTGCTGGTCGCCCAGCAGGTCAGCGCTTTGACGGGCAAGCGGTTTGTCACCGCTGCCAACAAATTCCACGCGCTGACCAGCAAGGATGAGTTGGTCTCGGCCCATGGGGTGGTCAAGGCGCTTGCCTGTGACCTGATGAAGATCGCCAACGACGTGCGCTGGCTTGCCAGCGGACCGCGCAACGGACTGGGGGAGATCCATATTCCGGAGAACGAACCGGGCTCGTCCATCATGCCGGGGAAGGTCAATCCCACCCAGTGCGAGGCGGTCACCATGGTCTCCGTGCAGGTGATGGGCAATGACGCCGCCATCTCGTTCGCGGCAAGCCAAGGGAACTTCGAGCTGAACGTATTCATGCCGGTGCTGGCGTACAACTTCCTGCAGTCCGTCCGTCTCCTGTCCGATGTGATCCGCTCGTTTGATGCACGGTGCGTCAGCGGCATCACGGCGGACAGGCAGAAGATGCACGACAACCTGTACGGCTCATTGATGCTGGTCACCGCGCTGAATCCGTACATCGGATACGAGAACGCCGCCAAGACGGCACAGCTTGCCTATCGGGAGCATATCAGTCTGAAAGAGGCGTGCGTCCGATTGGGGTTCCTGACGGCGGATGCCTTCGACCGGGTGTTCCGGCCGGAGGCGATGGTCTGATTCAGAACGACACTTTGACGTTCTGTTTCGCTTCTTCCTCGATGGAAAGATATGGGAACTTGGTGAAATGAGCCATCGAAGCGATGATATTGGAAGGGAATACCTCGATCATCGTGTTCAGGTGCTTGATCACCGCGTTGTAGTACTTGCGCGCTTCCAGCAGGTCCCCCTCGATCTTCTGCAGTTGCTTCTGCAGATCCATGAAGTTGGCGTTGGCTTTCAGTTCGGGATACGCTTCGGCGACGGCGAAGAGACTCTTCAGGGTTGAGGAGAACTGCTGGTTGGCCTGGTCTTTCTCCTCCATGGTCTTGGCGCCCATCGCCGCGTTGCGTGCCGCGATGACGGCGGAGAAGGTTTCCTTCTCATGGGTGGCGTATCCTTTGACCGTCTCCACCAGATTGGGAACCAGGTCGTACCGTTGCTTCAGATGGGCGTCGATGGCTGCGGCAGCCTCTTCACTCTGGTTTCGGTAACGGATCAGCTTGTTGTATATACTTACACCGTACAGCAGAAGCAGTACGACGATGACGATGATGATGGTAAGAACCATATGGCCTCCTTGGATACCTGTATGATGGCATGTTTCTTTCGGTTTGGCAAACCATGCGCCTACTGGGGATCTGCGTTGAGCAGACGCACCCGGTCAGGACTGAAATCGATGGAACAGGCTTCCCCTTCCTGGTAGATCCGTTTGGAGTGGGGGTCGTCCACCTGGACCAGCACTTCGCCGAAGTCGGTGTGGAGGTAGCACTCCAGCGTGTTGCCCAAGTAGACATTCATCTTCACCGTCGCCTCGATGTTCCCTGTGTGGGGGTCGGTCAACCGGAGGGATTCCGGACGGGCCATCAACACCGCTTCGTCTCCCACCTTGACGTTCTCTCCGGCGCTGATGACCGTCACCTGTTTGCCGCCAAGGCGTACCGACCATGCCTGGCCGTCATGGCCCAGGACGGTGACGGGGAAGAAGGTCACTTTGCCGACGAAACCGGCGATGAACCGGTTGAGGGGTTTCTCGTAGATTTCCGATGGCGTGCCGATCTGCCGGATGACGCCGGCTTTCATCACGACGACCCGGTCGGAAAGGCTCATCGCCTCAATCCGGTCATGGGTGACATAGATGGCGGTGATGCCCAGTTGTTTCTGGATCCTGCGGATCTCCACCCGCATCTGCTCACGGAGCAGCGCGTCCAGGTTGGACAGCGGTTCGTCCAGCAGCAGGACGGATGGGGTGACGATCAACGAGCGGGCAAGGGCGACCCGTTGCTGCTGTCCACCGGACAGCTTGGAAGGCGCTCTGCTTCCGTATCCCCCGAGTCCTACCATCTCCAGCATTTCTTCAACCCGGCTCTTGATCTCCTCTTCCGGAGTCTTGCGCAGTTTCAGGCCGTAGGCGACGTTGTCGAAGACCGTCATGTGGGGGAACAGGCCGTAGCTCTGGAACATCGTCGCCGTGTCCCGTTTGTTGGGAGGCAGCATGGTGACATCCTGGTCGCCGATGAAGATCTTTCCTTCGGTGGGGAGCTCAAACCCTCCGATCATCCGGAGCGTGGTGGTTTTCCCACAGCCGGACGGCCCGAGCAGAGTGACCAGTTCTCCCGGCTGGATGACGATGTTGGCATCCTTGACGGCAACCACTTCGCTGCCGCCTTTCAGGTCTTTGAATCGCTTGGTGACGTGTTCCAGGGTGACCGATACGCGTTTCTTTTCCATACGTTGCTTCCTTTACCGTGCGGAGATGGTCTTCTGGGTGAGTTGGTCATCCTTGACCAGCTTCTGCATCAACGCCCATACACCCAGGACGATGAAGATCAGAATGGTGGACAGCACGCTGGCCAGACCAAACCTGAGATTCTCCGAGAAATTGAAGATCAGGACGGTCAGATGGTTCCATCGCGCGCTGATCAAGAAGATGATGGCCGAAACGGCCGTCATCGAACGAACGAAGGTGTAGGACATGCTGGAGAGGAACGCCGGACGTACCAGAGGCAGCACAATGGTGCGGAACACCGTCGTGGTGTCCGCGCCAAGGTCCGCGGCGCTCTCTTCAATGGCCGGGTCGATCTGATGGAGGGCGGTGATGCCGTTCTCCACACCGACGGGCAGTTCCCGGATGATGTAGTTGATCACAATGATGGCGCCCGTTCCCACCAGGAGGATCGGGGGTTTGTTGAACGCCAGGATGTACGAGATGCCGATCAACGTGCCGGGAATGGCGTACGGCGTCATGATCAAGCCTTCCAGGAACCGTTTGCCGGGAAACTTCTTACGGACGATCAGCATGGCGCTCATCATGGCAAGAATGCCGGCGATCGGCGTGGCGATGGCTGCCAGCGTCAGCGTATCCCGGATGCTGGTCCAGCCGCGCTGGATCGCTTCCGGCCAGTTGGCCAGCGTGAAGCTGTAGTCGATGCCCCAGTTCTTCACAAAGCATCCGGCGACGATGGTCAGATACAAGGCGACGATGAACGCCAAAAACACCCAGGCGATGATGGCAAGTGTCGTTCGGGTCGGCTTGTTGGTCAGTTCGGTCAGATTGGTCGAGGGTTTGCCGGTGACGGTGACGTAGCTCTTCTTGGCAACCCAGGCCCGCTGGACCAGGAAGGCCGTCAGGGTGGGGAGCAGCAGCAGGAACGACAGCGCCGCGCCGCCTCCCAGGTCGGAGGTGCTTCCCGTGACCATGGTGTACGCTTCGGTGGAGAGGACCCGGTAGTCACCGGAGAGGAGCAGCGGGTTGGCGAAGTCAGCCAGGCTGTTGGTGAACACCAGAAGCCACGCCGATACGATTCCCGGTCCGGAGAGGGGGAGCGTGACGTACCGGAACGTCTGCCAACGGGTGGCGGAGAGATCCAAGGATGCGTCCTCCACCGTACTGTCGATCTGCCTGAGCACTCCGCTGATCGTCATGAACGCGATGGGGAACATGCCGATGACCTCCACGATGGTCAGACCCTTCAGACCATAGATGGAGGAGTTCAGGTGGAGCAGCTGTTTGCTGATCAACCCATTGTTGCCGAACAGCAGAATGATGGACAGCGAAAGAGAGAACGGAGGGGAGATGACCGGCATGGTGGCCAGGGTGGTCATCAGCTTCTTGTGCTTGATGCCGGTCCGTTCCACCAGGAAGGCGAACAGGTAGCCGACCAGCACGCTGAACGTGGCGGTCAGCACGCCCAGGCGGAGTGAGCCCCACAGCGCGACAAGGTAGTTCGGACTGAGGCATTTCTTCCAGGTCGCCAGACTGAAATGGCCATCCTTGACGAACGAAAGGCGTATCGCTTCCAGAAGCGGGTAGGCGATGAACACCAGCACGATGGCGAACAGTCCCAGCACCAAAAACCCGGTCAATGGGTCACGAGTGAAAAGCAGGACGAACATGATGGCGAAGAACAGCAGGAAGACGGTGGTGAACAACGTCTTCAGCAGATTCTCATACTCCACGGCAGAGGCGGTGGGGACGACCATCAAAATGGCGCCGGCGGCTTGGTATCCGGTGCTGTCCGTCACCGGGACGGCGAACAGCTGGGCTTCTTCCTTGGTCTTGTTGTCGTTGTCCGGATCCAGCGTGTAATCGACGATGAACGGTCGGGAGAAACGCATCGGCTCCAGGTAATAAGCGCTTTCGAACGCCTTTTGGAATTCTTTCTGCGTCTGATTCTTGGTGTACAGCGCCACGACGAGCGGGGAACCTGAGATGGGATCGAACGCGCCGGTCTCCTCGTTGAACTGGAAATAATACGCCCGGGAGCCGTTGATCACGTCCCCCACACCGGACAGCCAGGATTCCACCTGCGCGGGATCATCTGGAGCCGTTTGGGCGAACAACTCGACCTCATTGAAATTCCGTTTGTCGATGTACGAGCGGAAACTGCTGGTCAGGTTGTGGTACATCCAAAGGTCCACAGCAAGGAATACACCTACGGCGAGAAGAAACTGGATGATACGTTTTTTGGTAAACATTCCACCTATCCAATGCATCCCTACAGGTTTCCCTATAGGGATGCGTGTTGTGATACGATCACGTCAGCGCTTGCTGCCGATCTCATTGTTCCAACGATCCAGCAAACGGGTCTTGTTGACGGCGTCTCCATCCCATGCCATGTCTTCGTTGACGACCTTGATGTCGTTGATGGACAGTGCATCGGGGTGCTTCAACGCGCCATCAGCCACCAGGACGACGTACCATTCGGTGAACGTCTTCTGGGCGACCGGGCTGGAAAGGATCCAGTCATACAGTTTCTTGGCGTTGACGGAGTCCTTGCCGCCTTTGACCAGCGACATGGATGCCAGCTCATATCCAGTACCTTCGCTGGGGGCGGTGATGACGATGTTGGCGCCGGCCGCTTTCAGCTTGACCTGGTCATGGGCGTACCCGATGGCGATGGGGATCTCTCCGGTGGCGACGCTCTTGCCAGGAGCGGATCCGCTCTTGGTGTACTGGTCGATGTTCTTGTCCAGTTCCTTCATGTAGGCGATCATCTTGTCTTCCGTGCCGTACACGTCAAGAATGGTGGTCAGCACGTTGTAGGCGGTGCCGCTGGAATTGGGGTTGGCCATCCGGATGTAGCCTTTGTACTGGGGCTTGAGCAGGTCGGCCCAGGACTTGGGGACGTCAAGGCCGAGTTCCTTGGCGCGATCCAGGTTGGTGACGAACGTAAGCGGTCCGACGTACAGGCCGATGTAGTAATGCTCCGGGTCCTTGAAGGTGTCCGGGGTTTTGCTGGCATACCGGCTGACGTACGGGGTGGTGAGCCCTTTGCTCTTGGCGGTGATGTGGTCAAGGCCGACGCCGCCGACCCAGATGGATGCCTGCGGATTCTCTTTCTCTGCTTCCAGACGGGCGACGCATTCTCCACCGGCAAGACGGACGAAGTTCACGTGGATGCCGGTCTCCGCTTCAAATTCTTGGAACAGCTTGGCGGCCAACGGTTCCTCCAGAGTGGTGTACGCGTTGACTGATCCACCGGTGGTCGTCGCCTGGGCGGGTGCCGCTACGGCAGGCGCCGGTGCGGGGGTTTCCTGCTGGGTAGGGGCAGGTGTTTCCTGTTTGCCTTGGGCGAACAGGGGCACGCACAGGGCGATCATCATCAAAACAACCAATGTTTTTTTCATCGAAATCTCCTTTTGGTTTGCTACGCTACCTTCATGCTACGACCGAACATGGGTGAACGCAAGGAAAAAGCCTTGGAAGCTAGGGAGATATCAAGAAAATACCATGGCTTGGAACGGTTTTGTTGTCAGCGGTTCTTCCAACCGCCGCTTTCCAGTTCCTCCCGCAGGGAACGTGCTTTTTCCGCGGAGAACTGGGCGCCGTACTGGCCGATGATCTCCCCTGCAAGGATCGAGGCGATCATCCCGGACTCCTCCACGCTGTGGTGGGTGCACAGTCCATAGATGTAACCGGCGGCGTAGGTGTCCCCGGCCCCTGTTGTATCCACCACCGGGGCGGACGTTTTTGCCGGAATATGGAATATCTGGCCTTCATGGCAGACGAACGAACCTTTCTTGCCGTTCTTCACGATGGCCGTCCGGCACAGTTTTCCCATGGAACGGCAGCATTCGTAGGGATCGTAGTTGTCGAACAGGATCCGCGCTTCCTCGCTGTTGGCGAAGACGATGTCGCACCAGTGGGTGATCAGATCGAGGAACTGCTCCCGGTAGCGGCCGACGGCAAACGGGTCCGCGATGTCGAACGTCACCGTCGTCTTGCTTTCTTTCGCCAGGGAGAGGGCGCGCATGATGGCGTCCTGCTGGCTCTGCGTATCCCACATGTAGCCGGTGAAATGGAAGAAGTCGGCGTCCTTCACCGTTTCCGGGATGATGTCCGTTCGGGCGTACAGCCGGTTGGCGCCAAGGAACGTGTTCATGCTCCGTTCGGAATCCGGGGTGACGAGAATCACCGTGGAACCGGTCGGCTGCCGGTCCGTCCGGGCCAGTTCGTTGCCCAGTCCCAGCGCATCCAGACGGTCGCTGTAGATCTTCCCGTTCTCATCCGTCCCCACCTTGCCGGCCAACGTGGCATGCACGCCCAAGGACGCCAGCGTGATGATGGTGTTGGGGCAGGAACCGCCGCAGGAATAGGCGGGATGTTTGGTCTTTGCGAAGGAAAGCAGTTCGGTGTGGCGCGCCTGGTCCACCAGCGTCATCGTTCCCTTGTGGATCCCCAGGTCGGTGAGGTCCTGTTCATCGACACTGACAATGATGTCGATCAACGGGTTGCCGATGCCGTAAACTCTGGGCGCGTCTTGGTGTTTCACACGGCAATGATAGTCCCTTTTGCCAATGGGGGCAAGAATCATCTTGCAGGAGAGGGAACACCACAGTACAGTGGGGGTGGAGGGAACATGGGCTCCTATACCATCTTCGGCGGCAAGCCGGCATGCGGAGAAGTGACGATCAGCGGCAACAAGAATGCCGCGTTGGCATGCCTCGCCGCGACGTTGCTGACTGATCAGCAGGTGATCCTGCACAACGTCCCCCAGATCGAGGATGTGCAGGTGATGCTCCGCATCCTTTCGCAGATCGGTTCTTCCGTGGTGAAGACCGACCCCCATACCGTCGTGATCACAAGCGGAAACCGTGAAGGTCGTCTGCAACCGGATCTGGTTGACGCCGTACGCGGTTCCATCCTGTTCGCCGGGCCCCTGCTCGCCACCAACGGAAGCGTCCTGCTTCCCCCTCCCGGAGGGGACGTCATCGGACTGCGCCGGCTGGACACCCATTTCCTGGGATTCACCGCGTTGGGCTCCGACTGTTCCGTCCTGGAGGATGGGACGCTTTCCCTGCGGCTGAAAGGAGACCGGCTGGTCGGCTCCGATGTCTTTCTGGACGAAACCTCCGTCACGGCGACGGAGAACATCATCATGGCCGCTTCCCTGGCACAGGGAACGACGGTGATCCGCAACGCGGCAAGCGAGCCGCATGTGGAGGACCTCTGCTCCATGCTTCAATTGATGGGCTGCCCCATCCAGGGGATCGGCAGCAACGTGCTGAGGATCGATGGGCAGAAACAGCTGTCCGGGTGTGAGTTCACCCTGGGGTTCGACTACATGGAAGCCGGTTCGTTCATCGGGCTTGCCGGTGCGAGTGGTGGGGAGATCCTGCTGAAGCGGGTAAACCCCGCAGAGCTCAGGATGATCCGGCTGGGGTTCCAGCGGATCGGCATTGACTTCACCGTCGACGGGCCTTCCTCCATTCTGGTTCCCCAGGCGCAGAAGCGGATACTCCGCAAGGAGGTCGGCGGTCATACGGCGAAGATTGATGACGCGCCGTGGCCTGGGTTCCCCGCCGATCTTCTATCCATCATCACCGTCTGCGCCACCCAGATGACCGGCATGATTTTGGTCCATGAGAAGATGTTCGAGTCCCGGATGTACTTCGTCGATTGGTTGATCCGCATGGGAGCGGACATCATCCTCTGCGATCCCCATCGCGCCGTGGTCTCCGGACCTTCCCAGCTGCACGGCGCCAACGTGAGCAGCCCTGATGTCCGGGCCGGCATGGCGCTGGTCATCGCCGGCGTGTGCGCCGAGGGAACGACCCGTATCGACAACATCTATCAGATTGAACGAGGTTACGAAAACCTCCAACAGAAACTCTTCGCGTTGGGGCTGGACATCGAGGTGACCCGGTAAATCCCTACCGATACATGAGTTCCCCAGTGCGTATCCACCAGGAATTCCGCATGTTGTCCACAAGTTATCCACCGGTCATATACCGGCTTGGAGAAGCATGTGAGATGTGCGAAGTGCCAGGGGCTGAAACATTTTCCCCAACACTTTTTTAATATTTGTTATCTCTATATAATAGAAATAATTACAATCCACTTAACGTTTGTTTTTTACCGTAATTTTTATATAAGATTTAATTGGGTTTGTGATTAAAATAACACAAATTCCCTTGATGGAAGAAGTGAGTTGTCCACCGGTTATCCACCGGCTGGAATCACACCGGTGGAGAGGTTAATTTGTGCTGTGTTTTCTGTTTACCCTCCACTTCTTGCGTCCTGTCAAAAGTTTTCCTTCCGCTTCCTCCTTCTTCCACCTACCAAGGAAACGGAAGCAGGGGCTGTTCGTCAGCTTCCAGAATCTCTGGTTCAATCGAAATCGCCTGTTTCCCGACGCTTCGCGCGATGGCTTGTTTCAGTACGGAGAACAGTTCCCGGACATTTCCCTGCCAGTACAGGGATTCCAGGCGCCCAAGGCTTTCCTCCGTGACGGGTCTTGGTTCCCCCAGGTTTTGGAGAAAGTGGGAGACAAGGAGCGGGATGTCCTCCTTGTGACTTCGCAGCGGCGGCATTTTCACCGGATAGCCGCACAGGCGGTAGAACAAGTCGGAACGGAGCCTGCCGGTCATCCGCAGGGTGGAAAGCGGGACGTTGGATGCGGTCAGCAGATGGAATCGTGCGTGTCGGGTCACCGATTCCCCGACCCGCTGGTATGTTCCGTGTTCCAGGAGTCGGAGAAGCAGGGATTGGGTGGTTGGGCAAAGATCTTCCAGTTCATCCAGGAACAACGTGGAGCCATTGGCCATTTCCACCAAACCCATGGTGTCCTCCTTGGCGTCGGTGAAGGCGCCTTTGCGGGTTCCAAACAGTTTGCACCGGGCCAACGTGTCGGAGAGGTCGGAGCAATTGGCGATCACCATGTCCGGGCCGTCCGGATGGAGCGTCTGGTGGATCAGATGGGCGGCGATTTCCTTGCCGGTGCCGGTTTCCCCGTACAGGTGGACGGGAAGATTGGACCGCGCGGCGATGGCGATCTCCTGTCTGACCTTCTCCATCACAGGACTCTTTCCGACCAACACATGGAGGGAGGATTTGGAGCGCGGAGGACCAAGAAGCTCTGTGATGGTCTCCGGGGTGTTGAGCGTTTTCCACGGAATGTACCGGAGTGTTTCGTCTTCCCTGGCCATTTCGGGAAGCGAGGTGGTCACCACAACGGACGAAGCGGGGCAACGGGATCGGAGCGAGGCGATGCCTTTGGACCCCAGCGGCGTGTCGAGGATGACCAGAGGTGAGCCCCGTTCCGAGGTGAAGATCCGAAAGAGTTCTTCCGCCTGGGTCGCTCCGTACACCGGATGCGAGGTCACCAATGCCTTCAGCGCTGCGGTGTGGTGCCAGTTGCCGGATAACACGGCGATGAAATCCATGATTGTCCCCCCTTGTCCTCCCGGTAGCATGGGGACAAGGAAAAGACAAAACGAACGATACTATCGTGTAAAAGATTTCAGGATATCCTGCGGTCTTCCGCCGATTCCCGTTTGATCATCCGGTAGACGGTGAAGAACAGAACGGCGACGAACAGCAGGTAGACCACCGTCGCCTTGGGGCTCTCCATCATCGCCGTGGAGTCGTAGATGCCGTGAAGCAGTACGGCGGACAGGTAGGCGGCGATCAGATTGGCCCGCTTCTTCCCCTGTTGCCCGTTGCTTTCCGCCACCTTGGCTTTTCCGTAGAAGTATCCCATGAACACGGCGAATCCCATGTGGCCGGGGACGGCAAGGAACGCCCGGGGAAGGGCGACGCCCAGGCCGTAGCCGAACACGTACTTGACGTTCTCGAACATGGCGAACCCCATGGAGACGAATACGGCGTAGACGATGGCGTCAAACGTGTAGTTGAAGTCAGGGATGTTCCACGTCCTCCGTTTCAGGAAGAAGAATTTGGTGCCTTCCTCCACCACGGCGACGACCAGGAACGCCAGCACCAAGACGTAGGCGGGGCTGTTTTTGGACAAGGAGAGGTCGAGGGCCAGTTCCCCGATGCTTTCAAGGACGATGGAGCACAGGGCGGCCCAGACTCCCTGCAGGAGCAGGGAACCCAACAGGCGTGGATCTTCCTTCTCGATGGTGTCTTTGGAGTAGATGTAGCGGAGAATAAAGTAACCAGGGAGCAACGCGGCCAGCAGGTAGATCAGAATGACGATACGGGCCGCTTGGGTGAGGATGATCATACGGTACCTCCAGAGGTGGTGATGTGCTCCGTCAGGATGACCTGACAGGCGGCGATGGCATAGATGGCGGCGGTTTCCGCCCGGAGAATATTGGTTTTCAAGAGAACAGGATGGAAACCGGAGTGGGAAAGGAGATCACACTCCTCTTCACTCAGGCCTCCCTCGCTGCCTATGATCAGGGATATCTCTTCATCCGCTTTCGCGGTGGAAAGGAGGTGGGGAAGCGTTTCCTGGTCCCGTTGACTCTGATGGAAGTACAGTTTGACCCCGGTCGCGTGCGTGGCGACCTCTTCGATGGTCAGGATGTCCGGAGAAAGCTGGGTGGGGACGGGGGATCCGCTTTGCTGGATCGCTTCCTTGATGATGGCCTCCAGGCGCAGGTTCCGGGCTTGGATCGCCTTGCCACCCTTGTCGGAGAGATCCACCGTACAGAAACGGCTCTGGACGAAGGTTATCTTGGTGACGCCGGCTTCCGCCGCCATGCGGAGGATCGTCTCGTCCTTTTTCCCTTTGCACAGGCATTGGTACAGGTGGATGGGGGGAAATGGCCCCCGGAAGGAAGGAAGCGTGTCGCTGGTGGCCTGGGGCGTACCGTCCTCAGCTCGCTTGCATGCAAGCTGGGAGCCGGGAAGCAGGGTGAGGTCCCACACCTGGCCGGATCGGTCAATGCCGGAGAATTGATGGCCCACTGGGAAGCGAAGCACCCGTTCCAGGTACTTCGCTTCTTTTTCCGAAAGTTTCAGCAGGGCCTCTCCCCGGAACGACGGGGGAAGAAGGTACTGGCGCATGTCATTCTCCCGTGGTGAGGAATTGGATGGCCCGCACCAGCGGCGGATCGTACTGGGTGTCCACGATGGGGATGTCCTCGTACTTCATCGTCTTGGTGTAGTAGGCGTTCCTGACCAGAATCCGCAGGACCATCTCGTCGATGCCTGTCTCTTTCTGCTGGGTGATGAACTTCTGGATGTTCGCTTCGGTGAAGTCCGGATTGTCGTTGACGAATTTTGACGCGGCCTCATCCTTGAGCAACGCGCTGTACGCTTCGATCTGGTCTTTCGGGACGGTGAAATCCTCCACTTCGATATCCGGCTGGATGCCCTTCTCATGGATGCTTTCCCCGCTGGGGGTGTAGTACCTGCCGGTGGTAAGCTGGACATAGCCGTCACCGTAGGCGAAAACGGACTGGAAAATCCCTTTGCCGAACGTCTTGGTACCGATCAACGTGGCGCGGTGGTTGTCACGAAGCGCCGCAGCGAAGATTTCCGAAGAAGAGGCCGAGCCACCGTTGACCAACAGGACGATCGGCATGTCCTGGGGAACCTGGGTGTTGCCCGAGGCGGTGTACCGCTGGGAGCTGTTGGTGCCCTTGCGGCCTTCCATCGTGACGATGACGCTGCCACGGGGAAGGAAGGCGTTTGCGCTCTTCATCGCCGCGTCCACCTCTCCGCCTCCGTTGTTCCTCAGGTCGATGATCAAGGATTTCAGTCCTTTGGTTTTCAAGTCTGAGAGGGCGTTGAGCAACTGGGTGCTGGTGTCCGAGGTGTACTGGCTGATGCTGATGTAGCCGATGCCGCCATCCAGCATGGTGTGCTCGATCACCGGGGTGTTGACCAGTTCCCGGGTCAGCGTCACGTCAAACGACGTTCCGTCCCGGTAGACGGTCAGTTTGACGGTGGTGCCCGGAGTCCCCCGAAGTTTCTTGGAGGCCTCGGTGCTGGTCATCGAGTCGACTTTCTCTCCATCGATGGCTCCGATCATATCGCCGCTGCGCAGTCCCGCGCGCTCGGCGGGGGCTCCGCGGAACGGGGACTCGATGGTGATCATGTAGGTGCTGGGATCATTGGGATCGATGTTGGTGGGGTTCTGTTTGACCAGGTATACCCCGATGCCACCGTACTTGCCGGTGCTTTCCTCGGAGTAGTTCTCCGCTTCTTTGGCGGGTACGTAGAACGAGTATTTGTCCCCCAACGCCTCCAGCATTGCCTCGGCCATCGCTTCCTTGACGGCAGTTTTGTCGACATCCTTGTAGTAGATGGCGTCCACATAGCGGTACAGGGAAGTCAGAGAAGACATATCCTGCGAAATCTGATCCATCTGCTGGGGGGCCTGGACGGATTTCGCCTGGTTTTGCAACCATGTATATTCCGGCATTCCCTCGCAGAACAGCGGGGTGAATACCAGCATCAGTATAAGGAAAAACATCACGTGTGCTTTTTTCATATCTCCAAGTATAATTCCAAAACAGAATTGAAGCTAGCTGAAACCGCTCTTGACCCTGCATTTGGATACACATACACTTTGGCCATGGTCCTGTATGTCCAATTCCCCAGCTGGGTGCGCATGGAAATCATTCCGTCGCTGCCGTTCCGATGGTATGGCTTGATGTATGTCGTCGCGTTCGCCATCGCCTATGGGCTTACCATGGTGCAGGTGAAGAAAGGCGAGGTCGATCTTACCCGGGATGACGTGGATGATCTGTTCCTC
>Ga0172377_10003645_pt1 | contig 15851 bp, 14 predicted proteins | sample Pumphouse3metaG_FD_119749 | JGI IMG/M metagenome (GOLD analysis project Ga0172377, IMG submission 119749) | Leachate microbial communities from a municipal landfill in Southern Ontario, Canada - Pumphouse #3 metaG | ecosystem: Engineered > Solid waste > Landfill > Unclassified | place: Canada...
ATATTCTCTTCTTTTTTTTCTGATCTTTGAGACTCCTGTTCTTCTTCTTGATTAAAAAAGAATTTATTTAATAAAAGGAATATTAAGTAGGTGAATAGTCCAAACAATAAAAATATTATGAGAAAAAGAAATAATAGGTTTTCTTCTGTAAGGAAGACTAATAGCGACGAAACTATTATTGACCAAACAATAAGAAAACCTATTATTATGAATATGTTACGTTTATTTTCGAACATTTCTTATATTGCCTTAGTTTTTAATTTCTATTCCTCCAAAGATGCAAGAACCTTTTATTGTTAATTTCTTATTTGAGTGAGGTTTTTCGTCAGTGTAGAATCGTTTATCTTCAGTTGCTCCTAATATACTTGCTGTATTAATAATGATTTCCCAAGAAGAAGGTACATAAATTTCTATTCCTCCAAATATTACATTTGCTTCAATAATTGCTTCTCCTTCTTCAATATCAGTTTTCCTAAGGTCAAGAATTGCTCCTCCAAAAATTATGTTAATATCCGTTCCTTTAAATATTGGAGAAAGAACTATGTTTTTTGAAGAACCAAAGATAACATTTTTTCCTGAGAATAATCTTTGGATGAAATTACTATCTTTTAAACGTTCAAGAATTTCATATTCTTTATTGGGGTCTTCTTTTTTTTGTTTTTCAAGCACTTTTGAGATAATTGCTATACCAAAAAGAATAAATAGTATTGGGAAAATAGCATTCTGAATAGTTAAGTTGTGGTATGGGAATGTAATTAAATCAGGATAAAATTGTGACACCTTCGGAACTAAGAAAAATAGAGAAGAAAGAGCTATAATAAATCCCCAGAAGAAATGCTTCCTACATATCCAATAAAGAGATAATAAAAGAAATAGCATAGGGAATGATACTACTATTTCAACAATTGAATGATCTATTAATCCTAAATTACTAAATAGATAAATTAATCCTCCACCTATTAGGATTAAACCTATAAATATTCCAAATATGGAATCGTTTCGATGATTTTTTCTTTCTTTCATGACTGAATTCATTTTTCGGCAAAGATATTGATTTATTGTTATTAATAGCAAGTTAAAACCGACAAAATAAACCATTTATCCTGATAAACGATTCCTATTTACCGATATAAAAAAGAAGAGGGGCTTGACTAGCAAACCCCTCTTTAGGAATATTATTAACTAAACAAAGACTATTCTTCGTCTTTTGTTGCTTCTTCGTATGCTTTTAATAATGCATTTTGTTCTTCTGTTGGAATATGTTGGTACTCTTTATATTTCATTGAATACCATCCTCTTCCTGAAGTTAGAGAAGACAGAGAGGTTGAATAGCGATACATTTCTGCAAGAGGAACTTGTGCTTTTATAATTTGATTCCTTCCTTCCGAATCCATTCCCATTACAATAGCTCTTCTTCCTTGAAGATCTGTCATAACTCCTCCCATCATTTCTGAAGGAACCTCAACTTCTATATCATATATTGGTTCAAGAATTTTTGCTCCTGCGTGTTTGAATGCTTCTCTAAAAGCTGCTCTCCCTGCAAGTTTAAATGCTAATTCGTTGGAGTCAACTGGGTGCATTTTTCCATCATAAACACTAACAATAATATCTCTTGCATAGGAACCGGTTAATGGACCTTCTTCCATTTTCTCCATAATCCCTTTTAGGATAGCAGGCAGAAACCTTGTGTCAATAGCCCCTCCAACGATACAATTATTAAATACTAATTTCCCTCCCCAAGGAAGTTCAATTACTTCTGTTCCACGAATTGGATATTTTGTTTGTTTTGGCTGTCCTTCAACAAATGGCTCTATCAATAGATAAACTTCTCCAAATTGCCCTGCTCCTCCTGATTGTTTTTTATGACGATAAGATGCTTCTGCATTTTTTGTTATGGTTTCACGATAAGGAATTTTTGGAGCCATTAGTTCAATTCCAATTTTATGTTGATTATCGAAATACCATTTAAGAGTATTAATATGAAGTTCACCCATACCTCTAATAATTGTTTGCTTCAACTCTCTTGAAATTTCAACTTTCATTGAACGGTCATGCTGACAATATTCGTTAATAAGAGCTCCAACCTTTTCATCATCTGCATTAACAACTGCTTTAATTGCTGTTGTGTAGATGGGTTCTGGGAATATAATTGGAGTTACTACTTCAGAAGTGTTTTTTAGAGTTGTTAGTGTTGTGTTTGTTTTAGCATCTTTAAGTTTAATTGTACTTATTATATCTCCTGCAACTGCCTTATCTAGTTTTGTTCTATTCTTGCCATAATTAGCAAAGATTTGTGATATTCTTTCTTTTGATTCTTTCTTAGAGTTCACAACATCCATTCCCTCTACAATCTCTCCTGATACCACCTTCATATATGCAATCTCACCCAAATGCTGTTCATTTGAGGTTTTAAATATAAATAAGGTTGCTGGTTTTGAAGGATCATAAGATACCTTATTCCCATTAACTAAGGTTTTAGTTGCTAATGCTTCATTTGGACTTGGAACATTATGTGAAATAAATTCGAGCATTCTACCAACGCCCATATTTTCTTTTGCACTAGTACATAGCACAGGGAATACGCTTCTTGAAGCTAATCCAAGTTTAATTCCTCTTCTAACTTCTTCAATTGTTAGGGTTCCTTGTTCAAAGTATTTTTCCATTAAATCATCTGCTCCTGATGCAGAATTCTCAACTAATTTTAGATGAAGATCTGCTGAGGTTGCTTGTTCAGATTCAGGAATATCTAAAATTTCAGGAATTCCTCCTTCTTTTGGATACTTATATAATTTTTGAGTAATAAGATCTATAAAAGAATCGAATCCAACACCTGCATTAACAGGATATTGAATAATTGTAATCTTTTCTCCAAAAAAATCTTTCATCTCTCGGATTTGTTCATCGAAGTTTGCTTTTTCAGTGTCGAGCTGATTCATAACAAACATAATAGGCATCTCAAGTTTTTCGGTATGTTTGAAAGCGATTTCAGTTCCAACCTCAATACCGATCTGAGCGTTAATTACAACAACTGCTGTTTCAACAGCATTTAAAGATGCTACAAGCTCGCCTTGAAAATCTGAAAAACCTGGTACATCAATAAAATTTATTTTCTTACCACTGTGTTCAGCATATAAAATAGTTGAGACAATAGAGTTTTTTCTGTCAAATTCAATTTCCCTATAGTCTGATAGGGTATTTTTGTCTTCAACACTACCTCTACGTGTTATTAATCCTGATTCGAAAGCCATTGCTTCAGCTAAAGTTGTCTTTCCTGATTTGGCCCCGCCAACTAAGGCGATGTTTTTAATTTCTGATGTCTGGTATACTTTCATCTCTCTTTAATATAAGGTTATAACTATAAATAACTGTTATTTCGAATTGAAAAGGCAAAGATATAAAATTGATATCAAGATTCAAAGGAAAAATAAAAGAAATAAATAAAATAATTCAAGTTTTATTTAATTACCTGTTAATGAATACACCTATTGCAAGGATTGAATTTGAGTTCTGTCCTCTAATTATGTAAATAAATGGTTTATTAAATATATAGTTTTCGGTTTTAGATGAAGCTTGGAGTTGTTTTTCAATGTTAGACTCCCTCATTTTAAGCTCTGCAGGGGTTGGTTTAATAATTTTTATTTCTGAACTAATCCATAAATTATTTAATTTCTGAGAAGAATCGAAAGACAGATTGGGTAGAAAAAGATTATAGGTTGAAGTGTCTGAAATATTTGGGAAGGTTATTTTAATTATTTGTTTTTCTAATTTATCAATTATCACTTTGTAATCGTTTTCAGAAAAATTACTAATAAAATTCTTAATATCTACTTGTATTGGTTCTATTAATAGGAGGGAATAGTTGGCGTTCCCAATTGATATATCCACTGCATTAAAGGCTTTATCAATACAAACTCCAAAGCTTCCTTTAATAGTGAAATATTCAATTATTTTCTGCTCATGCTCATTAATATTAAACCTATGCCTCTTCGACTTTAAAATTCCATCATAGATAAGAGGGAATTGGAGCTTTTGTGAGATTCTTGTTTCTTTTGTTTTCTCAGATATAATTTGATTGTCAATCTTAATTGTTGAATCAATTTCTGTAACTAATTTTCTAATTACAGATATATTATTGAAAAGAAGTGTTGTATCAATAATGTCGAACCTTTGATTAAAGACATCAATATATGATTCGTTATTAATACTGTATATTGATTGCATTATCCCCAAAGGAGAAAAGGATAAATTATAAATTGAGTCGGAATTTGAAAAAGAATTATTTAAAATAAGGAAGTTAAAGGAGTTTGATTTTCTAAGTATTGTTATATTGTCCTCTGAAAACAACTCTGCCGATGTTCCAATCATTTTAGGAGCAGTAATTGAAACGCCGTAGTCTATTTCTTTATTATTTTTATTGCACGAGACATTAAGAACAGAAATGATAAACAAAGCAGAAAAGTAAATTTTTGATGCTTTCATTGAAAAATTATTAATAATTTCATTGCAAAAATACTTCATTTTCTTACATTTGCAAAACTATTTTACGTGTTATTTTAATTCTAATGACTAAAAGACAAATTTATACCATTAAACAAGGAGAGGATTTAGCAAAAGAATATTGCTCCATTCAGGAACGAAGCCATCAAGAAGTGACTAAAAAACTTCGAGATTGGGGATTAGATTATGATCAGGCCGACCAAGTAATAGTAAATCTTATTTCCCAAAACTATTTGAATGAAGAACGATATGCTAAATTATATTCTATTAGTAAGTTTCATCAAAACCAATGGGGAAGGATAAAGATTAGATATTCTCTCAAACAAAAGAATATTTCAGAAAAATGTATTTCAATTGGTTTAGATGAAATTGATGAAACGGAATATTTTGACTTATGTTTGGACATTACAACCAAAAAACTTAAAACACTTAAAGGGGAACATCACTTAACAAAAAAGCGAAAGATAATATCATATCTCAACTCAAAGGGATTTGAATACGAAGTAATAAATAATGTTTTAGACAAAATAAACGAAGATAAATGCTAACAAAAGTACATCCAATATTGCAATTTTCTTTTTTCAAACAATGTGAATTTAAGATCCCCTCCAAAGGGAAAAACATATACCTAACATTTGATGATGGTCCAGTTCCAGAGGTTACCCCTGAGGTTTTAGATCTTTTAGATGAGTATAATGCCAAAGCTACTTTCTTTTGTGTAGGAGATAATGTGAAAAAATATCCTGAGATTTTCGAAGATATAATTAAAAGAGGACATAGAGTGGGCAATCACACCTTTCATCATATTAAAGGATGGAATACAAAAAAAGATGAAGATTATTATTCAGATATTGAATTGGCAAATCAATTAATCAATTCCGACCTATATAGACCCCCATATGGAAGAATAACACCAAAACAACATTTCCACTTAAAAAAGAAATACAGAATAATCCTTTGGAGTGTGCTAAGCTACGACTACAATAAATTATTAACCAATAGAAGGGTTTGGAGGAATGTTAGAAATTCAATAACAAATAATGATATTGTACTTTTTCACGATAATATTAAGGCAAAAGAAAATATGCTTTATGCTCTAAAAAATACTCTATTCTTCTTTAGCGCAAGAGGATATAAGTTTAAATCTATTTAATAAAAAAGGAATAATCAAAAATAAGAAGAAGAGATAATATTATTGTTGTAGCAAAACTTGCTTCTCTTCAGTTTCACCAGGAACAAGTCTAACTGTTGATTTTCCATAACGAGTATATCCTACATTATCAGTCTTAGAAACATTGATATCTAATATAGCCTCATTATCGAAAGTAAAGAAAGCCTCTCCCTTGCTATCAGTTATTCCTTCTGCTTTAACACTACCAGATTCTTTAGATATTTCAATCGATGCCCCAGGAATAACAATTGAAGTGTTAGTAACATCAACTACTTTCACAACCAATCTACATTTATTATCTTCTTTGCATCCTGAAAGGAAAGGGATTGCGATAGCTAATAGAAGCATAAAAGAAAAAAATCTAACTATATTCTTTTTCATAACACTGAAATTTTGTAATATTGCGGTTTAATTTAAAGTGCAAATCTAATAAAATTATTAATATGAATGCAAAGATTCTTTCAATTTTAGTCCTTTTTTCTGGACTTTTCACAATGAGTTGTGCCAATAAATCGGCTCAAGCAGAAAATAAGCAACCAGAAAACAAAGGTAAAGAAATTCAAAAACAAGAAGTAAAAGAAAAACAAACTATGGTATTAATTAGTACAAATTACGGAAACATGAAGGCAGTTCTTTATAACGAGACACCTCAACATAGAGACAACTTCATAAAACTTGCAAAAGAAGGATATTTCGATGGGACTCTTTTCCACAGAGTTATCAATGAGTTTATGATTCAAGGTGGAGACCCAGATTCAAAAACAGCAAAGAAAGGACAACAATTAGGTCAAGGAGGTCCAAGTTACACAATACCAGCTGAATTTAACCAAAACCTAATTCATAAAAAGGGAGCATTGGCTGCAGCAAGAATGGGTGACCAAATGAATCCTAAGAAAGCTTCTTCAGGCTCACAATTCTACATTACTCACGGGAAAACCTACTCTGATGCAGAACTAAGCAACTTTGAATCTCGTATGGGAAAGACTTTCAACCCACTACAAAAAGAAACATATAAAACAATTGGAGGAGTGCCATTCCTTGACTACGACTACACCGTTTTTGGAGAAGTTGTTGAAGGATTGGATGTGATTGATAAAATAGCAAAAGCTCAAAAAGATAGATTTGATCGTCCAGTGGAAGACATTAAGATGACAATATCTATTATTGAAGAAAAATAAAAAATAAATGAAAGAACGAATTTTAGAGGAAATTGGGAAATTAAAAGATTTGAAAGCCTCAGCAATTAATGATGTTGAGAATATTCGAATACAGTACTTAGGCAAAAAAGGATTATTAAATGACTTATTTTTAGAATTTAAGAATGCTCCTTCTGACCTAAAGAAAGAAATAGGAATTCTTCTTAATGACCTAAAGATTGGAGTTCACGATAAGATAGAAACCCTAAGAGAATCGGTGGTTCAAGAGGAAGAAAGTGGTGCAGAAAAAGACGACCTAACAAAGCCTGCAACAGAGTTTAGCTTAGGCTCACGTCATCCGCTATCAATAGTTAGAAATGAAATAATAGAAATATTCACAAGAATAGGCTATATTGTTGAAGAAGGACCAGAGATAGAAGATGATTGGCATGTGTTTTCATCACTCAATTTCCCACCAGAGCATCCTGCAAGAGATATGCAAGACACTTTCTTTGTGGAAAACAGAGAAGACGGTAACAATGCAGTGCTTAGAACCCACACCTCATCGGTACAAGTAAGAGTAATGGAGAGACAAAAACCTCCAATAAGAATTATTGCACCAGGAAGGGTCTTTCGTAATGAAGCAATATCAGCAAGAGCACACTGTATATTCCATCAAATAGAAGGATTATATATAGACAAAAACGTATCCTTTGCCGACCTAAAACAAAATCTACTTTACTTTGCAAAAGAGATGTTTGGAGAAAGTACCAAAATAAGACTACGTCCATCCTATTTCCCATTCACCGAACCATCTGCCGAAATGGATATATCATGTAACCTATGCGGAGGAAAAGGTTGTAATGTGTGTAAGGGAACAGGCTGGTTGGAGATTATGGGCTGTGGAATGGTTGATCCTAATGTTTTAGAAGCATCAGGAATTGATTCAAAAGAATATTCAGGCTTTGCTTTTGGAATGGGTATAGAAAGAATAACTATGCTCAAATACAATGTAAAAGACCTAAGACTATATTTTGAAAACGATATGCGTTTCCTAAAACAATTCACATCAGTATATTAGCAGATAAAAATGCTATAAGATAATGCAAGGGTAGGTTCTAAACTTACCCTTCTTTTTTTGTTAAAATAATTATCTTAAAACAACTTGATATTTCAATAAATAATTTGAATCCTTTCATTAGTAATTCTACTTATAGATACTATCCCAAAAAGTAAGACCGTTGCAAGGTAAAAATCAACATTAAAGACTAGCAAACAGGTTGTTGAAAAGAAAAGTCAAAGAAGTATTCTTCAATCAAATTAATTCAATAATAAATTGGGAGGGGACTTCTTTAAAAATAAGTTAAGGAAAAATTATTAGTAAGATTTTTGATCAGAATCAGGATTTACAAGATTAAAGGATTTTCATGATTACCAGGAAGGGGTGAAAGGTTTGTAGGAAAATAGATTTAAACTAATTGAATTTATATTAAGGAAAAAAACTTTTTTATTAAGGAAAAATCTTTTTTTATTAAGGAAAAATTTTGAGTAAGTTTTTTGAGATCCGTACTTCCTCATTTACACAAAATATTGTACAGTCCCATATTTTACAGTGTCCATAATTTTTTCATTTAGTCGCAATCTTGTTGTGTAATTTTAGGGCTTATTATTAAGAAAAATCTTTACCTCATTAGCTATATATTTAGAAAGCTTACGCGCTTCTCCCTTAGATAAATGACTTCCATCATACGTATTATACGAAGTTGGATCGATATCAATCCAATGACCTCCTGATAATTCAATTTTTTGTTTTATTAGATGTTCATTATAGTTCCCCGCAGAATCTTCCAGAGCCACTAAAGGGATGGATGCTGGCGGACGAAAAGCGAAGACCTTTATCCCTTTTGATTCCCAAGTTCTTATTTGTTCACATAACTGATTAACAAGTTGGTAATTGGTAGAATGTATAGTAAAATCTTTTTCATAATAAGGCATAGCTTCCATAGTATCTTGAGGGAACTTCTCTGATTCAACCCAACCATTATCATGATAAATACTAATATAATTGCTCTTCATTTTTTCTCCTTTTATTAAATCTTTAATCATAATAGGAGTAACTGGACTAAAATAATTTAAATATTCACCAAAATATATCCTTTCAAAAATCTCTTCTTTTGCTCTAGTTAATTCTTGTATATACTGTTCATTTGGCAGACTTAAATCATTTATTGTTAATTCGGATACTCCTAAAAGAATAATCTTATGTTCACCCATTTCATTTAATTTTGCGTCTGTAGCCTTATAAATCATAGGATTTAGTCCTCCATTTGAAAATGCAAAATTAAACACTGAAAATTCAGGTAATATATTTTCAATTTCATATGGAGAAATTCCCCTATAAGTCCTACTATCTCCAAGAATTATAAAATTATATTTTCTACTGTTGTGCACCTTAAATGACCAGAATCTATCTTTTAAGTACTTATCGGGATTTTTAGGTAAAATATATCCAAAAATACCTATTAAAATTATAGATAGTAAAAGAGTTATCCATATATTGTGCTTAAACTTTTCCATATATTAAAATTGAAAATAAATAAATTCACTTCCGTTTCCTCTAAAAAAGATGATTAATGTTATTAAAACAGCATAGAATAACATTTCTGCAAAAAAGCCAATTGAATGTCTGAATTTAAACTTCTTATCTATTCCAATATATACCATTATTTCTCTTATGATTATTATCAGAAGAAATACACTTCCGTTAAGACCCCACCCTAAAGTCAAATTCCCTTTGAAAGAAAACATTGTTCTTAAAATATCAAAAGCTTGGTGGACAGAAGAGGCTCTAAAAAAAACCCAGGCAACCAATATTTCTAAAATAACAAAAACCCAAGCTGTAAATCGAATAAATTGGTTTGTTTGTTTTTGCGCAGGCCATCCTATTATCCTTTCTATACTTAGGAATAAGGCGTGTACTCCACCCCAAATAATATATGTCCAAGCAGCTCCGTGCCAAAGGCCAGAAATTAACATAGTGATCCACATATTTATATGACTTTGATAATTACTTTTCTTATTCCCTCCTAACGGAATATACACATAATCACGAAACCATGTAGATAACGAAATATGCCATCTACCCCAAAAATCTTTTAAAGAGGTAGAAGTATAAGGATGATTAAAATTATCAGGAAAAGAATATCCCATCCATCGCGCCAAACCACAAGCAATGTCACTATAACCTGAAAAATCGCAATAGATCTGAAAAGCAAATGCAATAACTGCACCCCACCAAAAAAAAGAATTTTCAGAAGCTATTGAGCTATTAAATGCCGTAGCAACAATTGGAGCTAAATTATCTGCAATTACCATTTTTTTAAAACACCCCTTTACTATAAGCCGGAAACCTTCCCAACGGTCTTCTTTCAATGGTTGTCGTTGGCCTATCAATTGTGGGAGCATATCTTTTGCTCTGACGATAGGACCTGCTACTAATTGAGGGAACATTGATAAATATGCAAAAAACTGAAAAACGTTTTTAGTCGGCTTAAACTTTCCTTTATACACGTCAATTGTATAACTCATACTTTGAAAAGTGTAGAAACTAATACCTATAGGTGTAATTAGAAGAAAGTTATTAATTTGACTATTCAAAGAAGTTCCCAAAAGCAAATCTATATTCTCAGAAATAAATCCAGAATACTTAAATATTGAAAGTGTCCCAATATTAGCTAGTAATGAGAAGATTAATAAGAACTTTTTACTTTTAGGGTAAGATATAATTCCAATAGCAGCAAAGTAATCAATAAACCCGCTAAATAATATTAAAAAAATAAACCTCCAATCCCACCAACCATAAAACAAAAAAGATGCGACTGTTAGGAATATTAATTTAAATGAAATATTAGATTTCGTAAATTTCCAGATAGAAAAAAACAAAATCGCAAAAAACACGAATACTATTGAATTAAACTGCATAATTTTGAAATATCAAAAAAGTATAATTAGAGTGTAAATGCAACTTTTCTTCTGTTTTTAATACTTAATTAATTATCTTTCCTTTATCCTCTTTTGTCTTCTTACATATCAACTTCGTAAAGTCCATTTTATTTTTTTACTACCTCTTTCCCATGAATAATATGGGCTTGCAAAGTTAACAGAAAATATTTATTAATCTGTGATTTTTGTGGAAATAAACTGCATTTGTGGAGCTCTACCTTTATTCTTCGGTTATGTTGTTAAATTATCAAAACGAGAAATCATTTATTCATGACTTAGTATAATGTATAAGGATTATAAGCTCAGGAATAAGAATAAAAAAAACTGTTAAATTCAGAATTATCTCAATTCCCACGAGAGTGTTTTTGTTAATTACTTTATAATCACTCGTTCGGGATTTCTTTCTTTTGAAGAATAAGCTTATTCCAAGAATTGAAAATAACGTAACTCTATTTCAAACGGGAATAGTAGGTCTTAACGAATCACCGTTTCAATTTTATGATAGAGTTTAAGCTATATCTGACAAAAATATTAATCTATCTTATATCTTCACGAAGAATTATTTGATATAAATTCAATATTACTTGATAAACTATGCCTATAGCCTTATCCACTCCAATTGATTATAACACCCTAATCAATCAGGCGAGAATATTATCTTATTGTATAGAGTAAAAAAATATCTCGTAATTGTATTTGATTAATAAAAAAGTTTTCATCTCCATAAAATATTAGAGCAAATATATAGTTTATCTATTATAGTATTAACCATTTTATAATTTATATATGAAATCAGATTTAGACATTGCTCGCCAATACGAAATGCTACATATAAGAGATATGGCAGCTAAACTAGATATTTGTAAGGCCGATATTGAGTATTACGGAAAATATAAGGCTAAACTACCCCTAAAATTAATTGATGAAGAAAAAGTAAAGGCGTCAAAATTGGTTTTAGTAACTGCAATTACGCCAACTCCTGCTGGAGAAGGAAAAACAACTATTTCAATTGGTTTGTCACAAGCTCTTAATAGGATAGGGGTGAAATCAACTGTTGTGCTTAGAGAACCATCTCTTGGACCAGTTTTTGGGATAAAGGGAGGTGCAACAGGTGGAGGACATGCTCAAGTTGTTCCTATGGAAGATATTAACCTTCACTTTACTGGTGACTTTGCGGCAATTGAAAAAGCACATAACCTTCTTTCCGCAATTATTGATAATAATATTCAAAACAAAAAAGCCAATTTAGGACTAGATACTAGAACCATTCGTTGGTCAAGAGTAATGGATATGAATGACCGTTCGCTAAGGTCTGTAGTTATTGGTTTGGGAGGTGTTAATGGGGGAATTCCTCGAGAGTGTGGGTTTAAGATTACTGCTGCTTCTGAAGTTATGGCTATTCTTTGTATGAGTTCAAGCATTAAAGACCTAAAAGAAAAATTAGGTAATATCTTTATTGGCTATACAAACGACAAGAAACCAATTTTTGCAAGAGATTTAAAGGTTCATGGTGCAATGGCTGCTCTTCTGAAAGATGCTATCAAACCTAATCTTGTTCAAACAACCGAAGGGACTCCTGCTATTATTCATGGAGGGCCTTTTGCAAATATCGCTCAAGGAACAAATACAATTATTGGAACAAAGATGGGTATGACTTTTTCCGATATTGTGGTTACTGAGGCTGGATTTGGTGCTGACCTTGGTGCTGAAAAGTTTATTGATATTAAGTGTAGAGAGTCAGGACTAAGACCAAATGCAATTGTTCTTGTTGCAACCATCAGAGCTTTACGCTACCATGGTGGAGTTGGAGTTAAGGATACTGGTATAGTTAATCTTGAAGCTCTTAAAAAAGGAGTTGAAAACTTAGAAAAGCATATTGAAAACATTAAATTATTTGGAATAACTCCTATTATTGCTATTAATAAGTTTGTGGATGATTCTCAAGAAGAGATTGACTTTGTGAAGAAAACTTGTGAAGACTTAGGAACAAAAGCTTATACTTGCGAGGTTTGGGCAAAGGGAGGAGAAGGAGCAATTGAACTTGCAAAAGAAGTTGAAAAAATTGTTCAAGTGAAAAATGATATTAAATTTATTTACGATAAAGAAGATTCAATAGAAGATAAAGTTACTCAAATTGCTCAAAAACTTTATGGGGCAATGAAGGTTGAGTTTTCTTCAAAAGCATCCTCAGATATAAAAAAGATTAATGAGTTAGGATTTTCAAACCTACCTATATGTATTGCCAAGACACAGAAATCAATTTCTGACGATCCAAGTCTTAGGGGAAATCCAAAGGGTTTTACCTTTAAAGTAAGAGCGGTTGAGCTTTCATCAGGTGCAGGATTTATTATTCCAATCTCTGGAGAGATAATGTTGATGCCTGGACTACCAACAATTCCTTCATCAGAAAATATTGATATAGATGATGACGGAAATATAATTGGATTATTCTAAATTGACTTATTCTAATAGAATAAGATATCCCAAAAAACAAAAATGCCATTCAAATTAATGAATGGCATTTTATATTAATAAAGGGTTCTTTCTTATTTTATTCTTCCAGGGTAAACCTTTAATGCTTCTTCAAGACATATTGCTGCTGCTTTAATATCTTCTATCTTTAAGCAATAAGTTATACGAGCTTGTTTTCTTCCTTTTTCAGGGTCTGAATAGAATCCTGTTGCAGGCGCTAACATAACTGTTTCTCCTTTATAGTTAAAATCTTCTAATAACCATTGGCAGAATTTATCACTATCGTCAATAGGCATTTGAATCATTGAGTAGAAAGCTCCTTTAGGCATTGGGCAATAACATCCAGGGATTGCATTGATTGCTTCCACTAATACATGCCTACGTTTATCGTATTCTGCATTTACTTCTGTAAAATAAGAATCTGGAGTATCAATAGCTGCTTCTGAAAAAATTTGCCCAAAGAAAGGAGGACAAAGTCTTGCTTGAGCCATACGCATTGCTGCACCCATTAATTCTTTGTTTTTACTTACTATGCAACCAACTCTTGCTCCACAAGCACTATAGCGTTTTGAAACAGAGTCAATTAATACCACATTTTCTTCTAAACCTTTAAGGTTCATTACTGAATGGTGCTCAACTCCATCATAGCAAAACTCTCTGTAAACCTCATCTGCAAATAAATATAAATCATATTTTTTTGCTAATTCACCTAATACATTAAGCTCTTCTTGTGAATAAAGATATCCTGTAGGGTTATTTGGGTTACAAACCATAATTGCCCTTGTTTTTGAAGTTATAGCTTTTTCAAAATCTTCAATTGGAGGAAGTGCAAATCCATTTTCAATATAAGAAGGAATTGTTTTAATAATTGCATCTGCTTGAATCGCAAATGAATTATAATTTGTGTAGTATGGTTCTGGGATAAGGATTTCTTCTCCTGGGTTCAAACAAGCCGAGAAAGCAAATTGAAGAGCCTCTGATCCACCATTTGTAACAATGATGTCGTTTTCTGTAACATCAATATGGTTTTTTTGGTAATACCCCGCTAATTTCTTTCTATAGGAAAGATTACCAGCTGAATTAGTGTATTCAACAATTGACATATCAGCATTTTTCATTGCATCAATAGCTCCATTTGGAGTTAAAATATCTGGTTGTCCGATATTCAAATGATGAACCTTTATACCTCTTTCTTTTGCTGCATCAGCATAAGGTACTAGTTTTCTAATTGCTGAAGCAGGTAAAGACTTACCTTTTTTAGATATTTCTGGCATAACAATCTTCGTTTTGTAATTATCTATTATATTTCAATTAATTTGTAGGGCTATTTAAAACCTTTCCTTTAATTCTAAGGACTACTCTATTATTACTTGCATTTGATTCTACAGTAACTGACTTGTTGATAGGCCCAGGATTAGCAGTATTGTATTTAACTCTTATACCTGCGCTTTGTCCTGGCATCAATGGTTCTCTTGACCAAGCAGGAACTGTACATCCACAAGATGAACGAACATTAGAAAGAATTAATGGAGTTTTTCCTGTATTTTTATATGTAAATATCGTTTCTCCATTTCCATTTCGCTGAACATCACCATAATCGTGTTCTAATTTTTCAAATGATATTTCTGCTTGTGTGCCTGATGGTTTGCTTGCTTGTGCAGCTGCTTTATTGTTTTGAGCGATGACTCCAAATGTTACTCCAAAAACTAGGAGTAATGATAAAACTAATTTTTTCATATTACTTTTTTTAAATTATTAATGTTCTCTTCTAATTACCTTTCCTGTAAGTATAAGAACAATCCGAGGTTTGTCGAGATCGTTGGTCGATACAGTAATACTTCTTTTTATATCTGAAATAATATTTGTGTTATATGTAATTTTAATTTCTCCACTTTGCTGGGGCATAACTGGATCTTTTGACCATTTTGGGCTTGTACAACCACACGATGCAACAACATTGTTAATAATCAAAGGACTCTTACCCTCATTCTTAAACTTAAATACTACTTCTCCATTATCTCCTGCAAAAATCACGCCATAATCATGTGAAGTTTTTTCAAAAACAATATTTGGCTTACTATTTGAATTATTTGTTTGAGCATTTATATTATTTGATATAACAAGAAAACAACATAAAAAGTAAGTGTATAAGGAATGTTTTAATATATTTTTAGTAAAGTTTCTCATTATTTTATCAAAATCTAAGTTGCAAAGTTAAGCATTATTTTAAAGTAGATAAAAACTATTTGATATTATTTTTATCTTTGCACTCAAGCAAATAAGTTTTTTGAATATATAATACTTTAATGTTATGGAATATTTCGCACACCCAACCGCAATAATAGATGAAGGTTGTAGCATTGGCTTAGGAACAAAAATTTGGCATTTCTCTCATATAATGATAGGAGCTAGACTTGGAGAAAAATGTAATATTGGACAAAATGTTGTGGTTTCTCCTGAAGTAATTTTAGGTAATAATGTGAAGGTCCAAAACAATGTTTCAATCTACACAGGAGTTATTTGTGAGGATGATGTTTTTTTGGGGCCTTCTTGCGTTTTTACAAATATAATAA
>Ga0172377_10003649_pt1 | contig 15843 bp, 8 predicted proteins | sample Pumphouse3metaG_FD_119749 | JGI IMG/M metagenome (GOLD analysis project Ga0172377, IMG submission 119749) | Leachate microbial communities from a municipal landfill in Southern Ontario, Canada - Pumphouse #3 metaG | ecosystem: Engineered > Solid waste > Landfill > Unclassified | place: Canada...
CCATAATGAGAGGAGAAATAAATATGATGAAGCAGTGTTGAAAAATCAGGATAGTTGCATTTCTTCAATTCTCTTAAAGCCAGACACTGCAGGCCGGGCAAATCGTTGTGCAGCATCTTCTTCCAATATCCCGTGTCACCGTGGTGTAGCACGATATCCTCGTTGATGTTACCTTTATATGAAGTCCGGTTGGCAAAGTGAAAAGTCGGATCGCCCATGATATGTGTTTCAAGGAAACAAACATACCGGTTCCACATACCTACACGCATGCCTGCATCCAGCAAACCGAACATTTCAAGCGGCCATTTATCTTGAACGGAATTAACCGTGTTGCCTTGTACTGCAATTGTCTTTCCCGGATTAAAAAGATAAGCACCGCATATGTTGTCTTTTTGATGAAAAGAGCCGTTGAAGCAAGCATCGAACATGACAAAGCGCGGGCATGTTTTTATTTTCCTGATATCCGTTGTATAGATGTCAAGTGAATTACAATATAAAGAATCTTCTTTCATTACTTTCGGGTCTAGAGCTGCTTCGCACCAGCTGCGTGGCACATCCAGACTTTTCGAATAATAGTCGATAGCCGCTTCTTTGCCTTTATCTTCAGCCATCGACGGTACCTTGCTGTTGATATAATGCTTGATGTTTTCTATGGATAATCCTACGGATGAGCCGTTCTCGTATCCGTTGATATATTCTTTGTCGGGGGCGCCGTGATGATGAAACAACATCACATCCAAATCCTTTTCTTGAAGAAAGTTCAAGATATTGTTTTTCATCGGAAAATCCGTTTCATCATTCATGAAACGCACACTGTTGCCCGGATTAAATAGGTTGGGCAACTGTTCTTTCAATGCTGTTTGTTCGCCGGACCATGTCAGATCATCGCTCGAATTATAACCGTGACCTTTCATGTCGTAAAGTCTGTCGAGCACATTCTTGCTGTTCTCACTTCTTTCTTTCACCACTTTGTTCAGATAATCGGCCAGCAGCACATATTTGTCCACCCCTTTTAGTTCAAGAGGTTTGATGCGTGCGGTATAAATGTCGGGCGATAAGGTTTGCTCCGAATCGGCGGTCAATGAGAAGTAGTAGAAGAGGGGTTCATCGGCATCTTGTTTGATGAACTTGAACTTTAACCCGAAATCATCATAATATCGATCGGACGGGATACTTGATTTCTTCCAGTTATACTTTTGATTCATCTTAAAGGCCGAAGAAAGATATTGTGCATCGCGAATCATCGGGATAGGAATGTCACCGATGAATACGGCACCCTCAAGCGGGCACTTCTTATTTTGCCACATTTCTTTCAGTATCGTTTTGATTTCTTCCGGAGAGTTCCAATTATCAACATACAGGTAAGTTGACAATCCGTCGGCTTCAACCACAGCTTTATAAGCATCCACAGCCGATTTATCCTTTTGATAACTCGTATCATCAATGATGATGGCAAAACATGTTTTGCTTTTTACCGTCGGCTCGACAACCTGCTTTGCAAAGATATTGCAGGATAATAATAAGAGCAATAGCCCTAAAAAGGTTTTTTTATACATTCGAATTTTATTATTAATAGTTTTTTAATCTGTTCAAAGTCTGTTCGCACTCTTCCGATAGTGCCTTACTCTCAGACTTGTCTTTCAACAAGTCCGTTATTCCGTTTTGTATTTCCGTGCGATAGATCGATTCGGTGTACCATCCCAAAGCCTCGATCATATTGATACGTAGGATATCCGGTTCTGTTTTATCTTTAATCAGCTCTAAGAAACTGCCCACAGAAGGATGATGCGTGCAATTGCGTGTGAAACGGATGCCGCTGATGCGTTTGGCTATCGATAATTTCTTATTGCCGATAGTTGCCAACATGGCGTTTACACGTTTACTCCCGCTGATGAAAGCTGTTTTCAGTTCATCAACATCCTTTTCGGACACGTACGGTACCTCCGGTTGTTCAGCCATATATCGAAGAACAATTTTATCATCGAACTTAAACAGGGCACCTCCGATATTATAGCCAACGCGTATCCTTTCCGGATTCTCCAAAGAGGCATTCAACATCGGGCGGATTAAAGACGTATCTCCTATACATCCCGCATAAAAAGCACTCTTGCGTGCCATCAGTTCAAAGGCATCTGTTAGTCCGTTCTTTACGGCAGCTGTAAAATCACTGTTCGCATATCTGCTCAACAAGGTCAATGCCTCAAGGCGTACGATATTATAAGGCGATGTAGCGGCAATTTTTTTCAATTGTTTTGAAAAGGCATCTCCTGCATAATGGTTGTCAACAAGCATCCTCAATCCGAGTGATTGTACATTCGGATTCTTATCACCTAAACATTTCAGCCATGTTTTATTATCACCTTTTTCTAAAGTGACGGATAGAGTGAGGCGGTTCATCCTTTTCGCATCCGAAACAAACCGTACTGTGGGGTCGCCCATCAAATGGCCCTCGAGACTGCAAACCAGTGCGTTGTATTGTCCCACACGTAGTCCGCAACCCAATGTTCCGATCAAATCCGTTGTCCAACGGTCTTGAAGCACGTTACGGGTGTTTCCTTGCACAGCAAGTGTTTTCCCGTCGTTGAACAAGTAATGCCCCGCCACGTAATCGGAATCTTGGAAGGACCCGTTGTAGCACGCGTTTAAAATGACGAATTCGGGAAACGTTTTTATACCTTTCAAATCTGAGGTGGAAATATATTGATCGGCATAGAACATCGAGTCGATCTTTATCACCGAATCACTTCTTATTTTATCGAAGAATGAAGGAAGTAAGCCGTATTTATGATGAAAATAAGCAATAATAGAATCCAGCTGCTCACCCTTCTTCAACGCTTTTCGTACATCGGTATTGATCTCGTTCTTTATCACCGTATATCTGGAATCAAAGTCTATGCCCGGCATATTGTTATTAATCAACTGCCTGGTAGGCATACCATGTTCGTTGAAAATAAAGATATCCGTATTTTTACGTTGCAATGCGTCCAGCAATTTATTCCTCATCACAGGATTCATCCTGAAATCATATTGTTTAAAAGTGTCGGATCGCTTGAAAGCCGCCGGAAATTCTTCGCGGAGTTGCTTTCCTTCATCCAGCCATGCCGTGAGACATTCCGAGTTGTAACCGGCTCCTGTGAATGAAATGATATTATCTGCCGGATTCATTCGTTTCTTTGCGGCCGCGGCCTTCGATAAGAAATCGGAAATGGCCAGGTATTTATCGCCTCCCATTGCTTCCGGATACATAATTCTGGCAGAATAGTAAGTCGGTGAAATCCGTTGTTCGCAATCCGACCGTAACTTAAAATAGAACCGCGATGGATGTATCGAATCTTGCGACAAGAAGTCAAACTTCAAATTCAAATCATCATAATAGCGATCGCTCGGCACAGAAGATTCGTCTATCGGAAACTTCGTTTCATCCATTTTGAAAGCCGTTGTCAGATGTTGTGCATTTCTTACGAAAGCAATGGGTATATCACCGATAAGCACAATACCTTCCAAGGTGGGATCTTTCTTATACAAATCGGCCAGCACCTTTCTTATCTGTTGCGGATTTTCCCAATTCCCGTGCAGCAGGTAAGTGTACAAGCCATCGTCATCAATCGCTTTTTCATAGGCAAGCAGGGCCTTATTGCTCTTGTGATAAGTAGTTTCGTCTACTACGATAGCGAACGATGTCGGTTGCCGGTGTGAATTCCGGGCGGCAGCCATCCCTGCATCGAGTAGCGAAATGCTGATGAGCAATAGAACACTTACGATATATCTTTTCATACTCATTTAATCTATTAACCGGTTATAGGTACGCGTAGCTTCTTCTCTCAGCAAAGAATCGTTTGATTCGTTATGCATTATCAACAGGCAGGCTTTTGTAATCAGTTCCTTTTTATATGACAATCTGAACCAAGCCAGTGATTGAAGTACATTGATGCGCAAATTCAACGGTTGTCCGTCATCCATGATAAGACGAACGCAACCTGCTACGGCCGGATGATAAGTCATGTTTTTAAGAACGCCGGCATAAAAGCTCTTCTTATTCATACTCGCTGTTTTGCTTGTCAGCACAGAGTCCATCTCCTGAAGCATATCAAAAGAAGTCTTTTCCATAAATTTGTTTTCTTCAGTCTTTTTGTTTCTAAAGTAAGAATGGGCAAAACAACTGTCGGCCACGGCTTTCACCTCCTCCTTCGGATAAAGTTTGGCTGCCGACTGCACATTAAATACGATTCTTGCCGAAAGCGGTTCATCAATATAAGCATTTATCAAATAAGGCAGATATTCGGGTAGTCCTGTCTTGCCCATCCGATCAATAGCAATACGGCGGATAAATTCATAAGGATCCTTCACGGCCGGTTTTAATATCGTTTGGAAGTTCGCATCATTCTTCTTTTCCAACAAGTTGAAACAGGTATAGCGCACCATGGCATAAGACGTAGTCCGGTATTTTTTCAATAGCAGATCGGAAATATGCTTGTATCCCCTTCGATACAGTTCATGCAAAGCCAGAGATTGTAAAGCACACGGCCGGTCTTTTTGTGTCCATCGAAGCAACTTTCCCGTCGACAAATCCCCGATACGCATATCCGATAAATCAAGAGCTTTGTCGGAAGAAGTAAAGCGGAAAGTAGGATCACCGATGATATGAGACTCCAGTATATTGATTTCCTGAGCCCACTGTCCGATGCGTGCACCCGATCCGAGCATGCCCAACAATTCTTCGGATTGTTTGTCTTGCAGAACATTAACGCTGTTGGCGTATGCAGCTGCACAATCTCCCTTTGAAAAGACATAACTTCCTGCAATGGAATTCTCTTCTCTGAAATCCCCGTTATAGCAGGCATCAAAGATTGCGAACCTCACGTTCGGCCGTATCGAAGGAATATCCTCGAGTACGATGCCGCGTTTGATATCATTCACGGAATCCTTTTGGGTTATACGTTTATTATCATAACCGGCAAACCAAGTCGAATCAATACCATATTTTTCAGCGTACAGTTTGTAGTAGTTTCTCAATTCTTCCGGTCTTTTTGAATACCTCCGTGCCAATTCCCGCAGAGATTCTTTCATATAAAAAATATGATTCTCAAAAGAATTCGTCTCCGGTATTGCCGACAAGTATTGACGGTAGGGCATGCCGTGGCTGTGAAAGATGATAAGATCCAAATCGTTCCGTTTCAATTGTGATATTATTTCGGACTTCGGATAGCTCCACATATCGTAGCGGTAAAAGGCTGCACGTCCGTCCGCATCGAAAACCTGAGGCAACTGTTCGCGAAGGTTAAATGCCTCCGGGGTCCAAGCCGTCAGTGAATTAGAAAACGATCCTTCGCCGGTATATGAGACAAACTGATTCAGTTTGTTCTGTTGTTTGTGCAGTCTCACTATCTTTTCCAGATAATCGCCCAGTTGCACGTATGGGTTTTCGCCGTTTTTCACCGGTTTGATACGCCCCGAATAGATGTTGCAATCAATATACTGGATCGATGTGGCCGACAGGTTGTAATAAAAGAAATCGTTATGTGTCGAGTCCTGTTTTATAAAATCGAACTTCAAGCCGAAATCATCATAAAAGCGGTCGCTTGGCACCGATGATTCGATCATCGGTGCTTTTTCATCCATCTTAAAGGCAGAAGTGAGGTGTTGCGCTTTGCGTATCAGCGCAATCGGAATATCTCCAACCAGTGCGACACCTTCCAACTTATCTTTTTTGTACAATCGTATGATTTGTTCTTTCACGCTTTCCGGCGATTTCCATTGATCGGCAATAATGAAAGTAGGCAAACCCTCATCCTCCAATGCCTGTTGATAATCGAGCAGCTGCTTCCGGCACATGTCAAAAGACTGTTTGTCCACGATAATGGCAAACGAAGATCGCCGGATACGAAGATGCGGATTCAATACCTGTTGTGCTTTAATTGAAAGGCCGTAAAGCGCAAGCAACAAAACAAAAATACTTTTTCTCATATAGTTAAAATATAAAGCCGAAATTCAATTCCGCTACCGTTCGGTGACCGTAATTGTAGTCACGGGCCTTTGTCCAATTAAAGGTACCGCCTGCATACACCTGGTAACTATCGTTTTCTTTTATCTTTTGAGAGTATTTGGCAGAAGCCCTTACCCCATAAGAATCAGAAGTCAGATAGTTGAAATCGCGTTGCATGAAGTCCGTCACGATAGGCGAATCGGCGTTGGCGCCGCCGTATTTGTATATACCCGAGAGATTTGACGAGTAATTCACATCAGCGGTCAGTAGCACACGTTTGCTCAATTTGTCACAAGCTTTAATGTTCAGCTTACCGCCCACCGCAACTATCATGTTCTCATATTTCAATTCCGAATGCGGCATGATATACTCATCATTCTGTCTGTTGTATTTTAATGCAGCATGAACATTCCATGTATATTCACTGCCTCTTTTCTTGTAAAGAGCATATTCGGCGTTGAGCGTATTGGTTTCATACGTCGATCGGATATTCGAATATAAGTCCATCCATCCGCTTTGGCTTTCCGTGTTGTCGCGTTGATTGATATATTGAATACCGTCAATGCTACGACTCAAAAAATCAACGGATATCATGTGCAGATACTTGGGTCGGTCCAGATGAAGCGAAGCCATTCCCGTTCTTACCCAGTCTTTCACCGTACCTTCCTTTTTTGGAGTGGAGAATGATACATTGGCATCTTCCACCTTGGCGTTGATTGATCCCTGCATGATGAATTTCACTCCGCAGTTGGAATAAAAATACTGCAAAGCCCCGCCTACGTCATTTCCTTCGTAGTTTGTCGTACGTCCGGCGCCTAAGCCCTTTACTGATGTCCCCAAACCGTACAAGGCATAATAAGTCTGATCCACATAGTCATTAATGTTCGTCATATTAGATTCCTCTTTCAAAGAGAAATATTCCAGGTTCACACCCAGATGATGGTGCTCGTTGAAAGCATAAGTGACACCTGGCTTCAAGTCCAGATACATCAATCGGTTTTCGGTACGCGGGTCGCGTTGCTTTGCGCCGAGCTGTGCTTTATAAGAGCCTGAAAGTCCGATAGAAAGAGATTTTGTGATCGGAGTAGCCACTTTGAAGTCCAAATCATAAAACTGATTTTTCCAGTCGCTGATATTCGTATCCGCTACGTAATAGGGCATGCCCCGATAAGGATCGATGATGGAAGCGTTATAATCGGAACCGGTCACCTTTTCTTTTGTAAAGGCAAATTTACCCCATACATAAGTCTTACCCAGATTTATCGCGCCTTCGGTATTTATAAAAAGGTTATTATTCTTTTCGCCTTGTTGCGGTCTGCGAAAAATACCTTTATTCCATTTATATCCTATATTCAAATCATTGTATGTTTCGTGGTCTTCAAAGATCAGTCCCGATGCATTGGCAGATTGCATCCAGCTGCTCTTATCTTTAGTCAGGTCTAAAGCCGCAGCTGTTCGCGATTTATCTCCTTGGGCAAAAACCTTTGGCGCAATGCCCGATGCCGAGAATAGCAAGCTTCCTAATATGATATATTTTATTTTATTTTTCATTTTTTTTCTTATAAAAAATTCTTACTATCACTTTTTATTTACCGATAAGTGTATGATTCCATGAAGGCATCTTTGTACCGTATCTGCGAAGTTCAGGTACTACACCCCTTTGAAAATCATCCGTGCTATTATTCGTATCTTTAAAGATCATCGAACCGCAATCCTGATAAACATAATCTCCATTGTCATCAGTCAACGGGTAGCGGGCCACGCCCAAAGAACAATAAGTAGAACCCACATACGTCATGCCTGCATCAAGCACGCCCGGCACACGTTTGGCATTAATCATCGTTTCGTTTTGTCCGGCTTCTACCGCATCAAGCACATAAGTGATAGGGATTTTCGCATAGAGGGTAGCATATTTTGATCCAAAATCACGTGTGCTCAAATTTTCATTTCCCACAGGGTCGTATGTATCTCCTTTGGGAACTTGGAAAATTACATATGCTCCACCGAATACCGAAGTCAGATACTGCGGCGTACTTCCCTTTTCCGCTTTGCCGTTATAAAAGACATGAACCATATCTACAGCCGGCTGGTCGGGATATTTTTTATTATTCATGTTAAATTCAAATTCCGAAGAACTACAATCCACGGGAGAATTAGGACAATAGATCGGCAGTTTATGATTGGCTGCGAATTGGGAGATGACGCATGATTCACCCGGCTTTAGCGGATAATCCGTTCCCGAGCCAGGAAATTTCCAAACTCTGTTGCCATAGCAATAGTTATCACCATCCGAAGTCGGCCAAACAGGGAGTTTAGTTGTAGCGGTCGTTGGTGTTAACTCTGCAAAATAGATACCATCCAGATAAAGAGTGTTCGAAGAGTTGTTGTACAGCTCATAGAACTGATTGCGGAAATAATATTTAGGTGATCCCGCATAAAAGATTTCCTTAAAGATAAGCGGACTTATTTTCAACCCGCCTACGGTGATATTGATCGAATTCGCCCCTTTGTACAAAGGTTTGTTAACCAATGTGCCGTTCAAGTAATATTCATCCCCGTTGCTGTCGGTAGTTTTACCGCTTATCGTTACATTATAGATGCCCGGAATTATGCCGCTCAATTCATTGTTCGTACCGGTCAGCGTTTTTGAAAGATGAATATCTTCAGTGTAGTTATCAAATTTGATTGTCAGACCTTCTGCCGAAACGCCTTCCACCGATACATTGGCGGTAACCGCAACAGTCAGCGAATCTACTTTCTCCGCATCAAAAGCATCGTTGAATGAATTGCATGAAGCAAACAAGACACATGCAAGTAATCCGATATAAGTCGTATATATAAATTTTTTCATGTCAATTAATATCTCAAATTATTTTAATAATAATGAAAATTCCATTCCGAAGAAGAAATCGGTATTTCTTTTTGTATAAGAGCCCGGATCACGTTTGGATGCTACAATAGGATAACTTCTGAACATATTGTTGGCAAAAAACGATACACGCATATCATCATTTATTTCCTTGGTCAGGTTAAGGCTGAAGCAGAATAGCGGTGAGTAGCTTTCTTTAATATAATTGCTGGTAGTTACGTTGCGTAATAAATAATTTTTGCCCTCATCCTTCAATTGCTGACGGGTAGTGTATTCACCATTTGCAAAGAAGTTGCTTGACCCGTCTGTTTTTGATACATATCCGATAGGGATGGAATCGTTGCCCATATTGTACCAGTTGGCTTCTTTCCAGATAGCCTGTGTAGTTAGTGTTACCACAAAACCTATACTCGGGATATTGTGGGTGATTCTTAAAGAAGTGGACATCCGTTCGTTATTGTATTTCTGCATGCCCTGTGCGTAGATGGCAACATCTTTCCTGTCACTTCCCCCCGTTCCGCTATTATCATAAAAAGTGTATCCGCTGTTGTATGATTTACTGCGCATCCAGGCACCATTGATAGAGAAAGATGTGCGTATGGCATCGAACCGTCCTAAATCAAGACTGAATTCGAGTCCCTTTGTTTTGAGTACCGCATTATTGGTCGGCGTATGATAGGTGGATAATACCGGATTACTCTCGTCCAATACGAAATCACCGTTGCTGTTGCGTTCATATTCATTATAGGTGAACGGCTTGAAAGAACTCAAGGTCTGGGCAAGCATATATCCATTGTTCATATCCTCTTTAAAAGCTGTAACGGAGAGGTTAATCCGTCCGGCCCTTAAATCAAAACCGATTTCCGACTTTTTATTTTTTGCAATCTTCAAGTCGGGATTGCAGCTGTCGTAAACCTTGGTCGTAGTGATTAGTGTTCTGTCAGCTTCGGCTATACTCTCGTCGGCCATTTCATTCAGATTGATATATTCAAAATACGCATTCTCAGGATGCAGATATAAGAGAGTCGGCATCTTGGCCGTTACACCATATCCTCCTCTCAATTTCAATATATAAGGAATCACCTCATACGAAGCATTAAAGCGGGGAGTGACGATGCCGCCCGCCACCGACACGTGATCATATCTCACACCGGCTTGTAGCTTGAGTTCCCTTTTCGCAATTACCCAATTCAAATTTTCTTCGGCAAACGCACTGAACTGATTAATGAAAGGTACGTCACTGTATTTGCGTGGGCGGGAGCTGGAATTGCTGTATGACAAATTGCGAAGGGGAGGATTGGTGGGGTCGAAAGTCTTACCCTTACCCTTATTGCCATCCGATTTGAAATCCCCACCGATCAAGAAACGGTTGTTCACATTTTTGCCGAAACGTTTGAAGAAGTTTGCTGACAAATTGGCAAAAGTATTCATTTCCTTTCCGTCAATATCATAAACACCGAAATAAGAGCTCGGCAAATAGATGGCGTAATTATGCTTGTCGGCGGTCGATATGTTTGTAATTTCCTTTCTGTCTGCATCATAGATCGATTTTCCCGCGGTATTCGACAATATCGCACCATCTGTGGTGGTCATCGAGTAAGGCGCGTTGGCAGACAGGTAGTCACTTTCATAATGACTGTCTTTCTTCGTATAACTGAATGAAGCTACATACTTTATATTCTTTAACCATAAATTGTTAAAGATGTACATCCCGTTGGTATTGATTACGCCTCCGGCGTTCTTACCTTTCGAAGAAATCTCCATTAGCTTATCATCCGGGTTTTTCTTTCGCGTGTCTTTGCCGTAAATAAAGCTCAGCGATGTATTGCTGTGCAAACGGTTGTTGAAAAAAGTGTTTGAGTATAGCACTTTTGCATTTATACGTTGATAATATAAATAAGATTCTATCGGTTCTTTTTCATTATAGGCATAATCCATGCTTACGTTCAAAGCTCCCTTTCTTCTACCCAAAGAATAGCCGCCTCCCAAGGAAACCTGTGAAACGTTGGGATTGATTTTTGCCCTGATCCTCAAAGGCTGACTACCCGCTTTCGAATGCAGGATTACGGCCCCCGAAGTTAAATCTCCGTATTGCACCGATGGTATACCGCGAAGCACCTCTACGGATTCTATGTTTTCTACGGAGATGCTACGCAGATCCACGCCGCCGCTTGCCGAAGCACCGCCGCCCAAGGCCACCGCACCTCCTGTAAGGGTAGGGTTGAGCATTTGCATATTTGCATTATTGCTTATCGGAGCCCCATCTTGAATTAAAGCAGCTCCCAAACTATTCATATCCGTAGAGCTTACTGTGCGCAGATTGACTTGAGATGCCTTATTTAATGTCTGGTTATCCATGATACCACCCGGGATGAGAGACAACACATCATTCAAGCTTGTTGCCTGAAGATGTTCCATCGCCAAACTTGAGATACTTGAAGACGAAGACATTCCGCTACCCTTGTTTTGTGCCGTAACAATCACATCTTTCAACTTAAAGTTCTCATCATCCATTGTAATATGAATATTAAGATTACTTTTTACATCGATTAACGTATCCTTTTCAACTTTTCCAATATATTTTATCGTTAATTTGGTTTTTCCCACAGGCACATCTTTTAAATAAAATGCACCTTGTCCGCTTGCCACAGCGTTAATTGCATAAGAAGATAGAGAAAGTGTTGCAAATGGTAACGGCACTTTTTTACCATTCTGAATTTCATAAACCGTTCCTGCAACCTCGTACTTATTGGCTTTTTGGGCCCATACCAAGTTGTATGGAACAATAATTAACAGAGATAGGATAAACCTCCTCCATAGTTTTGCATTCCATTTTACCTTAATTTTCTTCATAAATCCTGATTTTCTTAGTTAATATAATTTCACTACCTTAAACTCAAATCTATCCAATATAATCTTAATAAATGATTCTGTAACAAGAAGCTATTTTTCCTTACGATTCTCCTTATGTTTCTTGTCGTTTTGTTTCTTTTGTATGCATTTTAGGCGCAAATATATATAATTATCCTTATATAGCAAACTTTTTGCAGTAAAATATGCCTTTAATAAAACATATTTGTTTGCTAATATACCGATGACCTTTTATTAGTTTTCTTTTTATTTTTTATCAATTGCAAATATATAGAGAAAGTAAACCCTTAGCCAAATTATTTAGAATGAAATTAAATAGCAAACAGGCAAAATACTTAATTGTGATTAGCATCAAATGGTTCTTTATACCGATTATTGATGAGTATATAAAAAAAAGCATATCCGAATTCTTATCGGATATACTGACGTATGGTATGTAAATGATTGCTGATTATTTTTTATCCTTTTGTTTTTTTACTAAAGACAAAAAAACGTTGAATCATGAATGAAAGAATAGCAACAATGGGTGTTGCTAAAATCCCTGCCCAATATTTGTTTAATGATGGATATAATAGAAAGGTTTTTATCAGAAATAAATTAACGAAACATATTATCATATATGATAATATAAACTTAAAAATTAATCGATTATTATTATTTTCAAATACGAGTGTACCTGTAGTTTTAAAATTAAATAAGATACCCAGTATGTTTGATCCCAATACAGCCAACCAATAAGGGGCTCCAATAAATATGAGTAGACAATAAACGCTAATGGCAAAGACTGTATTAACAATTCCTACTAAAATAAACCTTATAAATTTATTTTTGATTTTATAAAAGTTCCGGAGTAGATCAGTCACTTTATTTATCTTGTTTCTCTTTTAAGAGTAATTCCACCAATTTATGGATTTCAGCTTGAGGAGTTTCCGGATTATCAGGATTGTACTTGGAAAGTTGTTTTGCATTGTCTATGGCCTTCGTAAGGTTAGGGTGGAGACGTTTATAAATATTATTTGTCTGTTTATAATATTTTTCTGTCTTTTCATAATCGTTCATGAATTTCTTTAAGTCTTTTATCAGCTTATTATATGTAGGATAATATCGTCCGCAATAGGTGAAATGTTGCAAATACCAAAATTCCAAACAAGGATCATTTATAAGAACTTCTACATTAGGTCGTTTCTTCAGTTCTTTATAATATTCATTAAATTTAGCTAGGCTGGAAGATTTCCCTTTTTTACATTCTCTATCTTCTTTTATAAAAGTATCAAAGTCAACAATCCAATAAACCTTATCATATCCCTCTTTTGATTTGTTTTTCACAATATCGAATAGCGCATCAAGACTTTTATGATCAGGAAGTTCTGGCACGATTTTTACCAAAATATTTTCTTCCTGTTTCATCATTTGAAAATACCACGCTTCCGTTTTGCCATCTGCCACAATAGCATAAGATTTGTTGCCGAATCTTTTCGATATACGTTTATTTATCTTCCTCATCATTTTCCAAATCTATATAATAATCACCGAGATTAGGCTTAGCTCCTAGTTTACCGATTTTATAAGCATTGTAAATAGATGATGTGTCTCTAACGACAGAGGAATCAAAATCATCTAAGCAGAAAAGGTCCGTACTGCCGTTTTTTTTCTTTTCAGTGAACCAAATAGCATCATTTCTTAGTATTTCCCTGTTCATTAACAGTTCTCTATAATGAGTGGTAACTATAAGTTGTGACTTTTTAGCATTGGCAAGATAAATGCGTAAGAAGTGTTCCAGTAAGTCCGGATGAAGAGAATTTTCTATTTCATCTATCGGAAAGATACACTCTGTGCGAATAAGTAAATCCAAGATACCGCAGAGTTGATAAAAACGCTGGGTGCCTAAAGATTCATCGGTATAGTCTAATTTGCAAGATACGGTATCGGTCTTATGAATAAAAGCAACCTTTGTGCTTACAAATTTCTTTTTTGTTTTTATCTCCTCGATTTCTTTCTCTGGGATATTCGTTGTTATTTTAGTGATTGCTTCAATCATCTCATCATCCAAGGGTATCTCTTCCTTTTCAAAAAGGATGCTATCAATCATCAGATCAGCTTTCTTTAACAATGTAGTGACATTAGACTTGTGTATTTCTCCCTTTTCTATTTTAGAAGAAACATAACCATATAAGTCTGTTTTAGGAGCAATCATCGGTTTCAGTTTTCTGTCGAACCAATGTACAATATCTTTTAAAATAGTAGATTCTACGTTTGTCTTAAGAAATCCCCCCAATACTGTATTGTTCCACAAGGTGGCATTTTCCAATGCTGTAACAGAATCCTTATTCAGAAAATCTTTACCTGTTTTTTCAATTTTTGTTATTTGTTTTTCTATATCCGAAATCCTTTTATAAACGATAGAAGGTTTGTTGGAATTGTATTTGTAAAGGACTTCTTTCTTAATCGCTTTTTTGTTAAAGACCACTTCATAATGATACCTGGTATTAGCGGTTATAAAGTTTAATTTAAAAGAAGAATCACCTTCAATCGTATCTTTGTCCAGAAGAAAAGGTGTATATTTTATTGTTTCCGTTTTTTTTTCAAGTGGATTTAAAACAAGATCTCTAAAGAAATTCAGAGCCTCTATGACTGTCGATTTTCCGGATGCATTACTCCCATAAATTAATGCGATCTTCAGCAGTCTTATTCCCTTGATGGGCTCATATACATAATAGTTTTCCAAGTTTGTACTCTTGTCTGCCTCGAACGATAGTGTGACCTCATCTTTTATGGGCCCAAAATTGCTTACTGAAAAATTAATTATCATGATTTATGGTCCTTAAATTTGTAACTCACTTACAAATATAGAATAAATATATCTATAATGGTTGTATTTTAATTATTTTTATATTTTATTTTTTCGGGTGAAGCCTCTTTAATATATATGATTGGGATTTACGATTTGGTACAAGGCCCATTTTTCTTTTTTGTCCACCTTCACGTGCTTAATCATATTTTTCATAATTAATTTATTGATGTACCGGGGGCTTTTATCGGTGTCCCACAATACATAATTGGCACACAAATCGTTGATCGCATTAAAATCTCCTGCTGACAGCCGGTTGTAGGCATCAATCAGCCTATCTTCTTTCTCGGGATTATAAAGATAAGTGTAGTTGGCATTATTTATAATAGGAATTCCGAGATCAGTGGAGATACAGTCAAACGAACTCACGGAATATGGAATAGTGAAAACCTCAGAAGTCTCCCATTTCTTATCAGGATTCATTCGATAGCATGACAGATTATCGTTTAATACCAGAATAGGAGTATCGTAACTTAGTTTCTGCTCACATAGCTGTAATAAATTATGATATTTTCTTAAGGTGTTGTCATAAGCCATATGTTCTTGAAAAGGATGTCTGGCAGCCAGATAATCAGTTGAAATCGTATTCCTTAATCCTTGCACGGAAATCAACGCAAAAAAGAGAAAAATATATTTTACTACCTTATTGGTTTTGAAGTACCGATACATCATAACAAGCAAAAAGAAAGAAGCCTGAATCCCTATGAAGTTGAATTTGCAGTAATTATCATAAAGGTTAATGTTATCGAAAACCGCAAAATACGGAATAAAGGTCAGAGGGAACAGGACAAACAAAAACCTTTCCGATGAGTTCAGCGCAGCAAATTTGTTTGTTTTCAGATATGAATGAGCAAAGGTCAATACGATCAAAGATGGAATAATGATAGCGGTATATACCAACGTGTATTTAATAGCCACGGTCATATCAAAAGACAGAAAGATAGAACTCAGATGAGGCTTTATATATCCGGGTATTTGTTTAAGCATGCCCATATCGGCAATACCCCAAAAGATGAGTAAACAGATACCGGCAAGCATGGATTTGCCTGCATTAATGAACTCTTTGCCGGTAAGGTTAACTAGAAAACAATAGCCCAGATAAATCCCGATAAGAACGATCGAAGTAGCAGAATATACCGGCGCAAACAGCCCCAACAAAATAATGAATAAATAGTCTTTCCATTCAAGATTTTTTTTATTCTTTTCCAATGACAGCAAAAGTATCATCAGTAGTGAAACCGTAAAAGACCAGGCCGGCTGTCCCAACATCCC
>Ga0172377_10003651_pt1 | contig 15836 bp, 21 predicted proteins | sample Pumphouse3metaG_FD_119749 | JGI IMG/M metagenome (GOLD analysis project Ga0172377, IMG submission 119749) | Leachate microbial communities from a municipal landfill in Southern Ontario, Canada - Pumphouse #3 metaG | ecosystem: Engineered > Solid waste > Landfill > Unclassified | place: Canada...
CACTAAATTCAACGTTACCTGCTTTTGCCAAAATAGAAAGTTGCTTGGTTATCCTGAGTGAATCCTCCATATCGCCACCAACAGCTCTTACCTGACCGGATATGACTTTATATACCTGTACTGTCTGAGCTAACGTGTGAGGGGTAAATACGTTGATCTTACGAACCTCTTCCATCTCTTTACGGGCTTGGATATTTGCATATCTCCATTTTTCAAGAGCGGTTACTTGTTTACCTGTGGCATCGACATCTTCAAGTTTTTGGACAATTGATAGAGCAATACCTATCTGTTCAGATTCGATCATTTTGTTGAACTCATGACCCATACCGAACGTATATTCATATGCTTGCCGTAGACCATAGAAGGCGATGACTAATGATTCTATCTTACGGATATGTCTGACAAGACCGTTGATGGCTGTATTGCGGTAAGCTACAGACTCTTTCTGTGTTAGGAGTTCTTTACGTTTAGCAAGGTCTAGGTTGGTTCTAGCTATGGTGGCTTCTTTAGCCGTCAATATGCCTTTCTTTTCAGCTATGTTGACTTCCCCCAACTGATCAGCATATTTTCTAGCTACCTGCTCTGCTTTGCTGGTGACGCCTAGTCGATCTTTGAGTGCAATAGTTTGTCTTTTCTGATCTGCAAGGGCGTTGGTAGTGACATTGGCTAAAGATCTTTCAGCTTCGGTTTGGGCTTTTAGGTGGGTTATTGTGGCTTTGATATACTCAATATTTTGCTTATTGGCATTTACCTTCTCAGTTCGGTATTTAACTGCCTGTCGGGCTAACGCAAGTTCCTCTTTGAACATTTTGTTAACTTCTGTTGAAGTAGCAGTACCTTTCCTGAGTTCTTCGTTTTTACGTTTTTCTACATTGGAGAGTTCTTGTTTGGCACGTTTCAAAGCTAGAGATTGAGTCTCCATAGCTTTAGTGGCTTTTGTGTAGGCGGAAGTCAAACTGGCTAAGTTACTATCAAAGTCTGACTTGTCCAATTTTATCGAATAAGTATTTGCGAGATTACCCAATTTGTACTACCTTTTTGTTGATTATACCCTACTTAACCTTTTTGTTTATCCATCTCCTCTTGAAACTGTTTACTGAGTCGATATTCGTACTCATCCACAAAAGGTTTTGCTACCCTGTAGTCGATATCATAAGATTTGAGTATGTTTATGATGTCAGATTTACTCTCTCGAAACGATACACCCATTTGACCCCCAGACAATGTTATGTGATTTGTCAATATTTGGTATATAGACATTGCGTATGATGATGTTTTGGGTGGTATCATTGTTTCCAAAACCTGTGAATACACACCGAACAACTCGTATTCGAAAAGGTCTTTTTTAATCACTTTATCTAAGTTTGGGTTTTTGCGGAGGGATCTTTCAATCGCCATTCTCCGCTTGTCAAATTTCCAATCAAAGAGTTGGTTAAAGTGACCTCCCAAGCATTGTGTTGAGAGCATTGGTAGTATAGCTTATCATGTTTTCACGGACTAGCGTTTTTTCCCACTCACTCATACCTTTTCTTGACAAGCCAGCAATCTTGAATACAGTGTCCGTTAGTTTCTTGTCCGCTGCGGTAAACTGCTCCATTGCCTCATCACCACCTTCATTGATCAGAGTTGTCGCTTTGTTTTGTAGATCTTGCGATACCTCAGACAAAGTTTCGAGTTGGTCAAAATTCGGCATTTTGGCATTTTCGGTGAGTGGTGTGCTCTTGAATGTACCGTCTTCATTTCGATATGAAGTTATTTTATTCTTACACATATTGACAAATGATGCAAAGTCACCCACATCAAATTCTGTCGCTTTAAGTCCAAGCTTTTTAGATAAAGCCTTAGAAAAAGCAAAAACACCTTCACCTTCGGTTAAAACTTTGAATAGTTCAGGTTCTTCCAACGGTGTGTTTCCGAGTTCACCATATTTTTCAAGTAGCGTTCCGGTAAGTGGATTTGGCTCTCCAAAAATAGCATTCACTTGCTTGATGATTTGAGTATTGTTCGTCTCATAGGCAATTTTAATTTTTCTAAGGGTATCCATATTTTTTTCAGTCATTTTGTTTTCCTTTGTTGTTTTTGTGTTTTGTTGTTTGTGTTGATAATAAGGTGGTGGAACAACAACAAAACAAAGAAAAATCCATCACCCCGGAACTACTAGTAAGTTCCGATCAAAGTACCATCGGCACTGTTAAACAGGGCTGGTGAGACCACCTCAGCATACGTTGACAATGTTGTTGCATCTCCATACGCAGTTAAATTTGTATTGAGATAAGCACACTTATCTGTCACCAAGTCCGGGTCGGTTTTCGCCGGTCTTGTTTTAGGGAACCATATTTTGAAATACGCGCCATTGATCGAAACAACCTCAAATGTGAGTTTAAACTCTACGGAATTTTTGAAGTCCTCATAGTCACTGATTGTAAACTCTCTGTTCATTGAACCAGACAATGCCAATTTACCATCGATTGAGGATGCGTTGTTTGCCAATTTCGTTTCAGTTAAACCTCTATCAACAGTCATTGACACAGACTCAGTTGCAGTAAACAATACATCATCGCCATAAGTTCTGATAAGGTCAGAAGTACCACCAAAGTAGTCTTTAGCCACACCTACGATTTTAGCTCCGGCAATATCACCTAACGCTACAAAACCAACTTCAGTTGAATCAGTTGTTGCACTACCTAAGAAGTCAGTGTTTACTTCGATTACAATAGTGTCACCATTGAACGTAAGTGGCAATTGAGACATATGTACGCCATTGTACTGCTTATAGAATGTGTTTGAGTCACCATCTTCAAGCTTGATCTCTACAGTGAATGTTGGTAGAGTCTTTGTGTATTCAAAGCTGTACTTCTTCATGAGTGGCATCGCGATCCACGTTGCTGTACCGTCAGTCACTTTTGCATTACGATCGAGAAGTGGGTTTGCGTTTAGCGTTGGTTCAGCAGCACCAGTTGTACCAGCTTTGTAGCAAGTTAGAGTGTGAACACCATCACTGTGGTTGACCATCGAACCTACAGAGACCGCTGTTGTACTAGCCCAAGAATCTGACGTTGCATTTACCGCAGTTGTTGCATTACCCAGAATGTGACTCATAATGATTGGCATGTTGTCAACTGACGCTAAAAGCTTAGCACCTCCGCTGAATGAACTACCGCCATAAATAGATGGGCTTGCATCACCACCGTCTGACAAACAATTTGTCTCAACACTTGATTGCTCTTCCTTTAGTGTCCATTCTTCAACACAAAGATTGATCAATGTTGGTGTTGCCGGGATAGCACCTGTAGAATCTTCCTTAACGATCGTAATGTCGCTAACGTAAAACTTACTCATTGTTCTTTACCTCCTATAGGCATTTTTTCTTATTTAATATCATATCTACTTGTAACTGAATATCCTCTTCACCCATCGGTGGGGCAGCGTAGATATTTAGATATTCTCTTGTAAATTTTTCTCCGACAATGCCGAAAAATGAAACCTCTTTGTTTATGATCTCCAATGCTTTGTTTGTAACAAGTTCCAATAGCTGTTGTGTCCGCTCAGTATAGATGCGACCGTCTACTTCAACCTCTACTCGTTCCATACCGACAAGCATCTGCGTCATCACCTCAACGTCCTGTTGTTCCGCATCTTTTTTGTTGTATGCAACACAGGATAGATATGGCATTTGTATGCTTTCCATATTCGCCATATCTATATGAGGGTAATAGTAAAACTCAGATCCTATCGTGTCAATGCAATATTGTTTGAACTCAGCATCATCTTCCAGGATCATCACTAATCCGTATGAAATATCATACATTGTATAGCTCATGCTAATTTCCTCCATTTAACAGGTACTTTGGTTCTACTCAGGGTTACTCTGATTATTTTTATGTATTCGGAAGCCAGGGTCGCCCTGATTTTACCAGAAGCACTATTAAAACCACTTACCATGAATGGTCTGGTGACATATTTTGGATTATCAGTAAACCCACTGTCTCTGTAGTATGAATTGAATCTACCAGTGTCCATCTTGTTGATAATGGCTTGTGTTTCACGTGAAACACCACCCACAGGAGGCATATAACCAACCACTTCCCCGTTCCTACGCATCAATGGTCTGAACCGCCTATGTGTACCCCCCACAATGAGGGTTTCAGACTTCTCCATCAAAAATGATGTAATGAAATTACTCATGCTTCGTGGATCGTCTATCTTACCTGTCTTGTTTGAAATACGCAAACCAAGTTGTTTTGTGGAGGATTTTGCATAGTATGGTTTAACCTCACCGTCTTTGTACTTTTTTCTAAACCAGTGATGCGAATAGCTCTTCATCTTATTTCTAGCACCCATCATAGCGTAATGCCCTGCTTTAGACATTACTTCCATTGCTACTTCGCGAGATGCTTTACGGAGTGGCTCGAATGATTCTGAGATACCGTCAAAAGATTCTATGATCATCTGTTTGGCTTTAGGGTGATTGTTTTTACCTTACGATATGCAACAATGTCGTAGGGGTTTGTTCCTTCAATCAACTCAACTCTCCATGTTATACCATTGTATAGGATCATATCGTTTTTCTCAGGTGGGATATCTAAGAAGAGTGTCATGAATGACATGGCGTCTTTCATGCGTTCCTCATTGAGGTGTTTGTAACTCCCACTCTGAGGAAAGCACTTCAAGGTGGTTATAGTCTTTTCACTGATGTATTTACCACTATCATCAACAATGTAGTTTCCGTCATCGTCAACAACATGGAAAGAAATACTTTCATGAATGTAATCGACCTCCTCGCCAGCACCACTTTCCACATTAACAGTATGGTTCATAGTCTTGTTGAGAAGATCGTTTAAGTTCATTACAATTCTCTATCTTTCTTGTTCTTTTTCTTAGGCGCTTCTTCAACGTACTCTTTAGCTACACCCTCTGAAACGAGAGTGTCAAATAGAGCATCGCACACTTTTAGAGTGTCACCGACTTTTTTGCAACCGACACCAGCTACAGTTTTGTCCTTAATGAACTCAACTACTTTTGCCATATTATATCCTTTCTGTTAAGGTAAAGAACGATTAAGTTCTTTTACCTCTGAAAAGTACTTCCGGTCGAGTACAATATACGAGAGGGTATGAGTAAAGTTCTACTCTCACAAACGCTTGTCTGTCTCTGTCTGGGATAGTCATAGCGTATCTCTCTCTACCTCTTGTATTCACAAACGGCATGAACTCAGCTGGTGCAAGGGCGTGTTTGAAAACTCCTCTTGCTCTACGTGGGAAGAATTTGACTTCATCAGTGCCGATAGCCACTTTAGAGCCATCATCAGTCCCTCTGTAGTTGATCCATGTAATCTCACCGAATCTGATCGCACTATAAGCTGTTCCAAACTCATTTGAAAGTCTCACTGCTTCAGCCGTATTGTTATTCGCTGTTTCAACTTCTTTGTGTGCTACAAGATCATCATAGAAGTCATCACCACAAAGAGCAATAATTTCAGTCTGAGGTGTAAATGCACCTTTTGCTGCTTTCTGCATACCACGGGTAACTTCTTTACATTTTTTCTTCAATGCTCCTGGAGCTGGTGAAGCGTTGTCGAGGTCAAAGTCGATGATGCTTGGTTGGGAAACACCCCAGAAATCGAACCAGTCATAAATAACTGTTTTTCCGTCTGCATCAAGAACTTTACCCTGGACTGCACCAAGGAACATATTCTCTTCAGTAAGTTCCATATCCATCTGAAGACCATTCAAACGATCTGCGACCTCAGCTTGAACAGCTTGTATCTCAGTTTCGGAACCGAATGCTCTTACGTTTTGAAGTTCGTCAGCATAGATAGTATCGCCTTTTGCAAGTCTTGTTGCATTGGCATATCTGATGTTACGACCTTCTTTTTTACCTTCGATGATTGGAGCGCCACGGTCTGTAGTTGGGATCAGTGAAATTACACCATCCTTTCTTTCCATTGCGATAGCAGTAGTACGAACCGGAACCTTCTCAAAAAGACCCATGTCTCTTAGTAGGGATGGTTGATACTCAACTGCTTCTACGGCGTCAGTAAGTGATACTACGCTGAACGCATCCTCGTTAAAAATATCAATTGTTGCCATGTTTCTGCTCCTTATCTAGCGATGATGCCAACAGTTTTCAGAGCATTCAAAGCCACCGCTTTTTGCACTTCTGTCACACCACTCTTAAACGTAAGCTCAGCTTCGTTAACCTCTGCGTCTCTTGCAATGATAACACAATCTTGCTCTGCTGATGAAGCATCAACACCTGCATAAAGAACTGCCACTGCTGTTTGAGAACCATCTGATGCTGCTGGATTGAACTCAGCATATTCTCCAAAAACAACGTCAACTGTGCATGAGTCACCGATGTGAAAATCTTCTGAACCATCATAAATTGTAAAGTTGATATGTGAACCAACGTATGCGACACCTACTGTGCCGTCATCCAAAGAGGCTCCGTTTGGTGCAACTACGCTGAATGTACCCGCATTAGTATCTTCCGCCGTAATCGTGATTGTATAAGTGCCGTTAATCGCATCAGTACCAATTGTTACCACTGAGATTGTTCCGTTACCTGTGTTTGAACCCGATGTTGCTGTGTTTGCTGTAGTGATTTTTCCTAGAACCGCACCTGCAACAAGATCGTTACCACTTGCAAGTCTGCCTACCTCCCTACTTCTTGAACCATTAGCTTCGCTAACGATAAATGCACCCGGTCTGGTAGTTTCCGTAAATACTGTAGCCATTATTTTTTACCTCCGTTCATATAGTTACCCCACCCATGATTTTCAACATTAGATGATGGATCTTTCTGTTCACCACCAAAGGTGACTCCATTACTTGTCATTGCTTTAGCACAAACAACTTGCGCTTCTTCAATATTCGCAGCCTTAGCCATACTTAGTGCCACATCTTTCGGTGCTTTCACTTCAAGTGCCATAGCCATAATACCTTCAAAGTTTGCTTGAAGTTCCTGTTTAGCCACCGCAAGTGATGTTTCACTGTCAGCTTTAAGTGTCTCTAGTTCATCTTTAAGAGCTGTGATTTCACCGTCTTTTGCCGTCATCTGAGTCTTGAAAGAATCAATTTCAGCATTAGCTGCGTTTAGCTCTTGAAGTAGTTCTTCACTTGTTTTCTTCACTGTGCTTCCTTTGTTTGAATTTTCTATTTTCTCAGATGATGGCATAGATGCCAAAGCACAACCCTTCTCACACATTTTAAGCTCATCTGCGAGTTGTGAAGCTGTAAGACCCTCTTCCTTCATAGCGTCCATTGACTTTGAAAAATTAAGTCCTGCTGCTTCTACAGCTAAGGCTTGATCTTTTTCACCATCTGTGTCAATGATTGAATCTGCAAAGCCTTCAGTTACAATCTCTTCTCCAAACATATATGTTGTTTCATCCATCATTTTGTGGATCTCTTCGGACGTTTTACCTGTCTTATTAACATAAACTTTAGCTAACATTTGGCTCATTGCTTTTAGGTGTCTTGCTCTGGCTTCCATCTCATTATGATCACCCCAAGCACCCCCCTGAGCATTATGGATCATAAAAATTGCATTGTCGTAAACATTAACTTCATCACAAGCTAATGCGATCTGTGTCATCATTGATGCTGAATATGATATTCTAGCTTCGGTCTTACCTTTGTTGTAGGATCTTATTTTATTTAAAATTGAAACACCCTCAGTGATATATCCACCACCAGAGTTCATTTCAAATATAATATCACCGTCTGCGTCATCAATTTGTTTATTGATATCTTCAGCTAATATGTCCCAGCCAACTACACCATTGAGTGCAATAATTGTTTTAGACATCTGTTTCTACCTCCTGTTGTGTTGGTACAAGTATTTGCGGATCGATATTGGATTGTTGGTAGATAAGACCAGCTTTTTCAAATTGTTCTTTTCTATATTTTTCATATTCAATCTCTTTGACAATATGTTCCTTCCAATCTTTACCGTCACTTGCCAATACATCAATTATATTTTTACTTTTGTTATAAAGCCCTTCTGAAATGGCTTTCTGCACTTTAGAGGGGTCAATATGGTCAGAAGACGCTCTGATAAACATAAGTTCCCTATATTGTTCCGGTTCAGTCCAGTATTTTATAGGGTCTGCTGTTTTAAGCTTACCTACCAACATCATACCGTTCATAAGTTTCGTTTCAATGACTTCACGCCAGGCGTTTTCAACAAAGTCCTCTTTTGCAATATCGTATGTACCTTCTTCCTGTTGGGAGAAATACAAGGTTGAGTTATATGAGCTTGGCATCTCACCCACTGTTGACATAGGTGACAGACCTACACCTACCGACATATTCCTATTGATGTTTTGAGTGAGTGGATCATAAACTGATTGTGTTGATTTCCCCAACTCTGTGACTTCATCTTCGACCGGGATATACTTGGCTCCAACCACATCACCATTTTGATCGATCTTGAATTTCTCAAAAATTGTTTTTAGCATTTCTGCCGTGAGGTTTGTTTTACCATTCGCCAGCGCTATCTTCTTCATTTCGTTGTAGAAATGAGTCCTAATGATGATGTTATTTGAAGCTCTGGTCTTGGCGCCCTTCATCTCTTCCATTGTGTATTGGTGCAATAAATCTAATGAAGCCAGCACTGGAGCGATCGGTGATATCCCACTATACTGTGTTGAATCTACCCAGATCTTTACGTTTAAAGTTAACTCAGAGTATGGTATAGGTCTGGATTGTTGTTTTTCATGATTGGTATAGATGTGAATGTGTGTGATCTCACCATTCTTATTCAATTGAATACCGTTAAACAGCATATTTGTAAAATCATGCTTGCTTCTATCGATGGCGCTCAGTGGGATTATCTCAAATTTATAACCATACTTAAACTTAACATCAAAATGGTGTCTTAAAATAAATCCACCTGACAATACCTCAACTTCAGATATCAACCATCTTTCTGCCGAACCTCGGTAGAAACGACCTGTTAGTTCACAGTTGCCTTTTTTAGACCAATCTCTGAGGTTCTTTTCAAATTCGTTATTAAAATCTGTATTTGATGTATATGATTGGATATTAAGGGCAGTTCTGATTACATGCTTCTCAAAGTTACGTCTGATTGCCGACACTGTGTTGTTGTTTGAGTTTAAAGCAGATACTTCAGCGTTTACTTTCTCTGAACTACTCATCTTGTAAGCTTCTACGTGATCTGATGTGTTGTTGATCCCTATAAGAGATAACGCATCAGTGTAAAAGTTCTTTTTGGTTGAGAATGGGTTGAGGTAATTTAAGTCAAATGCCATTAATATATACCTCTTTTTAAAATGATGATCTTACTCTCGGTTTGTCGTATCTCAGTATTAAAATCGTCACGAGTCCAATATGTTACGATACCGTTGCCTTTTTCAAATCGTTTGATACCACCAGCAAGAATAACATCATTTCTGGCTTGTTTGAGAATGGTCAAATACGCCTCTAACTCAGCAATATCTTCCTCTATTGTTGCCAATGTTATTCCTTTTACTGCTATTTTGCACTATTGTATCATAGTTTTCTTGAAATATTAAAACATATTGTTTATGATATTCAAAGCGTTTGAAGCGTCACTCTCATCTGGCTCTATGGCAAACTCCACACCAAGCATCAACGCTAAGGCGACTCCCATTGCAGAACAGTCCCAATAGTCGTTTCTTTTTACACCTTGTCGTTTTATCCAGGACTTCTCTTTAGCCACCTTACCATTCACGATTTCATAAGCAAAATGTTCACTGGTCATCATGCGTTCATAATCTTCAGCTGTTGACTTGCCTTTCGCTATAGCAGCTTCAACTATGTCATTGTTGATAGAGTAAAGTTCCCGATCGTATTGTAGGGCAAGCTCACCCTCTTTAGCTTTGGCTCTCTCTATCGACCTTACGATCATGTTATTTAATTTGTTCTTGACTAATAAGTTGCTATGTAAGAGAATTTCAAAATTTACTTCTTCGTTTTCAAAAATACGCTTTACTCGATTTATGTTGTAATATTTATCCCCGGATATTTTGGGAACACCCTGCATTGCAAATATAAATTCGTGAGGATTCTCATGACCTCGAAGCTTCATTATGTTCTGGATCCTTAACACAAAAGCATCAACTTCAGCTATCCTATCGATACCCTCTTCTTTTGATACGTAACCCCTCCGGTCAATCCCCACATGATCAATATGAGTAATTTCCCCGTGTTCGGTATAGAAATCCTGAAATATCAGTTCTTCCAATTGGTTGAAATCATCACCATCCCCATAACTCTGTAACTTACCATACTGCACTGTATGGTGACGGTTGTTATATCGTACTGCGATCACCTTGTAGTACAAGTGGTCTTTTTGGTTGTCGGCGGTTAATATCAATCTCCATGTGTCATGAGGTACTAAACCTTGTCGCATACCGTTAGATAGTAACAATATGTCGTTCTTTGAGGTGACTTTAGCTTTTGTTGCCTTGTATATACGGTTAAAATAACCTCTATAGAGATAATCCATCTCAATGTCCTTGTCCATTGATACTTCGGCTTTAATTAGCTTCTCAATCGACTCTGATAGGGGTACGTTATACATGCAAAGAGTATTTACATCAAACCCCACAGTTTTGTATGTTTTCTTAGGGTTTTTAGCTACCTCATACTCAATTGTTCCATCTTCATCCTCTTTTGACACTGGAATTACTTGGAACCACTTTAATTTATCACTCAAAATTGATATTTTACGCTCATTATCGGTTATTTTATGTGAACAATGCGGACACTCCAAGTAGCCACGCTTTGCAACATACGGCAAATAATCACTGATCACCTCGTATGGTTTTAGATCATAGTCTTTTGCCATACCTACAACTTCCTTATATTCGTCCAATGTCATGTACTTTATATGTTCTCTTTCAGGATAAAAGTGACCTTTGCAGCCATCACAGTACATAAAATACTGTTTTTTAACCTCACTTGAATTGAAATAGAAGTTAATCTCATCATCTTCATGTTCTTGAGTGGAGACAATCAAAGCTTTATACCCAAACATGAGATATGATTTCATCCTTTCCAGGGCTTCACCTACTTTACCTCTCGAAAACTCTGAAACCTCATCGAACAGGGCATATTTGACAGAAATTGTCTTTGGGTTATTGCTACTTAGTAGGTTGAGGACTCCTCCGGCAAAACGATACACAAAAGAGTTATCTCGAACTTTCTCAGTTGCTTTGAAATCTGAGAACTTACGGGAAACCCCAGGTACACCTTCGATAAAAGGCTTCAATTTGTTTTCGGAGTATATTTTAAGGTCGGTTGCCCTTGGTATCATGATCATACTGTCTGCCGGGTCCGTGTCGATATACTTTGCTATGAAGCCCATACCAATCGTTGTCTTAATTACCTGTGATGCAGACATAAGGGTAATGATCGTAGTTTCCTGTTTGTCAATGTCCTCGAAAATCTCCTTAGCGTGAGGTACATACCGTGTTTGGAATTTACCGGAACGTGCTGATCTCGTTAAAATTACATTTTCCTCAAACCAATTTTGCATTTTTACAAACGGTTGCCATCGAAAAATACGCTTTACTCTCCTACCAATGAAGGTAAATCTAACATCACTCATTCCCGGAAATCCTCTTGAACATCTCATCATACACTGTGGGGAGATCATCCGATTGTTCAAAGTTTACACGCTTAGCGACGTCATTTACAAACTCCCCATAGTGAACGTCAAGGAAGTCAAATATCTCATCTTTGGTCATATTTTCAAGGTCCCTAGACAATGTTATACGGCTGTTTCTAAGGAAGCCTACAAAGTATGCACCAAATTCAGCAATGGCTTTATCTGTCGTATCAGAAGGTACTAAGTTGGCTCTTTGCTCATCGATCTTAATATTCTGTAGAATGACCTCATTGCGCTTTTTCTCTAATTCCAGTTCCTCATACTCTTTGCTCTCTAATGCAAGGTCTTTGTTTTTGGTTGCGCGTTGAGCATTTGATGGTTGTACCGCTTTCTCCCGGTATTTAAATGTCTCTTTTATTGAGTGTATATGCAATTTTGGTAGACTGAATTGGCTTTTTTCAAAACCATCTTTCTTCTCCTCCCATTTGGTCAAAGTCATTGAGGTTATTCCATAATACTGTGCAAAAAATTTCTTAGGCGCAAATAGCTCACCATCGATGGCGTACACCTCAAATGTTTCAACTTTATGTTTGGGATGAGCCTTTTTTAATTGATCTCCTTGTTTACTCAATTTAAACCCCCCATCATTGCTTTGTGTATATTCTCTTTGATTCGTTTCTCAAACATTGCGTGCATCTCAGCGTACAGGATCAACTGTTCTGCGCTTATATGATGCTTCAGGCAATATGCTCCAATGTCAAGGGCTGTATACATTCTCAACTTCTCAGACTTAGGCTCACTAGCTCCTTTTTTAAGATATGTGTTGTAAATATTATTTTTGTGCATTCCCAATACCTCAGCTAACTCCGCTGGCTTTAGCATCATATTTATCTTAGCCATTGTTAATCGCTTTGCTGATCATTTCAGTCACCTGTCTTGTTTCCAATTGGGTGTGCGGATCTCTCATCCGTTGATTGATAAAATGTGGGAAGGCATTTGGGTTATTGGTATAGCCACCCAAGCAGAATATCCTATTTTGAAGCATATCTGATCCACGGGCGAATACCTCACGCCTATTTACACCACACTCTTTCATGAAGTCCTCCAAAGCAATTGGTGACATATTACGAACCATATCGTTCCACATAGGTGCGGGCGCTTTTACTTCGTTCGGTTGCCAATACCCAAGATCTGATTCAGTGTATCGGTTACTATGACTGACAGAGGTTATTTGATTGTGTGTACTCAATTGTCCGTAAATGAAGTATGGTGCAATAACCTTTACGGTGCTGTAATGAGTAAAATCAACTGTGGGTAGTATTTTATCCCATGAGAATCCCCAGTTCAATAGTTCTCTAGCTGTTGTGTAGTAATATCCTTCATTGAAGAAGCCAAAATATTGCCCATACATTGAAACAATGTCGTGGTCTCTGAGCTTACATGGAATGTACTCCATAACCCTACTGGGTTTGCCACCATATGATTCTTTCATAAGTCTATCCCACAATCTCTCAGCATTCTTTGGCTCTTTGTTTCTCACAACAGAGCTACATTCAGCAATATATTTCTGCAAGTTTTCCAGTGTTATGACTTTTGGGGGTTGTATTAACGTAACTTCCATATTTTCACCTTTTTGGTTAGTTTATTTCCACTATACTGTGATTATTAGAGCCATTATAGTTAAATTTTGCTAAATTTTGCAAATTTAGTACACTATACTGTACTTTTGGCTTAAATTTTCCTAAATCAAAATAAATTTTCCCTTAAAAATCCCAACCAAATTTTCCGCTCGTGGTGCTTCTGACCTTACGAAAAAAATCTATTCTTAGGAGAACCTTAAACGTCCTGAAACGCCCACTATATGGGGGTTTGATTGGTATAATTAATTAAATTAAATTGTAACTAATTAGTGTGAATTAAAGTTAATTTAAGCTTATGTTGGTATAATTTGGATATGATTAAATAAAAAGGATTAAAAATGATTAAGCTTAATAAAAAGATTGAAAAAAGAATAGCTACTGATGATTGCTATTCTGAAGAGGGGTTCATCAGAGACGCTAAAACATATATAAATGCAGTTAAAAGTGGGCGCATTTTATACGATGTCGTGCGTGTTTCTAAAAGTGGGATGTCGAGAGTGATCAATATTAGATCCTTCGAAGGCAAAATGAGTGGGGGTTATTATAGAACCTATGGGATGTTCTTAAAAGCTCTCGGTTACAGTATGGTTGATTATAACAACATTCGAGTTTATGGGTCTGGTATGAATATGTTATTTCATACTAATTATTGTATTCTCCACGATCTACATAGTATGGGATTTATAACTAAGAAGACGTGCGACACACTGGCGCAAAAAGTTAATTAAAAAAACAAGCTATAAAAAGCTTAAAATATTACACAAGAGGGAATGTTATGAAAAACAATAGAATTAAAATATCACACTTACTAACTAACGGCGGTAATGCTGCTCAAAACCAATTCACTCTTACAACAGAGGCTGGGCGGTATTTTCAGAGTTATGACAGTGTTATAGCGTTTATACCGAAGGACGGTGGGGCGATCGTACTAGGGTCGGACTGGGACTATAGCAACACTACCCTAAGATACCTCTATCAGTTTTTAGGGCATCCTTATTACTGTAAAGCCGACATTATAGAGGCGCTTAAAGATAGACGCATGGTGGAGGGAGATTTAAACATAATCGCGCCTGATAAGTCAAAATTCAAAAAGGTTGATATATCGCGAACGCTAGACTCCATAAAATATGAGGATGTGTCTATAAATCAACTTATAAATCAACTTATAAACCAAATTGATCTTTTTTGAGAGGGGGTGAAAAATGACTTTAGCAAATAGGGCAAAGGCCCTTTCTCGTTTTTTACAACTCATTACAGGCCAAAAAAGGCCTAGATTTTTAGGATCCAACAAGATAGTAAGGCAAGCGGGATGTAGATCATTTAATGGCCAAATAATCGCACCAATGGTACATATTGGAGAGCATAACGGAGCTTATCTTCTAAGGAGCGATGAAAACGGGGATATTTGGCTGTGCCAATCGGACGGGCTAGAAATAGCCCACGTTTACGATAAAGAGAGCTTTACCAAAGCATGGCTTTACTGCTGCGGATAGGAGGTTAAAGAGATGACAATAAAACAATTTAAAAAACTTTTAACTGAGTTTAAAAAATTAGATACACCACAAACTGTAGCGAATTTCGCTATATATTCAAAATGTTAAAAGGGGTTTAAGGTGAATAATTATAACATGAGTAACACTGGGTTAAATATTGAATGTAATTTATTTTATGATACTGACGCGAGTCAATGGAATTTTGATGAAAATATATCCAAAAATGATTATTTGGATATGTATATCTATACTAATTTTAATAATTTGGGTTATTTTTTGAAAAATAAGTGGAATAGATCAGATATTAAAAATATCTATGATGGAATCGATCTTAATGATTTATATACTTTTGAGAATAACCGGGAGGATAAAATCAAATTAATTAAATTCCTAAAAAGAGAATTTGGAGCATATTATAGCGATCTGAAAGATATGGACGTTACGGAGATTTTAGAGTATTACTTATCTAATAATGATTTAGGTGAGTTACATGAAATTATAGATTGTAGCGGGATAACCTATAAAAAACATTATGGCATTATTGAAGTTGTGGGGTATAGTCAGGGCGATTATGCAGAGGTCCTGATTTTAACAGATTATTTAAAAGAAATTTGGGGGTCGGATAAAATAGATATGAATAGTTTAAAGGGGGAAATAGAGCATTATTTTTATGATACGCCACTATTTGCACAGTGTGAAATAAATGGAGAAGAATACATAGCGGAAACTATGGACGGATATTATGTAGAATTTGATAAAGAAGATTTTATAACCGATATTGTAGATCAGTTTGACGGTGATAAAAAATTACTTAAAGATGAGTTGGAGAGTATTGTACCGACTGATATTGATTATAATTAGGGGGTTAATCATGTTATGGTTACTTATGATCCCTTTTTTGAAATATGGCGTCTTGTCCTTACTTGCTATCTTATTTATTTTAAACTTACTATAACACCGTCCACTTCTTCGGGCGGTTAAATTTCACTTACTTATTTTTTCTTTGTTTTTGCAGCGGCGCAGGTGCAGCGGCTCAGGTGCAGCGGCTCAGGTGCGGCGGCTCAGGTGCGGCGGCTCAGGTTCGGCGGCTCAAGTGCGGCGGCTC
>Ga0172377_10003652_pt1 | contig 15834 bp, 9 predicted proteins | sample Pumphouse3metaG_FD_119749 | JGI IMG/M metagenome (GOLD analysis project Ga0172377, IMG submission 119749) | Leachate microbial communities from a municipal landfill in Southern Ontario, Canada - Pumphouse #3 metaG | ecosystem: Engineered > Solid waste > Landfill > Unclassified | place: Canada...
CCTTTTTTCGAGAAAATTTCAATTTGATAACTGCTAAACTTTAGCCCCTTATTTTTGTCTTTAAACTATAATATTTGATTTAAGAGGTAAAATCCATCTATAACAACGTGAATACTATGCCATTATTCGTTATTTTTGCACTATCATAAATCTCAAAACAAACCTATATTTATGAACAAGTCAGTGATCGTGTGTGCTTTTTTGGCACTATGTTTTCAGCAACCTATCCATGCACAACGAGTGATGGATAAGCTCAGCCGTGGTATTGTCGCTGTTCCAGGTCGTAGCGGTGGCTACCACGTTAGTTGGCGAAAACAAGGGTCAGAATACTATGACACACAGTACAATCTGTACCGCAATGGGACTAAAGTAGCAGGTCCAACGAGGTTGTCAAACTATGAGGATATGGGAGGCAACGCCAATAGCACCTACGAGGTGGAAGCCATTGTCAACGGAGAGAGCCAAGGCCGTAGCGCTTCGACTAAGGCTTGGGCAAGCCAGTATCTTTCTATACCAATTCAGCCGGCTATCAATAGAGCAGGAGTAGACGTCACTAACGGTTACTCTCTGAATGATATATCTTTGGCTGATGTAGATGGTGACGGAATGGTCGAGTTGTTTTTGAAGCGTCGTAACGACAGCGGTAATATCTCACAGACCAGCAACAAGACTGATTTCAATCGCTATGAGGTTTATAATTTGCAGGGCAAGCGCCTATGGTGGATTGACATGGGTCCCAATATGATGTCCGGACCTGATGAGCAGTGGGACATGATTGGTAACGATTGGGATGGCGATGGCAAGGCAGAAGCCCTGCTTCGTGGTGCCGATAATATGATTATCCACACTGCTGATGGTCAGACCATCAACATCGGAGACATGAATTACGATAATGGCACGGGATATACCACTCGCGCAGAGTATACTCATACTGGCAATGAATATTTGCTTTACCTAAATGGTGAGACTGGCGTGCCTTACGGATATGACGGTAGCAGCGGGGTCTATACACCCATGGCATACCCACTTCCACGCTTCGAACTTGGTGAGACTGATTATGCTACGGTGTGGGGTTCGGCAGATACAGGGCATCGATCGAGTAAGCATTTCTTTGGAGCACCATACTTGGACGGCAAACATCCGAGTATTTTCCTTGGACGAGGAGCTTATACAAGACACAAGATGTGTGCCCTCGACGTGAACCCTGTTACTCATCAACTGACACAACGATGGCGTTGGAACACCTATGATGGCAGTAGTCCATGGTTTGGCAACGGTTATCATAATTACCAAATTGCTGATGTTGACATTGATGGAAGAGACGAAATCATGTTCGGTAACATGGTGATCGATGACAACGGGCGTGGACTTGTAACCACCGGCCTTGGTCATGGGGATGCCCAGCATTGCGGTGACCTCGATCCATATCGCTGGGGGCTTGAACAGTTTGAGTGCAACGAGACAAATGCAGGAGCAAGTTACTGGTCGGCAGCAACTGGACAAATGTATTATAGAAAGGCAAGTGGTGGAGATGATGGGCGTGCATTGGCAGGCAATTTCACCAACGATTATCCTGGGGCAGAAGGTCGTACCATTAGTACTGGAATCATAGGATTGTCATCAGACCAGGTACTTCCTGTGGATGCAGATAGCAAGATGGCATGGGCAGACCTCAATATGCGAATCTATTGGGACGATGATCTGCTTGACGAAATATTCGATAGCCCAGGCACGGAGCGTGCAGCCGCCATCACAAAATGGGGTAATGGCCGCATCTTCACATCCATGGGGCAGCTCAACAACTCTTCAAAGAATAATCCATGTGCCCTTGGTGACATCCTTGGTGATTGGCGAGAGGAGTTCATTGTACGTAATGGGGCGAGTGAACTTTTGCTTTATACGACTGACTACCCCACGACTTACGACATTTATACGCTTTGGGACGACCACGAGTATCGCAATGCCATGGCTTGGCAGTGCATAGGGTACAACCAACCTCCACACCCCAGTTTCTTCCTCGGTGAGGCCGATGGCATTACACAAGCACCACCACCAGTAACTTTGGAAGGACGTACCACGGTGTCCAATGGTGCAACCATAGAAACAACTAAGGCACATCTGCTATTGGCAGACCAGGCCGATATGACCGTCAACGTTGCTGATGGTGCGTCACCATGGATCGTAACAGATAATGCCCCTTGTATTGTCCAGGGGTCAGGAGCTGACAACGAACGCAGCCTTACGCCTCCCACAACCTATACTTATTACACGCATACACTTACTGGTGGTGCCTTCTCAGGTAGCACTCGTGTGGTGAAGCAAGGCGAAGGTGTGCTCGTCATGCCATCTGTTGTGGAGACCTATACTGGTCCTACCGATGTGTGGAATGGCACATTGAAGTTTGACGGCACGTTGTCGGCAAGTCATCTTTGGCTCAATCGACATACCAAGCTTATGTCTAATGGAGGTACTTTCGATGCAGGAGTGCAGGCAGACTACAATGCCACAATATATCCAGGAGGACAAAACAAGGTTGGTGAGATGACCATCTCACAGCTCGATCTGAAGTTTGGCTCAAGAGTGATGATTGATATAGAAGGTGACAAGGCTGACAAACTTAACCTTTCAAAGCTCACTTTAGAGACAAAGGATTGGGGAGAATATGGCCCTAAGTATAAGACACCAGTCTTTCAAATCAACGCCATCGGCAATTTGGCAGACGGGAAATATGACCTCGGAATGCTTGGCACAATACAAGGTGAACTTGAAAGTATCTTGATTGAGGGTATATCTAATAAGCGCACATTTCTTTCCATTGAATCGGGGCACCTCTATCTTAACGTGATGACATTGCGCGATAAGGCTATCGTGGTTTGGAATGGGACCACCAGTTCTAACATATGGGACTTTGGGGTGACACAAAACTTCTTGAACCAAGGAGTATCTGATTATTCTTCTTTGGGTGACGATATTACTTTTAACGATTCGGCTGCCGTTACTGATGTAGTTATTAAGGGCGCAGTTCGTCCTGGATCTTTGCTCTTTGCCAACGAAAACAAAAACTACACCCTCTCAGGAGATAGCATTGTCAGCATGGCTATGCTTACCAAGAATGGTGCCGGTATGTTGACCGTTAACACAAAAAATAGACTTGGCAAAACAATTATCAATGGGGGTAAAGTCGTGGTCAACACCTTGGCTAATCTTACTGGTGTTGATTTGGGGGCATTAGGTGATGCTTCACAAAGCATTACGCTTAACAATGGAGCAACATTGCAAAATAACAAAACCATCACTACCGACCAACCTATCTATGTGAATGGGTCAGGTTCGATATTTACAGCGCCTGGAACATCTCTCATTCTGAACCAAGGGCCTAAGGGACCGGGTGCCGTGATGACAAAATTGGGTGACGGAACTCTGTCTTTTGGAGGCGGAGGTAATGTAGGCAGGCTTGTGATAAGTCGCGGTGTCGTAAATGATGTGGAGGTCAATAATCTCATTCAACTTCCTGACACAGTGGAGTTTGTCAGTGGAACGCTCTATGATCCTGCGTCTGAAGGTACCTATTCTGGAAATCCTACTAATTTCGTGGTACCCGCTGGGGCTACAGGAACGTTCTATGCTGACCCTCGATGCGACTACACTGGAACATTGACGGGCAAGGGAACCTTTAATGTCTATGATTCATGGATACGCTGTACATTTAGTGGTGACTGGAGCAAATTTGAAGGGACGGTAATTCCTAGGGTTACTAATCGATCTGCAGGACAGGTCTATGACAATACAACATTTGACTTTACCAACTCCTATGGCTTGCCAAAAGCTACACTAAATATTCCCTCCGGCGTAACGGTCAGCAACAATGGGAAGACCTTTGCATTGGGCAGTGTAATTGGTTCAGGAACTTTAGCCGGAGCTGGAGCTTGGATAGTAGGAGGCAATAATGCAGACTTCACTTTTGGAGTGACAGCTACCAGTAAAGTAATCAAGCGCGGGTCGGGTCGCATGTGGATTCTTACGACCAATAAACTGCAAGACCAAGTCCAGGTGGACGAGGGGACACTATCATTCACAACAGGCACAACAAATCCAGTAGTAGGTTCCACATTAGTTGTAAATGGCAACGCACAGGTCCAAGCCACAGGTCTTGTTAGTTCCATCGTTTTCAACGACAATTCTGTTTTCACGGCAGTGAATCCATTACTCAAGGAGCGCGGAGGTGTTTTCAAGACGAGTGCTTTGTTCCGAATGAATGATAATTCACAGGCAAATTTTGTCATCTCGAGTGGTAATGGCAGCCAAGTGGTCAATTCTAAGATTGATTGTGGGAACTTCTTATATCTCACTAACGTAAATGTCACATTAGGTTCTAGTTATGTGCCTGCGGTTGGGGATAGCATCTGTCTTTGGACGTGTAAAACATTATATCAAGCTCCAACCAGCATAACTTTACCAGTATTGCCGACAGGAATGGAGTGGGAAAGTAGCTCGCTGACCAATAAGAGTGCCACAGGCTATATGCGCATTATGGCTTCCACAGGCATCAAGGACAATATGTTTGCTGATGAAACTACCGTAGAGGTCTTTACATTAAGCGGCATCAAAGTGGGCGAGTTTCAGTGCTCCTCGTCCGATTTGCCTAGACTCATCAAAGGAAAAGGACTTGGAGGCGGTACCTTTGTCGTGAGATCTTCTAAAGGCTCGCGTGTTATGGTCGTGAAATAGGCCTTTTCGACTTGCCAAAGGGTATCAATGGCAGCGTGATTCAATTTGATTTACACCATGATTCAAATTGAATCACGCTGCTTTTGTTATCTAATCACGCTACACTTATGGAATAATAGCATATTGATTGATTTTCGATATATAAATCAAACAAATGTATTGAAAATCTAAAAAAGTTGGTCTCATTGTCTAAGTTATAAAGAAAACAATTATATTTGCAGGTATAGCATTGACTTCTCGATAGTCTATGTTTCCTGACTTTATTACTATCTATAATCTTCAACATATGGCTCCTTCAGACAATTACCAACAATCACAGGTGAGTAGTACTGTTGCTGCGCAATTTCAAGGTAATGACAAGCTATTGTTAGGCATGATATGTGGAGTACTTGGTTTTTGGCTTTTCGCACAGAGTATGCTCGATGTTAATCTTGTGATGGGCAAAAGCTTGAACTTAAACTCCTCTACACTGAACCTTGCCGTTTCGATTACAGCTATGGTCTCTGGTATGTTTATTGTGATTATTGGTCGTTTGGGAGATTTGCTTGGTCATGCTCGTATCTTGCGCACAGGCTATGTCATATCCATTCTCGGAATGCTGATGATTGCTTTTGTGCCACCAACCAATGCGGCCGCACCCATCTTGATTACCGGTCGAATGCTTTTAGGATTGTCTGGAGCAACCATCATGCCTACGAGTTTGGCTTTAGTGACGATGTATTGGCACGGAGCTGCCCAACAGAGGGCTATAAGCATATGGTCGATGGGTTCATGGGGTGGTGGTGCCTTTGCTTCATTTTTTGGTGGAACGATATCTAAATATTTTAATACTGAGGTTTTTGATGGTTGGCGCTGGATTTTCGTCCTAGGAGCTTTAACGGCACTTTTGGGTCTGTGGTTGCTGCGTGGACTTCCCAAAAGGCACACTCAGATCAAAGAAGTAGCTGTAGAATTCGATTATCCTGGTGCGATAACATTAATAATCACCCTAGTATCCTTGATGTTGATTATCACCAAGGGAGGTTTATGGGGGTGGTTTGGCTTGACTACTATCAGCTTTGCGGTGGTTTTTTGCCTATCACTTTTCTTGCTCATCAAAATTGAACGAAAACGAGGTAATGACGCTCTGATTAACTTAAGCTTATTTAAGCACAAGAAATTCACAGGGGCTACCATTGTCAATTTCTGTATGAATAGTGTTGTGGGTTTGTTAATCATAGCTATGATGCTCATGCAACAGGCTGCTCAATTCGATGAAAGTTCTGCTGGTCTTCTCACACTAGGATATGGCATATCGCTTGTCTGTTTTATACGTATAGGCGAGCTCATACTACGCAAGCGCGGAAACAGATTTCCTGTTTTGTTGGGACTATCCCTTGTAATGGTGGCTGCCATGCTGCTATTGCCTACCAATATTATGACAGGACAATATATGGTGCTGGTTGCAGTGTCCATGACCTTCTTCGGACTGGGCCTCGCACTCTTTGCCACCCCTATCACTGATGCGGCTTTAAGCGACCTTGATGAGACGGATGCGGGTGTTGGTTCGGGCATCTTTAAGATGGCTTCTTCGCTTGGTGCCGCCATTGGCGTGGCAATTTCAACGGGAGTTTTCACAGGTGTTAGCATGTCGGGACGGTCAAGTCACTTGCTTGATTTCTTTATAGTGTGGATGGGTCGCCAAGACAATGTAACGATTCGTGAGGGTGCCATGATAGCAGTCTTCTTCAATCTTGTGATTGTTATCCTTGCCATCTTCATCACCTGGCGTTCACTTCCTGTCAGAAAAGAATTGACCAAGAAGTAATAACAGCTATTGGCTCATTTGGAAATTAGCGGGAGTAACTAACTAGTTTCTCTCGTTTTTTTAGTTACTTTGCAGTTGCAAATAAAGATATCTGCCGATGAAAAATCAGAAGATGTACGAGGCCGATGATAAGTTGATATCGATAATCCAAGATAATTACAATATATTGCAAAGTCTTGGGTCGTTCGGAATCAACCTTGGATTTGGAGACATGACGGTGAAGGAGGTATGCGAGGCACAACAGGTGGACTCCTATACTTTTCTCGCGGTAGTCAATTTCACCATCAATGGTTTTCTCGACATTGACAGTATTGGTCGACTTTCGATACCTACGCTTATAACGTATTTGCGTGCCAGCCATGCTTATTATTTAGATTTTCAATTGCCAACCATACGGGTGCAACTTCGTAATGCCCTCGATGAAGATCAAAGTTTGGCTCGGTTGATCATCAAATTATACGACGAATATGCCCGTACGGTACGCAACCATATGAAGTACGAGGAAAACACTGTTTTTCCTTATATTGAGGAGTTGCAAGAGGGCAATGTATCTGGTAGTTACGATATTGAGACCTACTCGAAGCACCACAACCAAATTGATAAGAAACTAAAGGAACTCAAGAACATCATCATCAAATATTTGCCTTCTGACGGACTTCACAACAATCAGCTTACAGCTACCTTATATAATATCTATAACTGTGAGCAGTGGTTGCAAGAACATGCCAATGTCGAGGATGAACTTTTCATTCCCGCCATCAAGAGGGTGGAAGAGAAGATGAAGCGAAGCGATGTAAGTACTAAAATCAGCAACATGATTAATGCCACCGCAGCTCCCCAAGAGGCTTTATCCGAACGTGAGCGTGAGGTTATTGTTGCACTTGTGCAGGGAATGACTAATAAAGAAATAGCCTCTCAACTTAATATCGCATTGAGTACCGTAATCACTCATCGCCGAAATATCGCTCGAAAACTTCAGATTAGATCGGCTGCCGGTCTGACAATTTATGCCATCGTCAACAACTTAGTAGACATTAGTACAGTGAAACTATGATACAACGTCCTAAAATAGCTATCGTAGATTCGAATGTGCTGTCTATGATTGGTCTGAAGCAAATACTTGAGCATGTCATGCCAATAATGGATATTAAGACGTTTAGCTCTGTCGAAGAATTGGAACAAACTAACTCTGACGTTTATTTTCATTATTTCGTGGCTCAGAGTATGCTGCTACAACAGCGCCAGTTCTTCATCGCTCATCAGCATAAGACTATTGTCCTGACACAAAATAGCGATCCTTCCAATCAGCCTACAGGCTTTCATTGCATTAGCACCAACGTGACTGAAGAACAGCTTGTGCGTTCTATTCTGATGTTGGAACAGTATGCTCATGCACATGGAAAGAATCTCCCCGCTATGCCCAAGGCTATCACAACGAGTACATTGTCTGCTCGTGAGATTGAGGTACTTGGGCTAATCGTACAGGGGTACATCAATAAAGAGATTGCTGACCGCCTTAACATCGGCATAACAACGGTTATTACTCATCGCAAAAACATCATGGAGAAGCTTGGGATGAAAAGTGTTTCTGGTCTGACAATTTATGCAGTTATGCATGGATACGTTGATATTAACGATATCTAACATCGGAAATTACTGGTATTCTTATCTTATAGTCATTTAAAAGCAATAATATCTCAGCCTGTTCGCTTCTATGCCCGTAGGCAATAAGTAAGTGGATACAATACTTAATCATCTTGTTATTAATCGCTTTCGAGTTTCTCAAGTTGGAGAAACTCTCAAAGGGCTACACAAAGTTTTCTTTCTTACTTGAATATCCTTAGTTGAAGAGGAGGGATATGTGTAGCATAGCCTCCCTTGTTTAACTCAACCTCTAGACCCATTTCCACAACATATATGTTCAATTGCAAAGGAACATTGAATCTATTGAATAGAAACAGCTAAGTGGTCGTTAATTTATGACATAAAGAAAGCCTGCCGTTGATGAAACGTCAGGCTTTAGAGTAATCTTGGTTTGCTATGAAAATTTAGTCAATCAATTCAACAGTTCAATTAATGAGTCATGTTAGGCCCCACAGAAGAATAGAACTATGATCTGAGCAAATAGAATTCTAAGGAACATACTCAAAGGATATACTGTAGAATAGCCTACAGCTGGTGTCTCCTTACTACAACTGGCATTAGCATAAGCCAATGCAGGAGGGTCAGTATATGTACCGGCAATTAATCCCATGATGGTGAAGTAGTTGAATTTGTACTTCAATTTCGCAATAGGACCTACGATAAGTATTGGGAGAATGGTAATGAGGAAACCAGTATAGACGTACTTAAGTCCGTCGCCTGCAACCACTGTTTCCCAGAAACCAGCACCTGCCTTGATACCAACACTAGCCAAGAAGAGAACCAAACCAAATTCACGTAACATCAAGTTAGCTGAAGTAGTTGTATAAGTTACAAGCCTGAAGCGGTATCCAAAGCGACCAATGAGGATGGCAATGATTAGAGGGCCACCGGCAAGTCCAAGTTTCAGTGGAGCTGGCATGCCAGGAATAGCAAGCGGAATACTTCCGAAGAAAATACCCAAAATGATTCCGATAAAGATAGTTGCAATATTTGGAGTGTTGAGACGCTTAGCGGAATTGCCCATCATCTCAGCTACACGGTTCACGTTATCCTCACGGCCAACAACCATGATGCGATCTCCCACGTGGAAATGGTGATTGCGAGAAGCGAAGAGATCCATGTCCTGACGAGAGATTCTGGTGATATTGACGCCGTAAACACTAGAGAAATGCATCTTGCCAAGGGTCTTACCGTTCATCTTAGGGTTGGTTACGACGATGCGCTTAGAGATCATTGGCTGTGTTTCCTGCTGATTTAAGTCATTCCAGTCCACCTCTACTTCTGGGCCAATGAATGCCTTGACAGCCTCTGCATCAGCCTCAGCGCAGACGATATATACCTCGTCATTCATATTGAATATGGTGTCACGCTTGGGAGTATGGAGCTTGCCATCTTGCATGATGCGTGTGCAAACAATGTCACGATTAATAAATTCAGAAACTTGCTGCAAGTTACGGCCAACTAAAAAGGAGTTGGTTACTTTCAATGTCATGCCATATGGCTTAGCATGTGGGTTTTCCTCTTCAGCCTCGTCGAGTTGCTTTTCTTCGTCTTGAAGTTTAGTTTTGGTGATGAATCGGATAGCAATGGTAGCACCGATAATACCAAGAACACCGAGGGGATAGGCACAAGCATAGCCGTTTGCAATCTGAGGTGCATTACCATTAGGGAATACAGCAGCAAGAGCTTCATTGGCAGCACCAAGTCCTGGAGTGTTGGTTACGGCACCATAGAGGGTACCTACCATCATAGGGAGATTGTTAGGATTGCTTGTGTCGAAGAAAAGGTAGTAGCAGGCAAACATCACTAGTACGTTGAGTACTATCATGGTTGTAGCCATGAGGTTGAGTGTGATGCCACCCTTACGGAATCCTTCAAAGAATCCAGGACCCACTTGAAGACCAATGCAGAACACAAAGAGAATTAGGCCAAAGTCTCGCAAGAAATCGAGAATGGGCAATGGAGCAGTGAAACCAATGTGTCCGGCAACAATTCCGGCAAACAGAACAAATGTGACACCAAGTGAAATGCCGCCGATTTTCACCTTTCCCAAAAGCACACCGATCGAGATTACAAGTCCGTACAGCAAAACAATGTGTGCCACGGAGTCTTGTGTGGTGAACAAATTAATTAACCAATCCATAAAAACAAACTTTTATTTAAGTTGCAAAATTACTAAAAAACAGTGATATCAATGCAAAACTTATTAGAATATATTACCCAAACACGAAGTTAAGGATAAAGATGACAGACAGGATGGCAAGCGTCCAGTTAAGGTCACGCCACTTTCCAAGACAGAGTTTAAGAATGACATAGCTGAGAATGCCCAAGCAAATGCCGTCGGCAATGCTATAACAAAGTACCATGGTAATCATTGTGATGAAAGCAGGAAAGGCTTCTGACACATTGCCCAAGTCTATATTCTTTATGGAATCGAGCATGAGTACACCCACAAGCACTAGGGCTCCAGAGGTTGCAGCGGCAGGAATGAGCATAAAGATGGGAGAGAAGAACAGTGCGATGATAAAAAAGAGTCCAACGACAAAGCTGGTTACGCCAGTGCGTCCACCCTCGGCGATGCCCGAAGCGCTCTCTATATAGGTGGTGATGGTACTTGATCCAAGCATAGCACCAGCAGTTGTTCCGATAGCATCGCTCATCATTGCCTCCTTCACATGAGGGATTGTGCCGTCTGATTTTACGACACCAGTCTTTTCTGCGAGGCCTACGAGAGTGCCCACAGTGTCGAATATATTGACGATAAGAAGGGAGATGAGGACTAATAATGTGTCGTACGAGAAGAAGCCATTAAAGTCAAACTGGCAGAAAGTGGGATCTAAGCTATGTGGAGCAGCTACGGGAAGCCATCCTGTAGGTATTTGTGTGACACCCATGGGGATGCCAATGATGGTAGCAATGATAATGCTATAGAACAGTGCCCCCTTTACTCGACGTGCCATAAGGACTCCACTAAGCAAGATGGCAATAATACCTAAAATGCTCATAGGTGTGAAATCGCCCAATCCAACGAAAGTGCCTTCCTTTGGAACAATAATCTCAGCATTCTTCAATCCAATGAAAGCGATGAACATACCAATACCCGCGGAGATAGCATAGCGTAGGTTTTTGGGTATGGAATTGAGTATCATCTCTCGTACATTGAGAAAGGTTAATAATAGGAAGATAACACCTTCAACGAACATTATAGCCAAAGACTGTTGCCAAGTATAATGCATTGCTTGACAAAGCGTAAATGCAAAAAAGGCATTAAGGCCCATGCTCGGAGCTTGTGCAAATGGCAAACGTGCCATGAAAGCCAAGAGGAGGGTAGCAATAGCAGATGCTAAGGCTGTAGCCGTGAAGAGTGCTCCCTTATCCATTCCTGTGGTGGCCAGAATCGTCGGATTGACGGCGAGGATGTAACTCATTGTAAGAAATGTGGTGGCGCCTGCGATAATTTCAGTGCGAGTGGTTGTTACGCTAGGGTCAAAGCCTAGCGCTTTCTGTAAAAAATTCATGTAACTATTAATTAAATTCGCTGATTTATTCTTGTTCTAAGATAATGCCATATCCTGAAAGCCAATTATCTATGAGTTTTCGAGCAATGGATAATCTTTGTGGAATGCGTGGTAGGTTGTCGTAACGGAACCAACTACCTTTAGAAAGTTCTGATTTTTGGAGGTGCACATCTCCTGAAACGTAGTCTGCATTGAAGCCGACCATTAGTCCGGATGGATAAGGCCATGGTTGTGAACCAAAATAGCGGATGTTGTCAATGGAAAGTCCAGTCTCTTCCGATACTTCGCGATGAACAGCCTCTTCTAGTGTCTCTCCTGTCTCAACGAAGCCCGCTACAAGTCCGTAAAAATCGCCTTTAAAGTTTCTGGCATGTACCAATAAGGCCTCATCACTACGATGGATGAGAACTATTATGGCGATGGCTAACTGAGGCCAGACTTCCTTGCCACACTCGGAACATCTCTTCGAAATGTCTGTTGACATCTTCATAGGTGCTCCGCAGACACCACAGAACTTAGTATTTTGATCCCAATAAAGTAATTCACGGCATTTACCCGCCATCAAATACAGTTGTAGGGAAAGATGATAAAATGATTGACGAAGTGAGATGAAGTCGTAGCCATCGTCACAAAGCTGGTCATCGGTCATGACTAAGCTTAGAGGTGAATCTACTTTGAAGGCTTTTACTTGTTTGCCATCCTCCATTGTTGCGATGTTCAGAATATGCGTCCATGGCTTGATTTCGATAGGTGGCTCTGCAGTGCATGGGATGGTGTGGGTGTCGTCGGGTTGTCGCTGCAAGAGCAAATCGTCTTTGCAGAAAATAAAATAATATGATTTCAATGAAGCCTCCAAATGTTGCTTATATTTAAATGGTGATAATCTATTTTTCTTTAAATAGCAATGCGCGATCTCGAGCAGCTGCAGGCTTTACCCATGCTTCTGGCACAAAGCGCCAGTTATGGTTCGGCTGTGGGTCGATTATACCTTCCTTGCGTATTTCATCAGCAAGATAGTCACGTTGGTTCTTTCCCGATCGCCATATGATACGGCTTTCAAGACTATCCTGTGGGATACCTGCTCCTCGTGTTAGAAGCTCTCCTCCTCCGTTGCCACGATAGCTATTTAGGGCTACGCGATACCATGCATTCTCGTCGAAAGGCTGTCCATTGCTCATACGGAGTATGTTTACCTTCTGCCCGTTTGGTTTTGTTACGTCTACTTCGTAATCGATTCCGGATGCAGAATCAAAGTTGAATGTGAAATATTTAAACCCTAAGCGCTGAGCATCTCCATGAGTTTGTGCGTCAAGCAACAGCAGATGGTCATCTGGCGAAGTCATAGTATTGATCCATTGGTCATAGCTCATCTCCAGGTATCGATGTATTTCGGCACCTTTTAGTCGCATGACGTAGAGTTGGTTCTCAAACTTATAGAGATTGAACATGTCGCCCATGGTTATTGGTCCTTCCTCAATGCGTTCGTCAAATGATAATGGTGCATTAAAGGAAATGTCTGCACCAGTGATTTTTGACTGCAAGTTGAGGATGAGATCGTTGAACGCAGAATTGCCGAAATAGCTGTCGCGTGTGTAAATGGTCTGCTTAAACTCACCAATCTTTTGGTTCACAAAATCGTTTACTCGGTCGGTAAACGGTTTAAACTTTGTTGTGAACTCTTCATCAATAGGCTCGTCCTTCATACTGACGAGCTGGCCTCTGCCTATTTTAACATGCCATTTACCTTTCTGTTTTGCTAACGTCAGGGTAGCTTCTCCTACAGTCATAGCATTGTTGGCAGGGTCAAGACATACAACGGGTTGTCCTGATTTAGCTGTTAATGTTTCGCAATAACGAGTATGGTCATGACCAAAAAGTACCACATTTAAACCGGCTACTTCTCGAGCAATGGACAAGGCGGCATTTTCCATATAGTTTGGAGTGGTAATTCCACCTTCCTTTCCACAGTGGAAAAGACCAACAATCACATCAGTTTTCTCTTTTTCATGTAAAACCTTGACCCACTTTTGGGCAGATGATACCATTTCTTCAAAACGTAATCCCGACCACAAGTCTTGTGGTAACCAATTGGGAATAGCAGGTGTGATGAGCCCAAGGATGCCTATGCGCACACCATCTCGCTTGATGATAGTGTAAGGCTTTACATAGGGTTTACCTGTTTGCATGTCAATGATGTTAGCTCCAAGTACAGGGCAATTTATCTCGTCGATCCACTTGTCATAGCATCTGTGCCCAGTTTCCACATCATGATTACCAATGGCTTGGGCATCATAGCCGAGGTAATTTGTCACATCGGCTGCGATGTTATGATTGAGAGTGTCTATATAGTTGGAGAAATATGATAAAGGCTGCCCTTGTAGGATGTCGCCATTTTCAAGCAAAATGACATTCTTACCGAAAGTTTGTCGCAGTCTTTTCACATAGCTGCTCACGCGGGCCAAAGAACCAGATTGCGGTTTTCTGTTGATAAAATCATAAGGGAAGAATGCCCCGTGAACATCAGATGTTTCGATAATTTTTATTGTTACCGTCTTTTCCTTGGCCATACCTGCATTGAAAAAACAGAATACGAATAAGCATCCTGTAAGAATAGCTTTTCTCATATCATTTAAGAATGATGGTTTGAGATAAACATTTATGTTAATCGAATGTTGTGCGATTCATGTCTCCAGTTTCGAGACCAAGTTTGAGCCATTTCATGCGTTGCTCAGAGGTACCATGAGTAAAGGACTCCGGTTGCGAGTAACCGCGAGCTTTCTCTTGCAAATAATTGTCTCCGATCACCTCTGCACAGCGTATTGCTTCTTCGATGTCACCATCTTCAAGACTTTTGAACTGCTCATTGTCATAGTGTGCCCATACTCCTGCATAATAGTCTGCAAGCAATTCCAACTTCACACTTATCTTATTGGCTTCTATGGGGCTAACTTTTTCCATTTCTGCATGGGCTTTGTCCAGGATACCAAGCAAGTATTCCACGTGATGCCCCACCTCATGAGCTATTACATAAGCATAGGCGAAGTCTCCGCTGGCACCAAGTTGCTTTTTCATTGTGGTGAAAAAGCTCAAGTCAAGGTAAAGCTTGCGATCACCAGAGCAATAGAAGGGGCCTACTTCTGACGTAGCACCGCCACACGCGCTTTGTACGCCGTCAGTGAAAAGCACAAGTGTAGGTGTTGTGTATTCATGTCCCATTTTTTGGAACACTTTCGTCCACACATCCTCTGTGCCTGCTAAAATCTGACTAGAAAATTTAGCAAGTTCCTGCTCTTCATCAGTAAATTTACGCTGTCCCTGTTGTGTTTCAGTCTCGGATACTTGGTTAAGTGCACCAGACTGCATCACGTTGCCCACAATATCGCCAAGGTTACCGCCCGAGAGAAGAGTGAATAGAGCGATGACAATAATACCGCCGATGCCACCAATACCAGCCTTTGCTTTGCCGCTCATTCGACGTCGGTCTTCCACGTTGTTGCTTTCGCGCCTGCCTGTCAGTCTCATAATGCGTAGAAAAATTAGTGTTACACAGAAATTTCATGCAAAGTTAATGATTTTATAAATAATACTAAGATTTTCGACACGAAATCTAATGGAATTAATTTTGAGGAAGAATGGTATGTGATGTCATCGATAATCGCTGCAGATACTTTTTCATTTACCTGCTTAGTATTGTAATGGTGTTTCACATTAACATCTCAAGGTTTTATCAACGATTACGAATCGTTGTCTGTACGATAGTTGTACTCTTTCTCTAAAGCTTAATAATATTCATGGCAAGATGTTGATTAACAAAATCTTCTATTAATATATATGATGACATACTCTTGGCTTTTCTTCGAATATGTTTGTTCATAGTGTAAAAGAAAGCCCGCTGGCAGAACAAAATTTTTGATTATTTCGTAGTGCCACCGGGCTTGCTTATTTAAAATGGAGTAACCTTATTGGAAGCTTAATATCTCTTTATCAGGTACCTTTTCAATATTAATGATGTCGCCTTGGTGCATTTTGCCAGAGAGAATTCGCTCTGAGAGACCGTCTTCTATCCATGTTTGGATAGCGCGTTTCAGCGGGCGAGCACCAAACTGCACATCGTAACCTTTAGTGGCGACGAACTCC